>JGI25161J50226_1000557_pt1 | contig 15871 bp, 10 predicted proteins | sample AraplaMF_Cvi_mMF_FD_50226 | JGI IMG/M metagenome (IMG submission 50226)
ACTTCCACAAAATAGGGATTGGCGTAAGTAATCTTGCCCTTCAAATCCGTGGTCGACACGATGGTCTTGCCATCTTCCAGGATGAATTCCCGGTTGGTGACAGGCGTGTTCAGGCGCATGGCGTTACTCCTTCTCAGCGGTTGGGGAAAGGAATTCGCACGAACCGGGTTTGGGGTCCGCCAAGGCTCGGATAGGGCCGCGAACTGGCGTCCCTGCCATGTGATTGCTCAAGTATAGGAAGATGCTGCGCTTAGGAAACTCACAAAAAGTTGCAATAGAAAAATTTAATCGATCGACCGAGTGCAGAGATTTCTCAAGGCCTCCGCGTGTTTCCCATGCCATCTTGGCGGCATGGGCAGCACTCAAGGGGGCCTCATGCGTCAACTATTACGCTCGATCAAGGATCAGTTAACTCCGCAAGCCTGGCTGGCGCCGCACGCCCTGGCGGCACGCCGGGCCGACCGGCGCGGCTTGCCGGCCCACGATCCGGGCGCCGATGCCGTGGTGGCGGCATGCACCGCTTGGCTGTGCGCGGCGCAGGATCAATCGGCCTCGGCCGACGGAGGGGTGGCGCGCCACTTCAGCCTGCTTACGGGCTGGGCCACCTCCTATCCCGAAACCACCGGCTATATCGTGCCCACCATGATCGAACTGGCACGCCGCCAGGGCAATGACGAGTTGCACCAGCGGTCGCGGCGCATGCTGGACTGGCTGCTTGCCATCCAGTTCCCCGACGGCGGTTTCCAGGGCGGCCGCATTGATTCCACGCCGCGCGTGCCGGTGACCTTCAATACCGGCCAGATCCTGCTTGGCCTGGCAGCCGGCGCGCATGAATATGGCGACTTGCGCTACCACGCTGCCATGCATCGCGCCGCAGCCTGGCTGCGCGATTCGCTCGACGCCGACGGCTGCTGGCGCAGGCACCCCACCCCCTTTGCCGCGCCCGGCGACAAGGCTTATGAAACCCATGTGGCCTGGGGCCTGTTCGCAGCCGAGCGCGTCGCGCCCGGCCATGGCTATGGCGAGGCCGGGCTGCGCCAGGTGGCCTGGGCGCTGGCCAGGCAACAGCCCAATGGATGGTTCGCGTCCAATTGCCTGGACGATCCGAAGCGCCCCCTCAGCCATACCATCGGCTACACCTTGCGCGGCGTGCTGGAAGCTTTCCTGCTATGCCGGCAACCCGAACTGCTGGCCGCCGCCGCACGCACCGGCAGTGCGCTGCGCCAGGCAGTTGCCGCCGATGGCTTCCTGCCGGGACGGCTTGACCGGCACTGGCGCCCGGCAGCCAGCTTTGCCTGCCTGACAGGTTCGGCACAAATTGCGCATTGCATGTTCTTGCTCTACCAGCTGACCGGCGAGCAGCATTACTTCGAAGCGGGCCAACGCCTGATCCGGTATGTGCGGCGCAGCGTGGCGATCGAGGGCCCGCAAGAAACACGCGGCGGCGTGAAGGGTGCCTTTCCGGTCGATGGCGACTACGGCCGCTTCGAATACCTCAACTGGGCAGCCAAGTTCTGCATCGATGCCAACCTGCTGGAACAAGACATACTGAAAGCACGCCGCGCGGCACTGGCGGCCGACCTCGCCCGGCTTGGCATTGCCCAAGGCGACACCTTGTTCATCCACTCCTCCTTGAAAAGCCTGGGCTACGTGGAAGGCGGCGCCGGCAACCTGCTGCTGGCACTGCAGGAAGCGGTCGGCCCGCAGGGCACGCTGGTGCTGCCTACCTATTACATGCCGGGCGGGAGCATTCGCGCCACCTGCGAGCTGAAGGACTACGTCTTCGACGTGCGCCGGCATGGCACCCATACCGGCCGGCTGCCGGAAGCCCTGCTCGCCGTTGCCGGCATTCACCGCAGCGTGCATCCAACGCATTCCGTCTCCGCCTGGGGCCGCCATGCCGCCTACCTGACCGAAGCCCATCACCGCGCCCCGTCCATCTTCGGCGAAGGATCGCCATGGCAGCGCCTGGTCGGCCTCGACAACGCAAAAGTGCTGGGCCTGGGCGTATCGATGGGCCCCGTCACTTTCTATCACGCGGTGGAGGATGCGATGGGACGAGCGTTCCCCATACAGGTGTGGAGCGAACGCAGTTACCTGTTGCCATGCATTGACCAGCAAGGCCAGCGTCACGAAGTGCCGCTGCGGGCATTCGATCCATTGCTGGCACAGCGCCGCATCGACCATCCATCGCGCAGTGATCTGCGCAATTATTTCGTCACCGAATTCCAGGGCGCTGGCCTGCTTCACCGGAACCAGGTTGGCATGGCCGCCTGCTGGTGGATTCCGGCGCGCGGCTTCCATGACCATTTATGGCGCCTGGCGAAAGATGGGGTGACGATTTACGCCACGCCAGAGCAACTGGCGGCACGCCCGCAGGTTTAAGCCGCCGGTGCGGCAGCCTTGGCCGCCGCCTTGCGCTCGCTCAACCGCCTGCCCAACTGGATCATCGGCAGTTCGACCAAGTGGTAACCCAGGAAAGGGAGCGCCACCAACAAAGACAGGAAGGTTAGCCATTGCATTAGCGGCTGGTACGCCTCCATCGTGCGGAACGAAAGCCACAGGATGGGAGGGTGGAACAGGTAGATGCCGTAGCTGTAGCGCGCCACCACCTGGCTTGCCCGGTTCAACAAGGGCACGGCCAACTGGCGCATCCAGGGGATGGCCAGGCCAACCGCCAGGCAAACGGCCCAGCGCCCGTAATTATTGCTGCGCGGCTCGGCGTATGCCACGAAGGCTATGCCAGCGCATGCCAGCANCANCGGCCACAGCCATGCAGGCCAGCGTTCCCTGCCCTGCATCCGCCAGGCGATAACGCCGGCAAGGAAGCATGGCGCAAATTCAATCACATTCAATCGTGCGCTGACGAGAGGCTGCAACAGGGCCAATGGGATCGAGNCGGCCCACAGCACCAGCAGCGAACGCAGCGGCCGAGTCCGAAAGAACAGGAACAGGAAAGGCAGGAGGAGGTACATCTGCACTTCCAGGCAAAGCGACCACAACACGGACGACATATAGCGTGCATACAGCAGGTTTTGCACGAGCAGCAGGTTGGCCAGCAATTCAAGACGCGTCCATTGTTCATCCATCAGCCAGTAGATCCCCAGCAGCATGACGATGGCCAACGGATAAATGCGGAAAGCGCGCTGCAAATAGAAGTTGCGGAACAGGGCGGCGCCGGCCAGGTGCTGGCGCTCCAGCGATTGCATCAGCACCAGGCTGGTATGCACAAAGAACAGCATGACGCCCAACTGGCCCATGGCGTAAGAGATGCGGCTGGTCTGGATGGTGTAGCCGGCGACATGGGCAAGCAACACCAGCAGCACCGCCACCGCGCGCAGGAGGTCAAGGTTCGGCTTCAGCATGGTCCCATTCTGCGGGACGATCACGGATCAGACCTTGCGGCGCGTCATAGCCTGGCGAGTCAGATTGGTCGGGCGCAGCCGTAGCGAATCAGGGATTCCGTCCACGGTTGATGCATTTGCTTATCGCTCAGATTTCTTCAAATTTTGGTTGAATTTCCGCGCCAAGGTAATCTCACTTCGTGCTGAAAGTTGACAGCGTGGACTGCAGGGCAGCGCCGCAGCTTGTCTTGTGGCCGTCATAGGCAACCGGAATGCCGTCAATGACGTGTTCGGAACTTCCTTCGATGATCACGCAAACGCTATGGCCCGGCATCGGGCAGATGCACTGATCGCCGACGCGGGCAACCGGAATACCGTCGACCGTGAACCANGTCGCANNTACGCTGACGACTTTTCCNCCATGCGAAGTNGGGTCATTAAGGCGGATGACGTTAGGCATGCTTATGCATCACTTGATGGTTGGACGATCTCGTCGTCCGCTACCGATGTCGGATCAATGGCTGGACTCGGATTGTCATATCTCACCAGGCGCCAGACGGTGCTGGTGCTGTGCCGATCGCTGCTGCCTCTCAGGCGCTCAACAAATGACAGATCACGTTTGATAATGGCCGGTGGCATGGCATCGCCAGCCTGGAAGAGCCGCGTGCTGCCGTGCAGGTCGTTTTCTGGGCATTGCCAATAGCCTGTCTGCGGACAGATTGCTCCAGTACGTATGAGTTCACCCAACGGAAGCGCACTCCCATTGTTCGTTTGCGGTGCTGGCTTGCTTCCATTGCCTGGTCCATCATCTGTCGGCCTTAGCCGCAACGAATTCAGGATTTTGTCCCACAGTTCGAGCATTTGTTTATCAGTCATGCTGATTGGCCTTGGGTCGAGACCGCCATCGAAATTCCCCGACTGGAGATCAAAACGAATCTGCGGATGCAACGCGTCTCGATANAGGCCCGGCGCTTCCCACGTGAACAGATGTGCCTTCTGACCATGATCATTTGGCGCCTTCAATAACCACTCCTGGCCGGCATGGTCGCCAATCTTGCGGTCGCCTTCTTTGATATTGCTTATTCCACCCAACGTCGCACCGAGAAGTCCTAGGCCGCTGAACACGCTTGGTTTTCGCGACAATAGCGACTCAGGTGGCTTACCAGTGTTTCGATTAGTTGCAATGTCAAGCACAATGTCGGGATGATTTTTCAGACGAAAGCGCATGTTGAGATTTTCGTTCTTACTCGTTCCTTCGTCGACAATTAAGGCTTGCTCAATGCAGAAGCCTTTCGTAGTTGGGGCATCAGTCTTCATTACCTGAAGGTTCGCCAAAATGGAGCCATAGTCCGCCACTGCGCCGTCTACCTGATCCGAATCAGCTATCGCTCGAACAAGGTATCTCTGCCCATCGAGCCAACGAAAACCAGAAATATCTACCACAGCATCCTGGCTTCTCGTTTCCCAATAGCCAAAGAGTCTAGTGTTTTCGTCTGGCGCAACTTGCTTAACAAGAAGCGATGCGCCCGATTTGTGCTTTGAATTTCGTAAACGCTTTTCAAAAGAATCGACTTCTTGAAGGAATGCACTGTGTTCCATCGATTGACGTTCGATCTTTGCGAAGCCGTATTCATAGTAACCTCCGGCATATTCAGCATCCGCCGGTAGATCGATCAGAAAGCGGCCAACGCAGTGTGTAGCCCATGTTTTTTTCTCGTTTGGGTTCATTCCTTGGTCCTTCGATGCATTAACTGGTTCAGCATTGGCGATGCTTAACATTAAGAGAGAAAGCAACGCCGGTATAACTAAGACAGATCGAAATTGGTATGCAAGTCTATGCATCGGCTACCTCATGTGAGAATTCCGGATTCGAGCGTCAATTTGACGATCGAATAAAGTGTCAAACCGGCGGTAAAGTCATTGGAGTAACTACCCTGATGGTCGTAGCTCGTATGGCCTTTTTGCTTACCTTCATGACGAAATATTTGCTTGACGAAAGGTTTTGGAGCTTGGCCGGATAATTCAGGTACCGTTCCATCGCCAGGCAAATCTTGCCCTGAGATCTCAAGCTTGCATACCTCCTCGCCGAACTTAACTTTGACAGCACCGTTTAAGTCATCATCTATAAGCTCACCAGTAACAAAATCGGCGTGGCGTTTTCCTGCTACCCAGCGGACTTCTCCCCAGGCCGCTTGTGCAGGATCCGCCGCATAATATGCGTGACAATTACCGTGATATTGGCCTTTGATCTCAGTGTGAAAATCCCTCGCAACAGTTAAGGTCCTGGTGTATGCCGCGAAGCCTGGGTCCACAACTCGTCTGTTCTCGCTTGTAGCGGAAGCGTTCTCAGCTTTGTCGTCCTCGCTTCGCGACGGATTAATTAATTCCGCCTTCACCAAGCGCCACCAATCCGCTTTGTTCAAATAGACTGTATCGTAGGGATCGCCTTCGCCAAGAAACGATGTAACCTCGTCGTCACGCGTCTTGCCCTTACTGTAATGCGCTCGCAACCAATGTTGCGCCCCGCTTGGCAGCTTCGCTTGATATTCAGCAGTTGGCAATAATTCCATTGGTCCAGGTGCCTGCGTCAGCACCGCTGTGGCTTCGGCGGCGTTTCGTCCAAGTAAAACTTGTTCGACTCCTTCGAAGCCAGCGCGCATACGCTTGTAAGTTGCAGGTGCACCAATAGCAGGCATGACGCCATGTACGACGCCCAAGACCTTATCGCTCTTGCCTTGCAGCTGGGTGCATGCGCGTGCTACCAGGCCCCCCATCGAGTGAGTAACAAGGATGACTTTCTCGCAGTCTTTGTTCAGGGTGTTCTTGTAGAAATCAGTGATAGCATCGATCTTGTCCACCAGGCGTTGGACCGAAACATTGTTCGATTGCAGCCAGTTATAGCCAACGGCGTGTACCGGGTACGCTGCGCTGGCAAATCGCTTCAGGTCGTCGGGCGTGAGTTCTTCGAATGGCTTTTCAGCGCCAAACTGATGAAGCTTTTGCTGTTCCAGCACCAACTGCACCCAGGCATCGTCAGGCGTGCCGTCAGTCTTCAAGATGTCGTGCAGGCGCTCCTGCAAGGTATTCAGGATTCGTCCATAGCTGTCGCGATGGAGCTCTCCCCAGCCATATAACCTGGCCAGCTTTTCAGGGTCTAGGTCTGGCGCGCCTTTCAACTGTTTTTCAACCTTGCGCGTCAAGCTGACGGAACCCTCGCCGTCAACCTCGACACGATCCGGGTGCAGCACTTGCTTCCTGGCTGCGGCGTCTTTGCCCAAATATTGAATCACCTGGATCAAGCCCGCCACCTTTCCGTTAGGCGGACGCCAGGCATGGCCTTTGCCATTCTTCACGCGCAGGTTGGTTCCCATGATCCCCGGGATGAAAATGATCGGGATAATCTGCTTTGGGTACAGTTTGACCAATGCGCGCACGGGGAAGCCTTCCGGCGACAGGACGGATTTGGCGCGCACAACGTTGCCGTCGTATTGCCCTGGAACTTCGCGGGTGGGTGTGTTGTCTGTCATTGCTCGATCTTCTCGTCAGGCGTCGTCGCGGATCTCAATGTCGGCGATGAGCATCTCCTGCTCTTTACTGAGCTCGGTCTCTCCTTGGGCATTGGTTTTTCCGCTGATGACGTTGCCGTTGTTCAGCTTGATGATGTACGACGCGCCTTTCACAGGGGCATTGCTGCCGATGTAGCGCACAATGAATTTTTCGTCCGACTGGACTTTGCTCTTTGGCAGATCTAAGGCCTGCGGACTGGCATCGCCGGCGCCGCTATGCGCAAACGTCGCCGACTTGACGGTGTAAGCGCCGCTAAGCTGGTGCGTGATCGCGCCACCGCCATAGTTCGACTGTGCGCCGTGGCTCACGATGCGGACCTTCGGCGCCTGGATGACGATTTCGTCTGCTGCGGACAATACGATGCGCTTCGCCGAAGTGAGCTCGATATCGTCCTGATGCGTCTGCATGTCGATCTTGCCTTCAGCGGCAACGAATTTCATGCCCAGCTTATGCGCGAACAGGCTTACGCTTTGCGCAGCCCGCATCAGCAAGCTGCGCCCCGTCGACACTTGCGTATTGCCGACGCTGACCACGTCAACATGGGTTTGCGCGCCAATGGCGATGTTGTCTGAGCTGCCCAGGATCGCACCAGCCGGTGCATTCACTGCGACAATCGGTTGCCCGCCCGCCGGGTTGCCCTTGCCGCCATCGGTATTGCTGCCTTTTTCCCATTGCTTCAGATGGCCAATCAACTGCGACAGCGGCTTGCCGTCGCCATCTTCCGCGTGGTGAGTGCCAGCCAGTTCCGCCAGTTGCTGCTGGATGCTTTGCAACGCATCCGCCAGGCCGGTGAGACCATCGCGTTCCAGCTGGCGGCCGGCTGCACGCAGTTGCGCATCGGCGCTGATGTAGACGCCCTGCGCGCCCTTGATTGCCACTGCATGGTCACTGCGCAGCTCTGCACCTTCGCCGCGCGGACTGCCTTTGCCGTCAAAGCGCGGATCGGTCAGGTAGCCAAGATTGAGCTCACTATGACCATGTTCGCTGGCCAATTGGGCACTGATCTCGCCGGGCGTATCGTCCACGCGCAACTGGTTGTAGCGTTGGCCCTGGACTTCCTTGCTCTTGATGCCTGAGAGGTAGCGGTTGCCGGGCAGGCCGCCTGCGTGGCTGAAGGTTGGCGGCGGCGTGGTGCCGCCATGCACGCGGCCAGTAATGATTGGCTTGTCCGGGTCGCCGCCGAGGAAGGTGACGATGCATTCGTCGCCGGCACGCGGCAGCGAGATCGCGCCCCATTGGCGGCTGGCCCAAGTGCCGGCAATACGTACCCAGGCAGAGTCGCGATCGCTGCCGGAGGCGCCCGCGCCATTGGAATGGTCCTCCGGCCGGCAGGCAGGGAAGCGAATTTTTACCCGCCCGAGGTCATCGCAATGGACTTCTTCTCCAGGCGGCCCGACCACGATCACGCTTTGTGCCTCCGNGCGCGGCAAGTCGACGCGTGGATCGTAGGCGGGAACAATGGCGATGCCTCGCCGCACGCAACTGAAATGGTTGGTATAGCGCACGCCGCGTTCTTCGCTTGCCTGTTCCAATGCGGAAGACAGGCCGCCACCGCGCCAGCGGTTCATGGAGAACAGGCGGCGTGCCTTGTCGTTCAAGGCTTTGGGCAGGTTGTTCTCGGCATCGACATGTAGTTCGGTGATGACGAACTCACGTTCTTCCGGCGGGTGGGAATCGATAGCGGCATGCCCGGTCACGGCAATCCACTGGCCAATGCAAAGGTCACGCACACCGCTTTCACCGCGGTAGCACTTCGACTCATACTCATGGCGCAGCATCCGCAGCGTGCCGAGGTCGCGGTAATCCGTACTGCTGTCNCCCGCATGCGGCACATCAACCAGGTAGTCCTCCAGGCTTGCCGCAAGTTGGTTACCCCATGAACCCTGGTCGTTGCGGCCGGTTTCGTCGCTGGCCGACATCTGGGCATTGGCATAGTCCCAGCTCTGGCGACTGGTCTTGCCTGCGCTAAGCGTGCGTACGGCGTGCCAGGCCGTGATGCTGTCGCGCGTTTCCGTGCCGTCGTCGCGGTGGTATCGGACGGTGCCGGCGGCGTTCTGCTGCAACGCGGTTACATCGTCGAACAGCACCAGCGTATGCACGGGGATACTGTCGTCGTTATCTTTGCTGGATTTTCCCGGCCGGATGAACCATGCAATGCCGCGCCGTTTCCATAAGCGGCGCAGGAACTGGGCATCCGATTCGTTGTACTGCATCGTGAATTCACGTGCAGGATAGCTGCGCAATTGGCCAAGGTCGAACTCAAAAGCGCGCGCCATCATCGGCGTGCGCTGGCACCATTCGCTCAAGATGGTTTGGGTGATGTCGATCTCGCTGGCGTTGCGGAAGACGCGGGTATTGGTGCGCAGTTCCATAATCGCCAAGGCGTCGCGGATGACCAGCTGGTAGGTCGCCAGGCCGCCGTCGCTTTGTCCTTCGATGGCTTCGGCGACGATGCCGCATACGGAGCGCAAGTTTCCGGTATCGGTCACAAACTGTATTTCGGCCGGCACGGCGATGAATTGTTTGGTCGGCAGACCGGCCGTCTTCGACACGCATAGCAGCCTGTATTCAATACCACCGCAGATCGTTTCCGTTCCGCTGACGTGCTTGACCAGCAGGAGGTCATTCTGCGCGTCGGACAGGCGCAGGCGAATCGGGCGATTGGCGCCCGCCAGGCTTCCGAGCGGTAACATTCCAGCCAGCGATTCAGACAAGCCATTCATTCTCATGATGCATGATCCTTGCGGTTTGCCTGCGCTAGCGGCGGCGAGCAGACATACAAAAATAGCAATAGATTATAAATGGACTATTGTTGTGCTGATGCGCAACGTTCAATCGTGCGCGGTAACTTTTAAATTTCTAGTTGGGGAACGTCCGGTACACGGACTAACGATTGAACCGTCAAATAAGTGGAATGCTAAACTGGCCATACGCCGCAGTTGCATGCGTTTTCAATTAATTTGGGATAATTCGTGATTCGCTCGACAGTAGCAACTCTGTTTCTTATTTTTCCGTTAGCGGCATATGCCCTGCCAAATGATAAATGCCAAGACGCCCGCGAAAGTAGGCAGGAGGCGATTTTCAGTGGCCGGATTTCGTCCGACAGTGTGGAAAGATTCACGAGGAATTATGAAGATTGCCCTCCATCTGTCATCGTAATAACGTCGACAGGTGGGGACGCGGAAGCGGCAATGGCTCTTGGAGACTGGATATTCAAAAACGGAATAGATATCAAAATTCCTTTTTTATGCATGTCCTCATGTGCTAATTACGTATTCCCAGCCGCGAAAAACAAGTTCATCGGTTCGAAAGGACTAGTTGTGTGGCATGGAAGCGCTTTGCAAAAGAATTTCCGCGATTTCATGGAAAAGTACGAAAGATTAGAACAAGCGAATGAAGATCGGGCATTTATAAACGCCAATGCATTGAAATACCAGGGCCTCAAGAGAATTGTTAAAGTCCAAAGCGAATTCTATGCGCGGATCGGTGTGGACGAGGCTATTGATCGCCTGGGTCAAGAGCCCGTTGACTATGGTGTGTCCGGCTGGACTACTACTCTTGCAGTCATGCAAAAGCATGGCATCCAGAACGTTGAAGCAGCGACCAATTATGCGGAGGCTAGCTATTTACGAACTTTGTCCAATCTAAACGTATTCTTTAAAGGAAAGTTCATGAGCTTTGGCTTCGATGCCTCGGGGAGGTTGATGCCAATTATGCTGGAGTCGACAAGCCCGTGAAAACCAAGCCACGATCAGCCTGATTGGATGAGGAGAAAGTAGCGAAAGCCAAATTTCGCATACGTTTTGTTGATTGGTGGCGCGGCTGGCGGGGATCGAACCCACGACCCTCGGCTTCGGAGGCCGATACTCTATCCACTGAGCTACAGCCGCTTTGCTGATGCTGAAGAGACACGAAGGATAGCCGGAAATCCATTCCATAGCTAGGGGTTTCCGTCTATAATCGCAGGTTTGACGAGGGCCCGGCATCAAAAATGCCAAAAAGATAACCCTCCAGCAGCTTTCGAAAAACTGTCCTAAGGAAATCATGAGCCACGAATCCGCTATCAGAACGCCTAAGCAGCTGGTCGCTGCCGTTGTAGGTTTCTTCGCTGTTACCATCATTGGCATCGTTTTGCTGGTGCAGTTTGTGACCCAGGAAAAACTGACTGGTGCGGGTTCTGAAAGCCAAAGCGCGGAAGCCGTTGCTGCTCGTCTGAAGCCTGTTGCGGACAACGGCTTTACCCTGAAAGACGTCAATGCTCCTAAGGTGCTGCAGACCGGTGAAGCGGTTTACACCGCGACCTGCGCGGCTTGCCATGGTTCCGGCGCTGCTGGTGCTCCTAAGGTTGGCGATANCGGCGCCTGGGGTGCTCGTATTGCCCAGGGTTATGACACTGTTGTGAAGCATGCTATCGAAGGCCTGCGTGCAATGCCTGCCAAGGGCGGCAATCCTGACCTGGATGACGTGGAAGTGGCGCGCGCTGTGGTGTTCATGGCGAATAAGTCGGGTGGCAAGTTCAAGGAGCCTGAGGTTAAGCAGGCTGCTCCGGCTGCTGAGGCGCCGGCTGCGGAGCCAAGCAAGGGCTGAGCTCTTTCTTCCGCGTATAAAAAAACCGCTCGATTGGAGCGGTTTTTTTTTGCCTTTTTGAACCGGTAAACCGGTGTCTGACCCGCAGGGTCAGACACCATCCGCGCCCGGCTCGCGGCTTTGAGACCTTTGGGGTCTGAGCCTTGGGTCGGACCCCGACTTACCGGTTTACCAGATGATCACACGCTCTTTCGGCGCGAGGTACATCTTGTCGCCTTTCTTCACTCCGAACGCGTCGTAGAACCCTGGCTGGTTGCGCAGGGTGCCGTTGGCGCGGAACTCCTCCGGCGAGTGGGGGTCGGTGGTGACCTGGCGGATCAACGCCGCTTCACGCGACTTGGCGCGCCATGCTTGCGCCCAGCCCTGGTAGAAGCGCTGCTCGCCGGTAAAGCCATCGATCACCGGCGCGGGCTTGCCGCCCAGCGACAGCTTGTAGGCCTTGTATGCGATCGCCAGGCCCGAGTTGTCGGCGATGTTCTCGCCCAGCGTCAACTCGCCATTGACCTTGTAGCCTTTGACCGGGCTGAAGGCGCCGTACTGCTTGACCAGCATCTGGGTCTTGGCCTTGAAGTTGGCGTGATCGCGCTTGGTCCACCAGTCGCGCAGGTTGCCGTCGCCATCGTATTGCGCGCCTTGGTCGTCGAAGCCGTGCGAAATCTCGTGGCCGATCACGGCGCCGATGGCGCCGTAGTTGACCGCGTCGTCTGCGTTGGCGTCGAAGAATGGCGGCTGCAGGATGGCGGCCGGGAATACGATCTCGTTCAACTCGGGATTGTAGTAGGCGTTGACGGTTTGCGGCGTCATGCCCCATTCGTCGCGGTCGATCGGCTTGCCCAGCTTGTCCAGTTCCTTCTGCACTGCGAACTCAGTGGCGCGGGTGACGTTGCCGACCAGGTCGTTACGGTCGATGGTCAGCGCGCTGTAGTCGCGCCATTTGTTCGGATAGCCGATTTTTGGCGTGAACTTGGCCAGCTTGGTTTGCGCTTCCTTCTTGGTTTTGGCGCTCATCCAGGGGAGCTTGTCGATGCTGTCCTTGTAGGCCACCAGCAGGTTCTTCACCAGTTCTTCCATGCGCGCCTTGTTGGCGGCTGGGAAGTGCTGCTCCACGTAGACCTTGCCGATGCTTTCGCCCAGCGCGTTCTCGGTGGCGGAGACGCCGCGCTTCCAGCGTGGACGCATTTCAGTAGCGCCACCCAGTTGCTTGCCGTAGAACTCGAAGTTGGTTTCAACGAAGTCCTTGGACAGGAACGGTGCGTTGGCGCGGATGACGTTCCAGGCGAAGTATGGCTTGAGGGTGTCGAGCGGGGTTTCGGCCAGCAGCTTGTCCAGCGCTTTCAGGTAGCTTGGCTGGCTGACGATCACGTAGTCGACCTTGCCGGCGATGCCCAGGGCGGTGAGGTAGGCGTTCCAGTCATAGCCTGGCATCAGTTGGCCCAGCTTGGCGACCGGTACCTTGTTGTAGGCCTTGACCGGGTCGCGCAGCTCGACCTTGGTCCAGTGCAGTTGTGCGATCCTGGTTTCGAAGGCGACGATGGCTTGGGCGTTGGTGGCAGCGTTCTTGTCGCCGGCCAGCGCCAGCATTTTTTCAACGGTGGCCTGGTATTTGGCCAGCGTCTCGGCCATCTTGGCGTCGTCTTTTTTCAGGTAGTAGTCGCGGTCTGGCATGCCGAGGCCGGACTGCACGAAGTCCACCACGTATTTGGTGGAGTCCTTGTTGTCCTGGTGGATGCCCATGTCCATCGGCGCCGCGAAGTTGTGGCGGTTGTGGTACGCGAACAGGGCTGGCAGTTGCTTCTTGTCGGTCAGGGCGGCGATGCGGGCCAGTTCGGGCTGGATCGGCGTGACGCCCAGTTGCTCGAGGCGTGCTTCGTCCATGAAGGCGGCGTAGAAGTCGCCGATGCGTTTCTTGTCGGTGGTGTCGGCGCTTTGGGCGCTGTCTTCAATGATCTTGCGCAGTTGCGGCTGGATGTCTTCGAACAGTTTTTCGAATACGCCCCAGCTGGACATTTCGGCGGGGATTTCGGCGGTGGCCAGCCATTTGCCGTTCAGGTGCTTGAAGAAGTCGTCCTGGGCGCGGATGGCGGGGTCGACGTATTGGAGTTCGATGCCGGATTTGTCGGAGGCGCTGGCCATTGTTGCCAACAGCGCTGCGGCGGCGGCGACGAGAAGGTGTTTTTTCATTTGGGGGTCCATTAGAACCGGTAAACCGGTGTCAGACCCGCAGGGTCTGACACCCGATACGCGGCGGTTGCGGGGCCAGTGCCGGTTTACCAGATGATCGCGCGGTCTTTTGGCGCGAGGTACAGCTTGTCGCCGTCCTTCAGGCCGAAGGCTTCGTAGAAGCCCGGCTGGTTACGCAGGGTGCCGTTGGTGCGGAATGGGCCTGGCGAGTGTGGGTCGGCTTTGATACGCGAAATCAGCGCAGCATCGCGGTACTTGGTGCGCCATACCTGCGCCCAGCCCATGTAGAAGCGCTGGTCGCCGCTGAAGCCGTCGATCACAGGCGCTTTCTTGCCCTTCAGCGACAGCTTGTAGGCCTTGTAGGCCACGGCCAGGCCGGAGTTGTCGCCGATGTTTTCGCCCAGCGTCAGCTCGCCATTGACCTTGTAGCCTGGCAGCGCTTCGAATTCGCCGTACTGCTTGACCAGGATGCCGGTGCGTTCCTTGAAGCGCTTGCCGTCTTCTTCGGTCCACCAGTTGCGCAGGTTGCCGTCGCCGTCGAACTGCGAGCCCTGGTCGTCGAAGCCGTGCGAGATTTCGTGGCCGATCACGGCGCCGATGCCGCCGTAGTTGACCGCGTCGTCAGCCTTCATGTCGAAGAACGGCGGCTGCAGGATGGCGGCCGGGAACACGATCTCGTTCATCTCCGGGTTGTAGTAGGCGTTGATCTGCTGCGGTGGCATCAGCCATTCGTCGCGGTCGATAGGCTTGCCCAGCTTGTTCACATTGCGTTCGTGTTCGAACTGGCTGGAGCGGATCACGTTGCCTACCAGGTCGTCGCGCTTGATTTCCAGCGCGCTGTAATCGCGCCACTTGTTCGGGTAGCCGATCTTGGTGGTGAACTTGGCCAGCTTGGCGTGGGCTTCCTTGCGGGTTGCAGGGCCCATCCATTCCAGGGTGTCGATGCTTTGCTTGAAGGCCAGCAGCAGGTTCTTCACCAGCTGTTCCATGCGGGCCTTGGCTTCCGGCGGGAAGTGCTTGGCGACGTACAGCTTGCCTACCGCTTCACCCATCGAGCCTTCGGTCAGGGACACGGCGCGCTTCCAGCGTGGACGCAGTTCGGTGGCGCCGCTCAGGGTGGTGCCATAGAACGAGAAGTTTTCGTCAACGAAGGCCTTGGACAGCTCCGGCGAGAAGGTTGCCAGCAAGCGGTAGTCCATATAGGCCTTCCAGTCTTCCATCGGCACTTCGGCGATCACTTTGTCCAGCGCCTGCAGGTAAGTTGGCTGGCTGACGATGACGTCTTTCACCTTGCCGTTGATATGCACGCCTTCGAACCAGGTGTCGAAGTCGAAGCCNGGCATCAGTTCTTTCAGCTTGGCGATNTCGTATTTGTTGTAAGCCTTGACCGGGTCGCGCAGCTCGACCTTGGTCCANTGGATCTGCGCGATGCGGGTTTCGACGTTGACCACGGCTTTTGCGGTGGCGGCGGCGTTCTTGTCGCCGGCCAGCGCCATCATCTTGGCAACGTGGGTTTCGAATTTGGCCAGGGTGTCGGCCAGCTTGGCGTCGTCTTTTTTCAGGTAGTAGTCGCGGTCAGGCATCGACAGGCCGGACTGGGACAGGTCGGCCACGTAGCGGGTCGAATCCTTGTTNTCCTGNTGGATGCCGACGTCGAACGGGCTGCTCACGCCCATGCGCGAGAAGTGCGCGAACTGGGCGGCCAGTTGTTTCTTGTCGTTCAGGGCTGCGATGCGGGCGCGTTCGCCNGCCAGCGGGGTCAGGCCCAGTTGCTCGGCGCGGGCTTCGTCCATCATGGCGGCGTACATGTCGCCTACGCGCTTGGCGTCGGCATTGCCGCCTTTGGCAGCGGCTTCTTCGATCAGGGTGCGCAGNTGCGCCTGGACCGTATCGGACAGCTGGACGAAGGTGCCCCAGGTGGAGCGCTCGGCNGGGATTTCGGTGTTCTTCAGCCAGGTGCCGTTCTGGTGCTGGTAGAAGTCGTCCTGGGCACGGACGGCTTTGTCCATGTTGGCGGCTTCGATGCCGGATTTCTGTGCAGGCTTGCCGGCCGCGATAGCGGCGTTTGCAGCGAAGAGGCCGATGATGACGGCGCTCAGGATCTTGCGTTTCAAGGTTACCCTCCTAGGTAGATATGACGGTATCGCGCGACTCTAGCACGCCGGGGTGAAACGTTGAAAGAAAAGCCACGC
>JGI25161J50226_1000590_pt1 | contig 15296 bp, 10 predicted proteins | sample AraplaMF_Cvi_mMF_FD_50226 | JGI IMG/M metagenome (IMG submission 50226)
GTGCTGCAACCAGTGTGAAAGTAGGTTATCGTCAGGCTCTTATTAGAAAAGCCCGCTAGGCATGTGCCAGCGGGCTTTTTGCTTTTGCGCGTTCGGACTTGNTCTGGTTGGACCAGTCAGGCTGCCTCCAGCTTGCCTGCCACATAGTCGATATGCCCCTGCATCGCAGTNCGCGCGGCTTCAGGNCGGCGGGCGCANATGGCCTGGCAGATGGCNCGGTGCTGTTGCAGCAACTGGCCGGACACTTCGGCATCCAGTGCGCGCAAGTTGGAACCATTCAGCGTAATGTGTTCACGCAAAATCACCAGCACGCTCGCATGCAGGTGCAGGAACATGCTGTTATGCGAAGCGAGCGCGATTGCCTCGTGCAATTGCGCGTCGAGCGCCGCTTCGGCGGCCTCCTGTTCATCCAGGCGCGCCTGTTCCAGCGCTGCCTGCAGGGCGCGGATGCCGGCAAATTCTTCTTCCGTGCCGCGCAGTGCGGCGTAGTAGGCGGTAGCGCCTTCCAGCACACGGCGAAATTCCAGCACGTCGCTCAATAGCGCGGGTTGATCGACCACNAATTGCGCCCATGGCGACGAGGTGCTGGTGCGCAACTGATCGCCCACAAACATGCCCGCACCGGGGCGGCTGCGCAGCAGGCCGCGCGCCACCATCCTCTGCAAGGCCTCGCGTATCGTATTGCGCGACACCGCGAACTGCTCGGCGAGCATGCGCTCTGACGGCAGTTTGCTGTTGGCAGGATAGCGCCCGTCCAGCAGCGCCACTTCCAGTTGGCGTTGCACTTCTTCTACCAGTCCGTTTGCTTTCATCCCACGCTCTCCTTTTGCGGTCACTGGTCCGACCAGTTTGCTGCGCCGCCGGCTCCCGGGAATTATGGGACCTGTCGACGGAATAAGCAAAACAGAGGAGACGCACCATGAAGCCCCGACAATACCCATCGCTGGCCGGCCAGCGCAATGTGCACGTGTACCTGTTCGGCACCTGCATCGTTGACCTGTTCATGCCCGAAGCAGGGCTGGACGCAGTGCGCCTGCTGGAACATGAAGGCGTGACCGTCCATTATCCGCGCGGCCAGAGCTGCTGCGGCCAGCCGGCATACAGCAGCGGCAATCCCGAACAGGCACGCGCCGTGGCGCGTGCACAGCTGGATCTGTTCCCGGAGGCTTGGCCCGTCATCGTGCCTTCCGGTTCTTGCGCTGGCATGATGCGCCATCACTGGNCGGAACTGTTCGACGACGATCCGCAAGCGGCCGCCAAGGCGCGCGAGCTCGCAGGACGGATTTACGAACTGAGCGAGTTCCTGCTGCACGTACTTCACATNGACCTTCATGCTGCGACCGTCCAGGCCGAAGAACGCGTCGTGCTCCACACCTCATGTGGTGCCCGGCGCGAAATGGGCACCAGGGAGCATGGGGTTGCCTTGCTCGACGCCATGCCCGGCGTGACGCGCGTAGAGCACAAACGCGAATCTGAGTGCTGCGGCTTTGGCGGGACTTTCTCGCTCAAGCATCCCGACATTTCCGGCGCAATGGTCGCCGACAAAGTAGCTGCCGCCTGCGCAACAGGCTGTACACGTCTGGTCTCCGCCGACTGCGGGTGCCTGCTCAATATCGGTCACGCAGCACAGCGCCAGGGCGCGCCCCTACAGGTGGAACACATGGCCAGCTTCCTGTGGCGCCGCCTTGGCGGCCAGGAAGGCGGTGCAGCATGAGCAGCATGGGCGCACGCGAACGTATCCTTGGCGCGCTTCGCGTTGCNGCACCGGCGCCGACGCCGGATAGTCNCGAGCTTGAGCAGCGCATCAACCGGCACCATGCTCGCGGCCTGTCGCGCAGCGCGACAGCGATGCAGCGTGCGGACGAAATGGAGCGTGTTATGACATCGGTCCGCACCGAAGTAATGCGCAGCGACGTAAGCGGCTGGCCTGCGCTGCTCGCCGACAAGCTGGCGCAGGCAGGCGTGCAACGGATGCTGCTGGATCAAGCTACTGCCGAAGGTGCGGCCCTGCATGCTGCGCTNTCCCCATCCGTGCAANCGCTCCCGTTCTCGCAGCCGCTGGAAGCGTGGAAGGATTCCCTGTTCTCCACTGTGGACGCCGGCTTTACCGTGGCACGATCCGGCATTGCCGCCACCGGCACGCTGGTTCTCGCGCCCGATGCCGGTACACCGCGCACCGTTTCGNTGGTACCGCCGCTGCATGTGGCCCTTGTGTATGCCAGCAACCTGCATGCCGACCTGCATTCGGCCATGCACGCCGAACATTGGAGCGACGGCATGCCGACCAACCTGGTGCTGGTGTCGGGACCTTCAAAAACATCGGATATCCAGCAAACCCTGGCCTATGGCGCACACGGTCCGCGTGCGCTGTGGGTCGTGATTGTCGACGATGTGCTGGAGGTTCAGGCATGAACGCACGGCCAATGCATTTTGTCTCGCCAGCCGATTTCCGCGAACGGGTCAGCGGTGCCNTGCAGGACCAGGCGCTGCGCACCAGCATGCGCGGTGCGATGGAATTCCTGCAGACCAAGCGCAGCACCCAGTTCCAGGATGCCGACGAGCTGGAGCAGCTGCGCGACCTGGGTGAGGCGATACGCCAGCATGCGCTGGCCAACCTGCCGGACCTGCTGGTGCAGTTCGAATCCAGCCTGCAGGCGCTCGGCGTGCATGTACATTGGGCGTCCACGGCGGACGAGGCCAACTCCATCATTCACGGCATTGCGCAGCGGCGCGGCGCACGCAGCATCGTCAAAGGCAAATCGATGGCCAGCGAAGAGGTGGAACTGAACCACTACATGGCTGAACGCGGCATCGAATGCATCGAATCGGACATGGGCGAATACATCGTGCAGCTGGCGGAGGAAAAGCCGTCGCACATCGTCATGCCGGCGCTGCACAAGACGCGCGCCGAGATTGGGGCCCTGTTCGAGCGTCACCTGCCCGGCACGCCCTACACTGAAGACGTCGATACGCTGATCCTGGCCGGCCGCCGTTCGCTGCGCCAGAAATTCGCTGATGCGGACATCGGCCTGTCCGGCGTTAACTTCGCTGCCGCCGATACCGGTACCTTGTGGCTGGTGGAGAACGAAGGCAATGGCCGGCTCTCGACCACCGTGCCCGACGTGCATATAGCCCTGATGGGCATTGAAAAGGTGGTGGCCAGGCTGGAGCACATCGTGCCGCTGGCAAGCCTGTTGACCCGCTCTGCCACCGGGCAGTCGATCACCACCTATTTCAACCTGATCACCGGCCCGCGCCGCGCCGGCGAACTGGATGGCCCGCGCGAAATGCATGTGGTGCTGCTCGATAACGGCCGTTCCCAGGCCTATGCCGACCAGCAGTTGCGCGCCACGTTGCAGTGCATTCGCTGCGGCGCCTGCATGAACCATTGCCCGGTCTATGAGCGTGTGGGCGGGCATGCATACGGCACTACCTACCCGGGGCCGATCGGCAAGATCATCTCACCGCATTTGCTGGGCCTGGAGGAAACCGCCGACCTGGTGACGGCGTCCAGCCTGTGCGGCGCCTGTGCCGAAGTGTGCCCGGTGCGCATACCGATTCCTTCCCTGCTCGTGCGGCTGCGTACCGAGGCTAACCGCGATCCGGCGCAGCAGGTCGACCAGCCGCTGCGTGGGCAGGGCGCCAGCTTCAGCCGCGGGGAACAGCTGGTGTGGCGTTTCTGGAGCGGCGCCTTTGCGCGCCCTTCGGCTTATCGCTGGTTCCGTTGGCTGGCGACCCGGCTGCGCGCTTTCACGCCGTCCTCACAACTGGGATGGACACACCACCGTGAGCCGTTGGTGCCTGCACGCCGCAGCCTGTCCGAGCTGCTGCGGGAAAGGGGGCAGGCGGAGTAAGGATTTGTTGGACCCATAAGAATTTCATAACTTGGAGGAGAGTACCCATGCAAACCTGGAACCAGATTTATGCCCCTTTGGGCAGCCTATGGCTGTCTGCGCTAGCCGCCGCCATTCCTATTCTTTTCTTTTTCATCGCGCTGGCTGTCTGGCGCATCAAAGGCCATATCGCCGCCGCAGTGACGCTCGCACTGGCCTTGGCCGTCGCCATCTTCGCGTATGGCATGCCGGTGCCGCAGGCGCTTGCCGCAGCCGGCTTCGGTTTCGCTTACGGCCTGTGGCCCATCGCCTGGATCATTATCAGCGCGGTTTTCCTGTACAAGGTCGTTGAGCGCACCGGCCAGCTCGAGATCATCCGCGCGTCTGTGGTGTCGATTACGGACGACCAGCGGCTGCAGATGCTGCTGATCGGCTTTTCCTTCGGCGCCTTCCTGGAAGGGGCCGCAGGCTTTGGCGCACCGGTGGCGATCACGTCGGCGCTGCTGGTCGGACTGGGTTTCAACCCGCTGTATGCGGCCGGCCTGTGCCTGATTGCGAATACCGCCCCGGTCGCATTCGGCGCCATGGGCATTCCGATTATCGTGGCAGGGCAGGTCACCGGCCTCGATGCGATGAATATCGGCGCCATGGCAGGCCGCCAGCTGCCGCTGCTGTCGCTGCTGGTCCCATTCTGGCTGGTGTTCATGATGGACGGTAAGCGCGGCATCAAGGAAACCTGGCCCGCAGCGCTGGTGGCTGGCGGCAGTTTCGCGATCACGCAGTACATCACTTCCAACTACATTGGCCCTGAACTGCCGGACATCACGTCCGCCCTTGTCAGCCTGGGCGCCCTGACCGGCTTCCTCAAGGTATGGCAGCCCGCCAGCGCCAAGGCTGGAGCCCGCAGCGCCATCTCGATGGGTGGCGGCACGGCGGCCCTGTCGCCTTTCGGCGGCGCAGCAGCAGGCGGCAGCGAGCCGCGCAGCCGCAGCAAATCACCGTACAGCACTGCGCAAACGGTGCGTGCCTGGGCGCCGTTTGGCCTGCTGACCGCCGTGGTGACAGTGTGGAGCCTGCCGCAGTTCAAGGCGCTGTTTGCGGCCAAGGGAGCGCTGGCCGGAACGGTCCTGAAGTTCCACGTGCCTTACCTGGACATGATGGTCATCAAGATGACGCCGATCGTCGCCGCACCTAAAGCGTACGAAGCGATTTTCAAGCTGGACTTGATCTCGGCAGTCGGCACGGCGATCCTGATCTCGACCCTGCTGTCGATGGTCTTGCTGCGCTTTAGCCTGGGCAATGGCTTGCGCGCCTTGCGTGACACCGTGCTTGAACTGCGCCGGCCGGTGCTGTCGATTGGCCTGGTGCTGGCGTTTGCGTTTGTCGCCAATTATTCGGGGATGTCGTCCACGCTGGCACTGGTCCTGGCCGGCACCGGCGCGGCGTTCCCGTTCTTCTCGCCTTTCCTCGGCTGGCTGGGCGTGTTCCTGACCGGCTCCGATACTTCATCGAATGCCTTGTTCTGCTCCCTGCAGAATACAACCGCGCACCAGGTCGGGGTTTCCGACACGCTGCTGGTGGCCGCGAACACCACCGGCGGCGTGACCGGCAAGATGATCTCGCCGCAGTCGATTGCGGTTGCCTGTGCGGCGACTGGCCTGGTCGGGCGGGAATCCGAATTGTTCCGCTTTACGCTCAAACATAGCCTTCTGTTTGCCGCTATCGTTGGCTTGATGACGGTCCTGCAGGCTTACGTATTTACCGGGATGGTGCCGCACTGACGGAGGCCTCCGGATGGTCCGGGCCTGTCTTGCGAAGGAAAGCAAGGCAGGCCTTTTTCTTTCGAAAGTCTCAAATACGACATACAACAGAAAGTTGTCTCAATTTTGTAGAAACGTTGACTAGCTCAATGCAACCTAGCTAGTGTTGGTATTCGAGCCGGAGAAACCGGACGACAAAACACAAGACAATCACGGGACTAATGGAGCAAAAATGAAGATTCGCAAGACCCTGATCGCAGCAGCGATCACCCTTGTAGCAGCACAAGCTGGCGCCGCCAGCATGATGGCCAGCCCAGTCGCATTCTCCGCCCAGGAAAAGGCGCGCCTGCTGGCAACCCTGAACGGCGAGCGCGGCAAATTCGGCCTGGATGCCGACCATGGCTACAGCATCGCCTCCCAGCACCCAGGCGCTTCGGGCCAGGCNATCAGCCGCATGAACCACACCTACAAGGGCGTGCGCATCTTCGAATCCGAGTCCGTGGTCGTGACCGACAAGGGCGGCAATATCGTTGGCGAATCGGTGACCGACCGCCGCGCCAGCCTGTCGGCCAAGCGCTTCGACGTGAAGCCAACCCTGTCCGGCACCGCCGCCATTTCCAAAGCAATGGCGACCCTGCCGGCGGCCGCCAGCCACATCGACCCACCTTCCGCTGAACTGATCATCTTCCCGGTCATGACGACCGTGCGCGCAGCCGGCGCCGAAAACAAGGCCGAAGCCGACCTGAATGCGCTGGACGTGAAAGACGTGGTAAGCAGCTACCAGCTCGCCTACCTGGTGAAGACCCGCATGACCAAAGGCCAGGAAGCTGTCTTCCACAACACCATCGTGAACGCCAAAGACGGCAGCCTGCTGGACCAGTGGAGCATGGTGCAGAGCGTAGTGGGCACTGGCCATAGCCAGTACAACGGCGACGTGCCGATCCAGACCACCCTGTCCGGCACCACCTACCAGATGCTGGATTCGACCCGCGGCGTCGGCGGCCAGTTCGGCGGCGCGGCGATCACCAACGCCAACCACGCTTCGACTTCCAACCCGACTCCTGGCGTGATCTACACCAACAGCACCAACGTATGGGGCGATGGCCAGAACTACATCAGCGGCGGCAGCACCACCAACGCCAACGGCCAGACCGCTGCCGTGAATGCGCTGTGGGGCCTGCAGAACACCTACGACACCATGAACAACGTGCTGGGCTGGAAGTCGCTGGATGGTAACAACACCGCGACCTATATCGCTGTTCACGTGGGCACCGCTTACGACAACGCCTTCTACACCGATTCCTGCAAGTGCATGTACATCGGCGACGGCTCCAGCTTCTACAGCCTGGGTTCGATCGACGTGATCGGCCATGAAATGGGCCACGGCGTGACCGCTGCAACGTCCAACCTGACCTACCGCGGCGAGTCCGGCGGCCTGAACGAATCTTCGTCCGACATCAACGGCGAAGCAGTCGAAGCATACGCACGCAACGGCGGCACCGGCAGCGTCGTCAATGCCGGCAACGACTGGATGATGGGCAAGGAAATCTCGAAGACCGGTACCCCGCTGCGCTGGCTGTACAAGCCAAGCAAGGACGGCAAGAGCCCGAACGCATGGAGCACTTCCCTGAAGCGCCTGGATCCGCACTACAGCAGCGGTCCTAACAACCGCATGTTCTACTTCCTGGCCATGGGTTCGAGCTCGGTGTCCACCAGCGACTACTACTCGCAATACCTGACCCAGGCNCCGAAGAACATGACCGGTATCGGCATCGACAAGGCCTACCGCATCTGGTTCAAGGCCAACACCACCAAGCTGACCTCCGGCTCGACCTACGCTGACGCACGTGCGGCCGTGGTGGCGGCAGCACAGGAACTGTATGGCGTGGGCAGCGTGGAAGCCAAGGCTGCAATGCGCGCTTACGCTGCGATCAACGTGGGTACCGACGTGGCTGAATAAGCCGTCGGGAACTGAACGAAAACCGCCAGGGTGACCTGGCGGTTTTTTTTCGTCTCAGGCGTGCCGCAGTACTACTGTCGCAATCACCGCTACGAACATCGTGAAAAAATAGCGCGGCCATCCTGCGCTGTAATTCCGCCATGCCAGCACCGCCAATACGACTGCTGCGACGAATGGAATCGGCGTGCGGAAGTTCAGGCACAGGGTGATGGCAAAGTAAATCTGGATGAGGATGGCCACCCATGGACGTCCGGTGAACATCCCGCGGCCTTCTCGCGCGGCCGGCTGCGGCGCGGCAGCCGGCCTTGCCGAAGGCCGTGAAGGCGGGCTTGTGGTTGCGGCAGGCTTTTGCTTTGCAGCGGCTTTTGCCTGCGTCAACTGTTCCTGCGTTTTCTCCAGTACGGGCGCAGCAGGTATTGCAGCCTGCCAGAAGCCAGCCCACGGTTCCTTGCCCTGTGCGGACAAGGCGCGGAAGCCGCTGCTGCGGCGCACGGCAGGTGCACTTGCGGCAGGAGCCTGTGAAATCCATTTCGCGCGCGCTGCCCGCACCTGTTGCAGCAATGGCGCGCCTTTTGCAGCATCGACCATCTTGATGAACTGCGCGTAACCTTCGAGCGCATCGATCACGTTTTCATTGCCGTTCCACTGCTTGCCGGCCGGGCCATCCTTTTCGACCTGGAACAGTGTCGCGCGGAAGCGGCGCAAGGTATCGCGGTCGAGCGACAGTTTCTTGTTGACCACAATGCCGGTCACGCTCTGGCAATGCGCATCGCTCATGACATGCTGCTTGTCCGGGTGCGGCGTGAAGCCTTCGTCGGCAATGATCTGCTTGACGCGCCACAGCAGCTTGCCGGCCAGCTTGCGCGCAGCGGCATCGCCGGAGAATGTCAGGTCGTCGGCATAGCGGGTATAGGTGAAACCAAGCTTGGCGGCGCAGCTTTGCACGCGCGCGTCAAGACGGCGGCACAGGATGTTGGTCAGGGCCGGGCTGCTCGGCGCACCCTGGGGCAGGGCNCGCTCGCCGGTCGCAACGAAGAACTTTTCGCCGTCCACGCTGACTTCTTCAACCGGCGTTTCCGTGCAAATCAGGCCGAGNGTTGTCGCCAGTTGTTCGCTGTAGCCAAGCTCCCTGAACACGCCTTTGATGCGCGGCAGGCTGATGGAAGGGAAGAAATTCTTCAGGTCCAGGTTGATGACCACGGACTTGCCTACGTGGGGCTGGGCGTTGCTGACAATCGAGCGGCCGGGAATGAAGCCATGCGCGGCAGGATGCAGCGGCACCTTGGCCAGGATGTTGTCCAGCACCCAGTATTGCAGGCGCTTCACGCGCGGCATCGGGGCCGAGATGATGCGTTCGCCGCCGGTCTTCTTCGGCATCGCGAAGCGGCGGTAGTGGCTGATGCGCGAAACACGGCGCTCGAAACTCAGGAAGCGCAGCTCAGGCAGGGTAACGCCCATGGCGCTCGCCAGCTCGCTCGCGTTGTTCATTGCCGGCAGCGACCAGCGCGCCAGCTTCTCGGCATTGCTCTCGGTGTGGTTCAGACCGGCGGAAACGCCTTCGCCCAGGTACAGCAGCTCGGTCGACTGCCGCTGGTGCCAGGCNGTCGCGCGCTCAAAACGCTCGCGTGCGCGTTTCTGGCGGGTTTCTTCACGTCGTTGCCGCGCTTTGGCCAGGCGCTCCTTGCGCATCGCCTTGAGAGCCTGTTCAGGGTCCTGGATGGAACGCAGTTCCTGCCCGAGGCGATGCAGGGCGCTACTGAGTTCCGCTTCGCGCTTGACCACTTCTTCCAGTTCGGTGGGCTGGCCGGTATTGGCAGGCCAGAAGCCAAGGCGCTGCATTTCGCCCAGCACGACTTCCTGGCGCGAGCTGTTGCGCAGGCGCTCCATCAATTCGGCGCGCGTAGTGACTGGTTTGGATTCGGTGGCGCTCATTGCATGGCCTCCTGGCGAGGCGAGCGCGAAAGATGCAAGCACGGCGGGATTGTCATCGAAGAGCCTTTAAGACTGGGGCGCTCCACTCGATGCCATACGACACCGGTGCGGCGAATGGACTGCAGGGCAGTCACACCGTCTTGCCGCACCGGTGTCAGTATGGCACTGTGAAGAGCGTGCCAGTGGCGCATGGGAAGAGCTGAATACGTGAACGGCGATCCACCGTTCGGGTTGCAAGAGCCATCCCGCCGTGTTTGCTGGAACGAGTATATCAGTTCATTTGCTTTTTTCATATCAATCGTCATCCTCAAGCCGCCTGCTTGCGCGACATGCGTAGCGCGAGCATGTGCGCGCAAGGACCTTTGTGCATGCGGTTGAACGTGAAGAAGTTGCACTGGCAGGCGCCATCGACGATGCGTTCGTCGGCATCCAGCCGCAGCATGACCTGGTACTGGCGGTCGCCTTGCTTGGCCTGCGCGCTCAGGCGAATGCTGCCGTCCGCAACTGCTTCCACTGCATGGCCGCTCATTGCGTGGAGGGCGACCAGCTTCTGGGCTTCTTCTTCCTCGGGGCTGGCAAAACGCAGCGAATCCAGTGGCAGCGGGTCGCGCGCCAGTTCGCGCAGGCGGTAGACTTCATTCACCAGGTCGTAGACCACGCGGCCGGCCTGGGTATACAGCGTCAGCGCGCGTTCCACCATCATGCGGTCCAGGCCCGTGTCGCGCGCCAGCTGGGCGCTGGTGGCAAACCAGCGCTTGCCCAGTGCTACGAAGACTTTTTCCTTGCTGTCGTTGTCGATCTCACCGCGCGGCGCCAGAAGGTCGAACTGGCCGGCCTGCGCCCAATCGTTGGCGGTCCAGCCGGACAGGCCAAGCGTGAACTGCATGTCGGGCATATTGGCGATCCAGAAGCTGGGCAGGCCGCTGCCCATCAGGTGCACCGTGAAGCTCTGGGCGACGGGAATCAGGCGCTCCAGCAGCATCAGGCGGCGGCGGCCCCAGATGCGGACTTCTTCCGCCACGCTGCCCTGGTAAATGGAGCGGCGGCACACGACTTCCTCATTCCACGGTTCGAAAACCGCGCGCACGGGCTGGCCGGGCGCCAGCACGAAGCGGATCGAGCGCGGGCCGACGCGCTCTTTCTTGCGCCGCATCTGCAGGCAGAAGTTGTGCACGTCCATCGGATGCAGGTCGAGCCGCCGTGCCACCATGTTCATGGCGCTGCTCACCTGCAGGAAGCCGCGCACCCAGGTGTCGGGCACGTCGATCTTTTCTTCGATGAATTCGGGATCGTCCGCGGTCTTGACCTGGAAGCCGCTCGGATCGATCGACAGCCTGGTGCTCTTGTAGTCGCGGATCTTCTGGAATTCGCCGTACAGGCTTTCCGAATAGTCGATATTGGTGGTGCCGCAGGCGAAGTCGCCGATGTGGTCGAACACATTATGGCTGCAACTGAGCGAAGCGTAGCTCGACTCGTCGCGGCTGAAGCACTCGAAGAATACGCGGTCCGGATGCACGGTGATCACCGGGTCCAGCGCAATCCATAATTCGCGGTTGGTCTGGTACAGGTAGTTGTAGTACTTTGACTGCGCTTCGTAGAAGGGCTTCATCAGCTTCGACTTGCGGGCCTGAAGTGCCCGCATTTCCGACTGCAGCGGCTGCAACTGCTCTTTCAGCTCGCTGCTGCGCGCCTGGAATTGCGCCAGCATCATGCCTTCGTTCTGGGCCACCCATTCCTTGTAGGCCGTCTTGTCCTTTGGCTGGTAGCGCTGGTCGGCCACCACCACATCGTGCAGTGCGGAGATGGCTTCGCGGAACGGAATGTGCTTGTTGATATTGGCGACGAAGTGCGTCGGGGCACGCAGGGNGTCCGGCACGAAGCGCATGTCGGTGGACGCGGCGCTGTTGCTGACGTAAGTCTCGCCGTAATAGCGGTACTGGAATCTCATGTCTTGCNTCCCCGGCCGGCGATGGCCGCCGGCGTATGGATCGTGATGGCTGCGGGCAGGTCCGGATAGCGCTGCTGGATGGCGCGCAGNCCTTCGATGTATTGCGCCTTGTCGGCNATCGCCACCGTGACCACNTGGCGCGCGAACAGCCTGGCGACAAAGCCGGCGATGTCTTCCGACAGTTCGGCCTGGGCCCGCAGGAAGGCTTGCACCCGGCCTTTGACNACGCGGCCGCGATTGACTTGCGACAGCACGCTGAGGAAGTACGGCTCCATGCGCTGCAGCTTGTGCAGGTCGCCGGCACAGGCGCTTTCCAGCCAGGAGCTGACGAAGAGCTGCATATTGGCGGATGGGTGCTGGCTCAGTTTATCCAGCAGGTCGGTCACNTCGCCGACGTCGAAGTGCCTGGTGATCATGGCGCGGCCGAAGCGCTGCGCGGCNGGATCCTGGTGGTCGCACAGGTTCACCAGCAGCAGCGGNGTCCAGTCCTCGCGCGAACAGGCGTCGGTAAAGAAGGTTGCGGCNAANTCGCGGCTGTCGTCGAAGCGGCTGTCGAAAATGCGCAGGGCGGCTTCCATCTGGCCNCGCACGCGCTGCGGGTNGGAACGGTAGGCGTCGAAGGCCCATTGCCGCACGCTGGCGGTAGGGTTGCGGCCGAACGATGCCCAGGCCGCGACGTCAAACTGTTCGTGCCGGAAGCCTGGCAGCAGGCGCGCGCCGAGCTGCAGGGCACCCTTGCTGCGCGCGGCCAGCAGGCGTACCAGCAACGCGGTGTCGGCCAGTTCCTGCTCGTCCTTCAATGGCCCGGTAACCCAGGCCACCAGGTCGGCGTGCATGCCGTCGCCGGACTCGCTGCGGAACAGGGCGTCGAGGAGCCCGCCCAGCAATGCGTGGCGGAAGTCGGCATCGGCAGCGCTCAGGCGCTGGATGACCGGATCGACGCCGCGCCTCACGCTCGCTTCCGCGCTGGTGGCGAAGGCGATGATCAGCTCCGATTGCGCGGCCAGCACCTGGTCCGGCAACATGCCGAACAGGCGTACCGCTGCGCCACGCACCTCGGCGTCTTCGTCCTTCAGCAGCATGGCCAGCTTGGAGCCGGGCAGCATGCCGGTCGGTGCAGGATGCAGCGTCAGCCACTGGCAGGCCAGCAGGCGCACGGAGGCCAGCGGATGGCCAAGCAATTGCAACAGGCGTTCGTAAGGCGCGCCGGCAGCGGCATCGCGCAGCGGGTTCTCGATCAGCCAGAGCAGGTCGGCGCCGATTGGCGGCACAGCGTTGCGCGCATCATCGATGTCGGCGCAGTTGTCNAGCCAGTCGAGCAGTTGCATGACGATGGCCGGGGCCTGGCCTGGCAACGTTGCGGCTACCTGGCACAGCATGCGGCCCTGGCGGCGTACCGCCTCCAGCGGCGCACAGGCGATGGTGGCAACCAGCAGCGGATCGGCCGCATAGCGTAGCGGATCGCGCACGACGCAGTCCAGCGCATACTGGGTGGCTTCCGGCAGGGTGCACTGGATCAGCAACAGCAGCCAGTCGGTCGGCGGGATGCCGGGCTCGAAGCGCTGGCGCGCCACCTGGAAGGCAAAGCGCGCCGTCGCCAGGTAAGGACTGCGCAGCAGCTCGCGGATGACGTCAAGTTCCAGCGCAGCGCAGAAGGCCTTGTTGTCGGCCAGCGCGCGCGCTGCGAATTCGTGCACGCCCGCGCAGCGGCTTTGCTGCATCAGCGAGAGCAAAGCCTGCGGTTGCGCATCCCACAGTTCGGGGAACGCTTCCTGGCGCCGGTCATCGGGCCGAATCGGGTGCGGCTGGTACCAGCTGGTGCCGTGGCGGTTGCTCAGCCAATGCCCGCGCGCGCGCAGCATGCGGTTGAACACCATCCAATGGCTGTAGCGGTCGTAGAAGCGCCCACCGCGCGAGTTCGGCTGGCCGGCGTCGCTGTCGTCCATGGCTGCCAGCACGCCAAGCGCCATCTGGACGTAGGCAGGGTCGGCGCCTTCCCCAAGGCGGCGCAGCGTGCGCCAGCCGCGCCGGCGCAGGTAGTCGCGCGTGCGCAGGCCGTAAGCCACCTTGCTGTCCGGGCGCGAGGCCTCCTCGCATACTTGGTGTAGGCGCGCCGTACATAGATCCACTGGCTGCTGCTGGTATGCGTGTCCGTGTCAAAGCGCTGCTGGACCAGGCCCCACAGCTCGGCATCACCGGCCATTTCGGCAGCCTTGTAGATGTGGCGCACGGCGCGGAACGTTCCGGCGCGCAGGCGCATCCGCTTCAGGTGAGTGCGCAGGATGCGGCGGGCCATCGGCTGGCTGAGGGCTACCTGGTGCAGCTGTTCCAGCCAGTCCGATTTCGACAGGCCTTGCCATTCGTCGTCACCGGCGGCAATCGCCAGCAGCTTTTCTTCGTCCTGCTGGTCCCAGGCGCTGCGCAGGGCGGCCGGCCAATCGGCCAGCAGGCGGGCCGCGTGCGCCTGCAGTGCTGCGCTATCGGCCAGCATCAGCCAGGCTTGCATGGCTATGCGGCGCACGGCATCCGTGCGTCCGCGTGCATTCAACTCCTGCATGGCGACGGCGGCCCCCGCATCGCCGCAGCGGCCGATGGCCCAGGCCAGGCAGTAATCCTGCATGGCGTCGCCGCGCGCGATCAGGTCGACCATGGTGGGCACGGCGCCACGCAGGCGGCGCTCGCCAATGCGCCAGATGACGCGGTTGCGGTGGTGCTGGTCGAGCTTTTTCCAGTTCGCGGCCTGCAGTTGCTGCAGCAGCGTAATGGCGGCGGCATCAGGTGGATTCTGGGTGGAGGCTGGCGCTGGCGCCGCGCTTTGCGGCATGGCCGGCTCCGGGACGGACGCCGGATCGCTGAAGCCTTGCGCGGCGCGTTCGATCAGCGCCAGTTCGAACAGGGTTTCGGCGGCCTGCCAGTCGACCGGCTGCGGCGTGCGCGTGCTCTCACGCCATTCTTCGCCGGTGCGTCCCTGGCGCAGGTTGACCAGGTAGCGGCCTGGGGATCCGGCCACTGCGCCCGCCACCTCGCATAGCTCGATCTCGCAATGGATGGTGGCGTCTTTTTGCCTGCGAACCAGGCTGCTTTTCCGAATCAGCTTCACTGTAGGTCGGGCCTTGACTTGAAATGCGGTTACTCAACAGGACGATGGTAGCCAATCCTGAAAGTGTTTGCAAATAAAGCAATGCCTAGACCCGTTTTAGCAGTGCTTCCATCAGGGGTTCGCAGGCGGCAGCCAGCCGGTCCAGGCTAGCTTCGCGCAAGGCGTTGGTATCGACCGTGTGCTGCGTCGCCAGGCCGGCCCAGTGCAGCAGGGCACGGCCGGCCTGCGGATGGTCGAACAGGCCATGCAGGTAGGTGCCGAGCACCTGGCCGTCGGCGGAGCGGGCGCCTTCCGGCCGGCCGTCGATATAAAAGGCAGGTTGCTCCAGGGCGGAACCGTGCGAAACGCCCATGTGGATCTCGTAGCCGCTGACCGGGGCATCGTCAAAGGCACAGTGGCCGGTGACTTGCGCCAGGCGCTTGTTGCGCGTGAGTTCCGTCTGCATGTCCAGCAGGCCAAGCCCTGATTCGCTGCCGGCCCGGCCTTCCACGCCGTGCGGATCGTCCACCAGGGTGCCCAGCATCTGGAAACCGCCGCAAATGCCGATCACCTTGCCGCCGTAGCGCAGGTGGCGCGCGATTGCCTGCGGCCAGCCGCCTTCCTTCAGCGCGGCCAGGTCGTCGCGCGTGTTCTTGCTGCCGGGGAGGATGATCAGGTCCGCGGGCGGGATCGCTTCGCCCTTGCGCACAAAGCGCAGGTCGACGCCGGGATGGGCGCGCAGCGCATCGAAGTCGGTATGGTTGCTCATGCGCGGCAGGCTTGG
>JGI25161J50226_1000593_pt1 | contig 15214 bp, 10 predicted proteins | sample AraplaMF_Cvi_mMF_FD_50226 | JGI IMG/M metagenome (IMG submission 50226)
GAGATCCTGGCGCGGGTCGAGGAGGCGGAAAGGGTGGCCGCCGGCGAATACAGCGCGGTCAAGGGCGACCTGACGATCTCTGCCCCGATCGTCTTCGGTCGCCTGCACGTTCTTCCCGTCGTCGTGGACTTCCTGAAGGCTCATCCTGAGATCGATATGCGGCTGGCGCTGGGTGACCGGTTTGCCAATCTCGTTGACGACCATATCGACTTGGCACTTCGGATCGGCAACCTTCCCGACAGCAACCTGGTGGCGACCAGGCTCGGCTCAGTCCGCCGCGTGGTCTATGCAAGCCCCGGCTATGTTGCGCAGCACGGCGCCCCCGGGCATCCGAACGAACTCGCCGAGCACGACTGCATCACGTTCGAAAACGTCACGGCCGCCCATGTCTGGCGCTTCCTTGACGATGGACGCGAACTGGCGGCGCCGATCCGGTCGCGGTTGATCGTAAACACGGCGGAATCGGCCGTCGATGCCGCCATCTCCGGCCTTGGCCTGACGCGGGTGCTTTCCTATCAGGTGGCGCGTCCCGTCTCGGAAGGGTTGCTCGTTCCGTTGCTGGAGGCATTCGAACACCCGCCGCTTCCGGTCCAGCTGGTCTATCTCCCGCAGGGCCTCGTGCCGATGAAGCTCAGGGCCTTCGTGGATTTTGCGGTGCCGCGGCTGCGCGGCGTCTTGCGCTAAAGCCGATCCATCGCCCCGGTTTCGGCCCTCAGTCCGCTTGCGGGCGCTCGCCGGTGGTCGGCCGGATATGGCGCGCATAGGTTCGCCCGACGCGAATTTCGCTGCCGTCGGAAAGAAGGGCAATGAGGGCTGCGAAGGGGGCCTGCTTCAGCCCCACGATACAGTCGCGGCGCACGATCGAGCTGCGGTGAAGCCGCAGAAACTCTGCCGGGTCGAGCCGGCGTTCAAGCGAAGCCAGGCTTTCGTGATGCAGATAGGACCGGCCTTCGATGTGGATGCGGACATAATCGCGCTCCGCCTGGAAACGCACGACCCGGTCGAGCGCGACACGAACGAATTCTCCGCGGGATTTGATCCAGAGATCGGCCGACTGGGTTTCGTGTTTGCGCAGCGCCTGTCGCAGCGCCCGCACGGTTTCGTTGAGTTCCACCACACGTTCGATGCTCGTTCTTGCCGCAATCGCCACGCGTGCCCGCTCGATTGCGGTGCGCAGGCGGTTCGCCTCGATCGGCTTGGTGACATAGTCGACGGCAGCCGCCTCGAAGGCGCGAAGCGCATAGTGATCGAAGGCGGTCACGAAGACGACCGCGGGCGCGTTGCTGCCCACTTGCTCCAGGATGTCGAAGCCGGTGCCGCCAGGCATCTGGATATCAAGCAGGATCACGTCCGGCTGCAGCTCGGCGATGAGACTGCAGGCCTGCTGGACATTGCCGGCCGTCCCCAAGACCTCGACCCCTGGCATCGCGCCGAGCAGGCGCAGCAAGCGGCGTCTGGCGAGCGGCTCATCGTCGATGATGAGGATCGAAAGGGAGACTGTCTGGATTTCGTTCATGCAAGCCTCAGGGGCATTGTAATTGCGGCTCTGAAACGCCTGGGCGTCACGAGCCCGGATACACAGGCCCCGACCCCCGGAAACCGCGCCTGGACGCGATCGGCGACATTCTTGAGGCCGATCCCGGTGCCGGAGGACTGGCGCCGCCCACTATTGGTCTCCGCGGCGATATCGTTCTCGACGGCAATCTCAAGCGACTGACCGACCTTGGCGGCGCTGATGACGATCTCGACCTGTTCAGGCGAGCGGCCAACGCCGTGTTTGACCGCGTTCTCGATCAGGGGCTGCAGGATCAGGCTTGGCACCAGTGCCTCTTCCAGGCCGCTGGCAATGTCCATCCTGAGTTTCATCCGGTCGGAATAGCGCTCGCCTTCGATGTGAAGGTAGCCGGCTTGCAAGGCCAGTTCATCCGCCAGCCGCACGTCGTGCAAAGGATCGAGCTCCAGGGTCGTACGCAGAAAGTTGGAAAGCGACATCACCATGCGGGTCGCGGCAACGGTCTGCCCTTCCTCTATGAGCCCGGTGATGGAGTTCAGCGTATTGAACAGGAAATGCGGATTGATCTGGTAGCGCAGCGCGCGCATTTGCGCGGCCAGTGCTTCCTCGCGCGAGATCGCCAGGCGCCGTTCGCGCTCACGCAGCTCGAAGCTGTAGAGCAGCGCGACGAAGAAGAACGACCACCCGACGAACGTCGCCATGCTGTAGACGAGCGTATAACCGATGCTGGTCCAGTCGACCGTGACCGGATCGGCACGCACGATGAGAAGGTAGAGCAGAAAGTCGACGCCGGTGTTGGCAAAGGCGGCCACGAGCGAGGTGGCGAAGCCGACGACGATCTTGACCGCGATGTGCTGGTGCCGCACGCCAAACATCGCCGCGGCGATGCCATAGGAAAAGGTCATGCCGCAGATCATCAGCAGCAGTTTTCCCGGCGCCGGCATACTCATGATCGGATCGATCCCGAGTATGCCCCACAGGATGCTGCTGATGATGAATTCTACGAACCAGTAGAGGAATCCGAGCCAGAGCGTCGCGCGCCGCACGCTTGCGCTATAGGCGCTTTCGTCCACCGATTTGGTCTCATCCTCTGGTTTCATTCCATTTTTATGGTTCAAGCAAGCGCCGATGTCGATTGCCGTTCGTCGGCGAATTCAAGCCGTTTGCAGAAAGCTCAGGTGCCTCGGTCGCGATTCCGCGCCGTTTGTGGAATGCGGTTATCCCAGGCTTTGCCGGTTTGCCGCTTCGAAGTCGGGATCAGGGGCACAGCACCCGCAAGGGCATGATGATCGATGTGCGAAACCGGCGCGGCGTCACCAGACCCGATATGAAGGCGCCCATCTTGGAGAGCGTTGCCCGGCGAACGTCCGCGACATACTCTGCTTCATCCGCCGAAATCGTGCCATTTGTTCGCGCCATGCAAGGCTTTATCCGCGAAGTCGGCACGCTTGTCGATTGACGCTCGTCGGCGAAATCAAGCCGTTTGCAGAAAGCCACAGCCCTTCAGCGCTGCAATTTGCCGTTTGCAGAAAGCCGAATTCTCCCCCTTCGCGGGCTTGCTATAGCCGGCCCATGACCGCGCTTTCCCGGCGTCACCGTTCGCCTGGGAGTTGTGCGCCCATCGATGCAAAGGAAAAGGGGCAGACATTGAATATCTGTGCAAAGGCGGACGTTTCGAGAATCAACCTTCTGAGTTCGACAGCGCTAGGCCGCGTCGGTCTCGTCTCGATGATGCTGGCGGCGGTGCCGCTCATGCCGTCGCCGGCAAAAGCGGCCGGACTGCTTGTTCCAAACGATGAGACTTGGTCCAGCGATCATACGATCAACGGCAATCTCGTGATCCGCGGCCGTCCCGCTGGCGCGACCCTGACCATCAACAACGGTGCCGTCGTCAAGAGCCTCAACGGCTACATCGCCGACGGGAGAGGTAGCGTAGGTACGGTCGTGGTCTCCGGTTCCGGGTCGACCTGGGACATTGTCGATGCCAATCCGAATGGGTACCGCGTGCTCTATGTCGGCGGTTTTGAGGGTGGCATCTACGGCGGCCGGGGCACTCTGATCGTCGAAAACGGCGGAAAGGTATCGGCCAAGGAGACCCATGTCGGCGCTCTGCAGGAGGGAGACGGAACGCTCGTGGTGCGCGGAGCCGGCTCCATGCTCACCACCGACTATCTGGGTGTCGCCGACGGCGCCCTGACGCTCAACACGGCTGCGGTCAGGATCGAGAACGGCGGCCTTATCAACTCCAAGACGGCTTACTTCGAAAACGGCACGGTTCTGGTGACCGGTGAAAATTCGCGTTGGATCAACACGGGCGAGCTCACGGTCGGCGACAGCCTCACGATCGAAAGCGGCGCCGTGGTCTCGACCAACACTGCTGTCCTGCGCGAGGATGAGAGCGTCGACACCATTCAGGTGTATGTCGATGGCGCCGGCAGCGAGTTCAAGGTCGCCGACAAGCTGACGATCGGCGAAGCCGGACGGGTCAACCTTTCCGTCGCCAACGGCGCCAAGCTTTCGGCCGGCGGCGGCATCGTGCTTTCCGATATCGGGGGCATAAGCAACGAAGGCATGGGCAACCTGACGATTGGCGGCAAGGTCGACCTGAATAATATCGCCGAGCCACGTGCTCGGCAGGCGCAGGCGGCAGGCACGGTCGATCCGTCGACGAAGATCGATTTTGGCCCGCGAAAGGGTTACGTCAACTTCAACCACACGAACACCGGCTATGAGTTTGCCAACACGCTCGCCGGCAAGGGCACGATCAGCAATTTTTCCGGGGAAACCATCGTCAACGGTGACCTGACGAAATTCAACGGCAAGGTGGACGTTTCCGGTGGCAAGCTGGTCCTCAAGAACAACCTCGATACGATCGACAACGATCCGGATAACGGCCCCTTGGACTACAGCGAGACCCGGTTCGAAGTGACCGGTGGCACGCTCATCGTCGATGGTGAGACGGGACGGGTACAGGGTGATCGCTTCTATACCAATGAGGTGAACGTGTTCGGCGAGATGAACCGCATCCGCGATCCGAGCTCGACCTCTTTCGGTAGGCTCGGCGGCTCCGGCACGGTTGGCGACACGTATATCGACTCCAAGGCGATCATTTCGCCCGGCAACAATTCCACCGGCACGCTGACGGTCATGGGCCGACTGGATATGGCGACCGGTTCGATCTACGAGGCGGATGTTGCCGGTGACGGCCGTTCCGACAGGATCGTCGTCAAGAGCATTGGCACCAACGAAAACTCCGGTATCGCCAAGATCGGCAGCGGCACGAATGTCCAGGTGACCGCCCTCGACCCCAACACGAGCTACAAGACCGGGCAGACCTATACGATCCTGACAGCCGACCGTGCGATCGAAGGAAAGTTTGCCGAGGCTATCTCGAAATCGGCGTTCCTTGAGGTCTCGCTTGACCAGAAGGAGAAGCAGGTCGACCTCAAGATCAAGGTCAAGAACGGCGGTACAAAGCCAGGCGAAGAGCCGAAACCCGGCGAAGAACCCAAGCCCGGTGAACCGAAACCAGGCGAGCCGAAGCCCACCGAGCCCGGCGTCTTCGAAGGCGAGGCTGCGACCGGCAACCAGCGGCAGACGGCACTTGCGCTCAACACACTTGCCCAGAGTGGCCCATCGCTCGGGCTCTACAATGCGCTGACCATCCTCGACGGCGACGCGGCACGTCGTGCCTTCGACCAACTGTCCGGCGAAGTCCATGCTTCGGCGCAGACCGCGCTGATCAACGACAGCAGCCTGCTGCGCAATGCGGTGAACGACCGCATCCGCGACGCCTTCGGTGACGTGGGTGCTGCGAGCGTTCCGGTCCTTGCCTATGGTCCGGAAGACAAGATCACGACCGGTGCCGTCGCCGCCGTCAACGCCGTTCCCGCCGCGCCGCCGGCGATGGTCGGCTGGGGCCAGGTGTTCGGCTCGTGGACCAATACCGACGGCAACGGTAACGCCGGCAGCCTCGACCAGTCGACGGGCGGTTTCGTCACTGGCTTCGATGCAGCGGTCTCGGACAATGCCTTGATCGGCATCATGGCCGGCTACAGCCGGACGAACTTCGACGTCGACAGCCGTGCCTCCAGCGGTGACAGCGACAACTACCACCTGGGCGTCTATAGCGGCGGTCGCTGGGGCGATGTCGCGCTCAGGTCCGGCCTCGCCTACACTTGGCATTCGATCAACACGTCGCGCAGCGTTGCCTTCCCCGGCTTCACCGATCAGCTGAAGGCCGATTATGACGCCGGGACGTTCCAGGCATTCGGCGAAGTCGGCTACCGCATCGACCTGCCTGATGTGGCGCTCGAGCCCTTTGCGAACCTCGCCTATGTCAGCCTGCACACCGACGGCTTCACCGAGCGCGGTGCCGCGGCCGCCCTGTCGAGCAAGAGCAACACGACCGACACGACCTTCACGACGCTCGGTCTGCGCGCTTCTGCTCCGCTCAGCCTCGGCGCGACAGATACGAAGGTGCGCGGCATGCTCGGCTGGCAGCACGCCTTCGGCGACACGACGCCGTTCTCGACCATGGCCTTCGGCACGGGCAGCGCCTTCTCGGTTGCCGGTACGCCGATTGCCGAAGACGCGGCAATCATCGAGGCCGGCATCGATTTCGCGCTGACCGGCAATGCCAGCCTTGGCATCACCTACACCGGACAGTTCGGCTCCGGCACGACGCAGAATGCGGTCGATGCCAAGCTTGATGTGCGCTTCTGATGCGTCGGCTCGTCTGGCTATCGACAGTGCTGATGGCGACCTTCGTCGCCATCACGCCGCTTTACGGAGAGGACGCGGCGGCCGGGACGGCTGCCGCGCCCTCTCAGCTTTCTGAAACCTATGAGGACTGGAGCGTCGCCTGCGCCGAGGCCGACGGCCAAAAGCATTGCATCCTGTCGCAACAGCAGTTTCACAAGAGTGGCCAGCACGTGCTGACGCTCGAACTTCGGCCGGCTGAAAACGCCGCTCTGGCGGGGAGCCTCGCGCTTCCCTTCGGCCTCTATCTGGAAAAGGGCGTAACCCTCGGTGTTGATGAGGCGACCGGCGGCAAGCCAACGCCCTTCCGCACCTGCCTGCCCATCGGCTGCATCGTGTCGTTGACGTTTACCGAGGGGACGGTCGCATTGCTGCGCAGGGGAACGGCCCTGAAGATCGGTGCCTTTGCGAGCGATACGGAAAAGAACGTGACATTCTCAGTGTCGCTCAAGGGATTTGCCGCAGCATTGGATCGTGTGCTTGTGCTCTCCGGCAGGGCGTAAGCCGCTACCGGGCACGATGCTCGGGGGTTGCCCATGCGCCGCTAGGGTGCGGTGGGTTCGTCCCACCCACTTTGCAGGGCCGCGTCGACCGAGCACACCAGGCCCGTGGGATGGTAGCTGATCTCCACCTGGCCATTCAGTTCGGCAGCCAACAGCGTTTGAATCAGGCGCGAGCCGAATCCTTTGCGCGATGGCTGCTTTACCAACGGCCCGCCGGATTCCTGCCAGCGCAGCGTCAGCCGGGTCGGCGTGCCGGCCTGGAGCGACCACGTGATGGAGACCCGCCCGTTCCCGGTCGAAAGTGCGCCGTATTTGGCGGCGTTCGTGGCGAGCTCATGCAGCGCCAGGGACAGCGATACGACCATCCTCGGCGGAACCTGGATCGGCGGGCCGGAAACGACGAACGTCTCCTGCGAGTAGGGGGAGATCGCCTGGTTGATGATCGCCTTCAACTCCGCCCTTTCCCAGTTACCATGGGTGAGCAGGTCGTGCGCCCGCGCCATCGAAACCAGCCGCGCTTCAAAAGCCTGCACCTCTTCGGCGTCCGTGCTGTCGCTGCGACCGAGCGTCTGCCGGGCAATGGCCAGGACGGTTGCAAGCACGTTCTTGATGCGATGGTTCAGTTCACCGACCAGGACGGTCTGCAGGCGCTCCGCCTCCTTCCGCACGGTTATGTCGTGGGCCAGTTTCGAAGCGCCGACGATGCTGCCATAGGCGTCGTAGATCGGCGAAACGCTGAGCAGGACATCGACGCTTCGACCGTCCTTGTGGAGCCGTTTGGTCTCATATGGCTCGACCTTGAGACCCGCATTGACCTGCCTGAGGATCGCAGGCTCTTCGTCAATCCGGTCTTCGGGAACCAGCGTCATGACGGAGCGGCCGACCATTTCCTCGGCCGAATAGCCGTAGAGCCTTTCGGCCCCGGCATTCCAGGTCGTAATCCTCATCCGGAGATCGATGCCGAGAATGGCGTCGTTGGAGGATGCGATAATGGCCGCAAGGCGACGCTCGACCTCCTGGGCTCGCTTGCGCTCGGTGATGTCGACGATGACGGCGGCCGCCTCGCGAAAATTGCCGCGCTCATCGCGAAGCGCGGAGACCGAACTCGTCACCCAGACAAGACCACCATCCTTGCGCAGATAGCGCTTTTCGATTTCGTAGCTTTCGCCGGTGCTCGCCATCGTCTTGAACAGGCGAGCGCTTTGGGCGACGTCTTCGGGAAACGTGATGTCGTGCATCCGCATCGTCAGCAGTTCGGCTTCGCTATAGCCGACGATTTCGCAGAACCGATTGTTGACCAGGAGGAAGCGGCCCGTCAGGTCCAGCTGGCAAATGCCGGCGGCCGACTGCGAGAAAATGGCGCGAAGCCGCTCTTCGTTGGCTTGCAGCGCGCCCTCGAATTTCACGCGTTCCGTCGTTTCATTGACGATGCAGAACACGCCCCGAACCCTCTCTTCTTCGTCCCGGACGGGCGAATAGGAAATATCGAAGTAAGCCGTTTCGGGATAACCGTGTCGCTCGATGTAGAAGGGACGGTCTTTCGCGACCACCGTCTCGCCGCGTTCCAGCACGCGTCGCAGCAGAGGTTCGAGGTCGCTCCAGAGTTCACCCCAGTTTTCGCGCGCCGGGCGCCCCAATGCGCGAGGATGCTTGTCTCCGATGGTCGGCGCATAGGCATCGTTGTAGAGAGCGACGAACTCCTCGCCCCAGAACATCACGATCTGCGCCTGCGCCGGCAACATGATGTCGACCGCAGCCGCCAGGCATGGCGGCCAAGCCTCCATGGGGCCGAGCGGGCTGTCGTCCCAGCGGTAAGACTGGATCAACCGACCCATCTCTCCTGCTGCTGTGAAAGGGGCGCTGCTCTGCAGGGTGAAGTACCTCGCTTGAATGGCCAGAGCACTTCAACCCTTTGAGAAACTTAGGTCAATACGCAAAGTGAAAAGCTTTGCGGGCGCAGCCTGCGCAATACGCCCCTATGGCGCGAGATGTTGCTCCGTCGCAAGCATCTTCTTTGCGCAGGTGGGCGATACGACGGTTAGACCAGAAAGCCGGAAACGCCGTCCCATAGTAGTTTCAGCGCCACCAGAACCAGCAATCCATAGCAGGCGCGATAGACCTGCCGTTGGTCGAGCATGCCCTGGAGCCGCCAGCCGAGCGTAACGCCGCTTGGAATGGCGAGCAGGCAGATCGCCATCAGCACTCCGAGATCGGCGGTTGGCTTCGCCAGCAACAACCACGGCAGGGCCTTGGTTGCATTGCCGACGGTAAAGAAGAGGCTCGTCGTTCCCGCGTAGACCTCCTTGCTGAGACCGAGCGGCAGCAGATACATCGCCAGCGGCGGTCCGCCCGAGTGGGCGACCATCGTGGTTATGCCTGAGGCGAGACCGGCAGAAATCGCCTTCGGGGTCGAGCGTGGGCGTGCCGTGACCTCTGCGCCCCTTGCCAGCCACAGGCCGACGAAAAGCAAGGTGGTTGCCGCCATCACGATCGCGACGGTGCGGTGATCGAGAAAGCGGAACAGCAGATAGCCGAGCCCGATGCCAATCACGAGCCCCGGAAGCAGCAGCGCGAGGTCGGGGCCAGACCAGGTTGCCCGCTTGAAGTAGCGCAACCCATACAGATCCATCGCCACGAAGAGCGGCGCGAGAAGGCCGCCAGCGGTGACCGGGTCCATCACGACCGACAGCAGCGGGATGCCGACTATGGAGAAGCCTCCGCCAAACGCCCCCTTCATGAAGCAGATCAGGAATACCCCGGCAAAGGCGACCAGGATCGTCGGGACGGTCAGTTCCATCGGAGTGCCTCCGCATTCGCGCGCGTTGAACGCGACAGTGGTCGGTTGGTTGAGAAATACAGGCATTGTCTCGTTTCCAGCCCTTGCTCCGGGCGTGCGATGCCGCCAGCCTGAGCGCGCTTCGAAAAGAGCGCTCGGGCCTGCGAAACCGTCGCGGTTCCGGGCGAATGGGATTTGATGAGAATAGAATGTTCCGATATAATTCTCGGTGCAATTGAAACATTGTACTCGGTGCAATAATGTCGAGATCGGAATACCTGAAGCTTGCCGACACGATCGCCGCGGAAATTGCGGTTGGGTCGCTCAGGCCGGGCGACCGCCTGCCGCCGCAGCGTAGCTTTGCTTATGAACGCAAGATTGCCGTATCCACGGCAAGCCGCGTCTATGCCGAGTTGTTGCGCCGCGGTCTCGTCGTCGGCGAAGTGGGCAGGGGCACCTTCATCTCCGGGGAGGCGAGGCGAGGCGTGGCGGCGCTCGCAGAGCCGCGTGGTGTCCGTACCGACTTCGAGTTCAACTACCCGATCTTGCCCAACCAGACAGCGCTTATCGCAAGAAGCCTGGAGGGGTTGGCTGCTCCTGCCTTGCTCGACGTTGCATCGCGCCAGGCGATCAGCATCGGAACGCCGGCGATCAGAAACATTGGAGCAGCGCATCTCTCCAAGGGCGGCTGGTCGCCCAGTCCTGAACACCTCGTTTTCACAGGCAATGGCCGGCAGAGCATTGCTGCGGCTCTCGCGGCTGTCGTTCCGGCGGGTGGTCGCTGCGGTGTCGAGGCTTTGACTTATCCCTTCGTCAAGGGCATTGCCGCTCGGCTCGGAATTGCGCTGGTGCCGCTTTTGATGGACGAAGGCGGGGTGCGCCCCGATTCCGTTGAAAAAGCGCATCGCGAGGCGCATCTATCGGCCATCTACATCCAGCCGGCGGTCCAGAATCCGCTGGGCGCGACGATGAGTGAGGCGCGCCGGGCCGATCTCTTGCGGGTGGTCGAGATGCTTGACCTTCCGGTTATCGAAGACAATGTCTATGGGTTCCTTGACGACGAGCCGCCGCTTGCCGCCCTCGCACCGGATCGCTGCATTGTCGTCGACAGCCTCTCCAAGAAGGTGGCGCCCGGCCTGGCGCTCGGCTTCATCGTGCCGCCCGAGCGGCTACGGAAAAGTGTGATCGCCTCTGTGCGTTCGGGGGGATGGACCGCGACGGGATTTGCCTTTGCGGCGGCCGAGCGGATGATGGCCGATGGCACCGTTGCCGCGCTCATGACGATGAAACGCCTCGATGCGCAGGCGCGGCAGAAGCTGGCCGCCGCTCATCTCCAGGGCTTCGAGGTCAAGGCCAACCCAAAGTGCTACCATCTCTGGCTGACGCTGCCGGCGCATTGGCGTTCGCAGACGTTTGTTGCGGCTGCCGCCAGGCGCGACATTGCATTGACCCCGTCGACGACCTTTGCCATCACGCCGGGCCACGCGCCCAACGCGGTCCGGCTCGCGCTGGCCAGTCCGGCAGTGGATCAGCTCGACATTGGCCTCCGCACGCTGGCAGCGCTGCTGAACTCTCGGGAGGACGATTTCGTCTCGACGGAATGAACGTCGCCGCCGCTGCATATTCGGGCTAGATCGGCGTCAACCCGCCGCTTTTCGCCGGAGGACGAGTTTGGCCTTGAGGTTCTGCACTACTTCCCCGTGCTGGTTGATCGTGCTGCTGAGAACGACGGCGATGCCTCGATCAGGCTTCGAGCGGGAAGGTATGATCTCCACGACCTCGCTTTCCACATGCAGCGTGTCCCCGGGGCGCGACGGAGCCGGCCAGTTGATTTCTCCGCCTGCGCCAATGAGCCCACCGGCAAATGGCAGGCCCGTCTCGACATTGAGACGCATCGTGATGGCGGCGGTGTGCCATCCGCTTGCAGCCAGATCCCCAAAGAGCGTGTCCTTGGCCTTCGCCTCGTCGATGTGAAACGGCTGCGGGTCGAACTGCAGAGCGAAAGCCTTGATCTGTGCTGCGTCGATCGTGTGGGTCCCGCTTGTAAAGCGTTGGCCCACATAGAGGTCGTCCAGAAAGAGACGACCGGGCGTCGAATTGCTCATAACCTGTCTCCTCTGAGTACACGTCTTTTGACCTGCAGGCTTTCAATGGGCGCCACCCGCATCTGCGCCGCCAAGCTGGATCTTCCGGGTGAAAAGCAGGGCGACGGCGGCGAGCGCCAACACAGTGCCGATCACCGCGAAGGTATCACTGAACCCCAGGATAAGCGCCTGGCGGTGAACCGTCGCGCCGATCACGGCGATCGCCTTGTGTTGTGCAACCGCGACGTCGGATACGCCATGGGTCATGAAGTGCTGGGTCAGATCGCTGATCCGGTCACGGACCTCATCGCGGGAAAGCGTGACGGACTGGCCGATGATGTTAGAATGGAACTGCTCCCGCTTGGTCAACACAGTCGCGAGCGTGGCCGTTCCAACCGCGCCGCCGAGATTGCGCAGCATGTTCGACAGGCCGGAGGCGGCGGCCGCGTCGCCAGGCGCGATGCCGGCGGTCGTGATCACCGTGATCGGCGTCAGCACCAGTGCCTGGCCGATGGCGCGCACGATATTGGGCACGAAGAACTGGTCGCCGGCGCTGTCGAGCGAGAGCGTCGTGTTCATGAAACAGCTCGCTGCGAAGATGCTGATGCCGACGAAGCCGACGTAGCGCGCGTCGAACCGCTTCATCAGTGCCGGCACGAGCGGAATGATGAGGAGCTGCGGCAAGCCGGTCCAGGCCAGCACGAAGCCGATCTGCTCGGCATTGTAGCGCTGCACCTGGCCCAGATACTGCGGCAGGATGTAAACGGTGCCGAACAGCGCCACGCCGACCAGCACGTTGACGAGAACGCCGACACCGAAGTTGCGCTGCTTGAGCAGGCGTAGCTTGACCAGCGGCTTTTCGACCTTTAGCTCGATGATGACGAAGGCGGTCAGAAACACGGCTGCGATCATGGCGAGCTTGACGATGAACGGCGACTGGAACCAGTCGTCCTTATTGCCTTCCTCGAGCACGGTCTGTAGAGCCGAGAGCCCGATCGCCATGGTGACGATGCCGGCCCAGTCGCCCTCTTTGAGCAAGGACAATTGCATCGGCTTCTTCTCGAGCGTGAAGTAGAGCGCAACCACCATGATGATGCTTGGGGGCGTGTTGACGAAGAAGATCGACTGCCAGCCGTAGTTCTCGGTGAGGTAGCCGCCGATCGTCGGGCCGATCGCCGGCGCGAAGGTGACGGACAGGGCGAAGAGTGCCAATCCGAACGGCTGCTGCGTCTTGGGCAACCGGGTCAGGATCATCGTGAAAGCCATGGGGATGAGCACGCCGCCCGCAACGCCTTGCAGACCGCGCAGCACGATCATCGAGCCGAGGTCATGGGCGAAGGCGCAAGCCGCGGAAAAGATCGGGAACAGGATCGCATTTGCCAGGATATAGCGCCGGAACGAGAAGACGCGGCTGAAGTAGTCGGTAAGGGGGATCACCACGATCTCGCCGATCAGGTAGGAGGTCGATATCCAGGCGCCGTTGTCGACGCCGGTGCCGATCCCGCCCTCGATGTCGAGCAGCGAGGCGTTGGTGATCTGGATGTTCAGGATCGCCATGAAGGCACCGATCAGGCCGGCGAGCACTGCGATCCATGCCGTCGTGCTCGCCTTTTCCGATGGCTCCGCAGCGGCTGGCAGCGAACCGGGCGCAACCGTATCAGCAATGGTGGACATAACACCCTCCTGCCTTGTCTATGCGTTCACTTGAACGCACGGCGCTCTAGTAGATCTTTCCCGACTTTGACGCGACCTCGGTCGCCGTCGGGTTGGTGTCGATGGTCGGGTAGACCGACATGCCGGGCCGCAAGGTCACCGATCGTGCGGTCCCGCGGTCGAGCACGATCTTGACCGGGATGCGCTGCACCACCTTGGTGAAGTTGCCCGTCGCATTGTCCGGCGGCAGCAACGCAAATTCCTGGCCGCTCGCCGGCGCGATGCTGTCGACGTGACCCTCGAAGACCTGCCCCGGGAAGGTGTCCACTTCGACCGTCACCTTCTGGCCGGGATAGACGTCGGTGAGCTGGGTCTCCTTGTAGTTGGCGACGATGTAAGCCGCCTCCGTCGGGACGACCGCCATCAGTTGGGTGCCGGCCTGCACATATTGACCGACCCGCAGAGTGCGGTTGCCGATCACGCCATCGATGGGGGCGGCAAGCGCAGTGTAGGAGAGGTTCAGGCGGGCCTGGTCCTGCGCCGCCTTGGCGCTGTCGAGTGCTGCCTTCGCCTGGGCGACCTCGGCCCTGATCACGTCGAGCTGCTTGGTTTCATTGGCAAGTGCCGCCGTGTCACGCGTTACCGCTGCACGGGCGGCCATGATGCGCGAGGCCGCCTGCTGGGCATTCTGGATGGTGCCGAAGCCCTGTCTTGCAAGCTCGGAGTAACGCTTGTCGTCCTGCTCGGCAAAGGTCTGGTCGGCCTTGTCGGCCTCGACGGTCGCCCTTGCCGCGTCGATCGCGGATTGCTGAGCCACCAGGGCCGACTGCTTGTTGGCGATGTTGGCTTCCGCTGCCTCGACCTCGGCCATGGCCCGTTCGAGGCTTACCTTGAAATCGCGGTCGTCGATGCGGGCGAGGATCTGTCCTGCCTTTACCCGCTCGTTGTCGGCCACGAGCACCTCGGCGATATGGCCGGAGACCTTGGGCGCAATCGTCGTGCTGTCAGCCTTCACATAGGCGTCGTCGGTCGACACCTGGAAGCGGCCTGTCGTCCAGTACCCCCACCCGAAATCGGCAGCGGCCGCCACGGCCGCGACGGCCACGGAGGCGAAGAGCAGGCCGCGCAGCCACCGCTTTGCAGGCATGTTCGAGGCCGGAGTCACGGCAGGCAAGATCGCAGGCAGTTCCTCGGGGAGCCGAATGGTCGGCATTGTCTCCGCAGTAGGCGAGGGGTTTTCGATGATGGCGATTGGCGTGTGCTGGTTCATGGCCGGTTCCTTTCCCCGGTGTGGCGGGGCGGTCTAAAACGCCCGTCGCCAAATTAGGAAAACTATTGTTTTCTAAAATGCGCGCGAGGATCCAAATTGTCAATCGAATTTGGAAAGCAGTTGTATTCCTTAATGCCAAGGTCGCAATCGAGCGCCCGCGACGGGGCTTGCGACACGAGGTGACCCAAGCTGGATCACCACCAGAAAGCCCTAGCCGCTGTCCTGCTGCTGCGCGATCCCAGGCCGCAGAACCAGGGCGGGCTTCCGCCCCAGGTGACGCTCGCGAGCTTCCTGCATCTTCTTTTGACGATGACATCGCATAAACGGAGAGGCCGGCCCCCTGCGGGGCCAGCCTTGCCATTCACGCCGAAGCGATTGCGGATGTTCGCTGGTCCGGGCCGGGATCACTTCGCCGGGTTGGGGCCGATCGTCTTGCCGTGGCGGACGCGTTCGTCGCCGTTGTGAACCATGGTGACGGCGTAGTCGATGCCCATGCCGTAGGCGCCGGAATGCTCCTTCACCAGCGTGGTGACGGCATTGTAGGTTTCCTTGTGGGCCCAGTCGCGCTGCCATTCGAGCAGGACCTGCTGCCAGGTCACCGGGATGACGCCGGCCTGGACCATGCGGTCCATGGCGTATTTGTGCGCATCGGCC
>JGI25161J50226_1000597_pt1 | contig 15161 bp, 16 predicted proteins | sample AraplaMF_Cvi_mMF_FD_50226 | JGI IMG/M metagenome (IMG submission 50226)
CCTCCACGACTGGAGCGACGTAGATCCTTCCAAAACCGTGAGGTGCCGCGACCCTTAGGTGACCACGAACCGCACCCTTGCGATCAGCCAAGGCTTCGGCAAGCGAGTCTATGGCATCGCTGACGATAACGCTGTGAGAAGCCACTAATGAGCCCTCTTCGGTAAGACGCAGGTGGCGTCCGGAGCGGTCGATCAGTCTTACCCCAACTTTCTCTTCAAGCGCGCGCAGGCGCTGGGTCACCGCCGGAGGGGTGACGTTCAGCTTTCTCGCGCTTTCAGCGAGGGATTTGGAGGCTGTGAGGACCGAAAAGAAGGCAAGATCGTCGGACGTGAGCATTAATCTGTACCTGAAGTGATCGATCATGGAGGATTAATAGCCATTTATAGGGTTTGGCGACAAGGTGAGATTATGCTGGATGGAATGATCATAATCCCTACGCATAGAACGGATGGTGGGCGCAATTTTGCGCGTGCTCATCAAGGAGCAGCATGGTCCGCCAATTAAGTTCGGACCCGGGGTTGTTGTTGGGCGACACTTGCCCGCTTTTGACCGATCTAAACCGGACTATTTTCTGATTACCGAGGAGAGGGTGAACGCAGTCAGTGTATCGCGCACGCCGGGCATCTCGGCAATCAATTGCCAAATCTGCCGGATGCGGTCGGCGTCGGGGGACTCGACCCGCACGAGGAGATCGAAATCACCAGTCATAACGTCGCAAGTAACGACTTCTGGGATCTTCCGTAGCGTCTGAATGACTTCGCCGCCCCGCATGCGATCGTGCCGATACACGAAGATTAGTGCGGTTGTGACGTTTTGGCTATTCCCTCCATCCCCGGTGAGGATTGTATATCCCTTGATGAAGCCTTCTCGTTCGAGACGTTCGATTCGCGCCCGCACGGCGTTGCGAGAAAGGTTCACCTTCGCCGACAAATCCGCGTGCGAGATACGGGCGTTGGCCTTCAATTCGATAAGTATCTGTTCGTCAGTTCGATCGAGAAGATATTTCATGGAGATTGAGCCGGGTCGCTTAACCTAAAATGTCGGGGGTTACGGACCGATAAGCTAACACGGCGATTTCAGGTAGGAATGTTCTTTCCATCTTGCTCGCAAATCGCTTTGATGTCGAAGCCATTATGAATCCTGGCAGCGCCTTCTTTTCCGCATCAGTCAGGCCGCGGACTCCCTGATAGCCCTGCAGCAGCGCTCGCGCCCGATCTTTGTTCAGCTCTCCGTTCATTTCGCCCGCCCAACCGACAAGTACATCAGCGAGCTCCGACACGAGGACGTCCTCGTGCCGAAGCCTGAAGTTGATGACTCCGCTGACTTCCTCTCCTAGGAAAAAGACGTTCTCCTGGACCAATGCGCCATGAATTGCGCCAGTGGGAAGATCCGTCGATTTGCACTTCGCTTTTCGTTCCAGGACAGTGTGCATTTCAGCCATGACACGGCCCAGGCTGAGGCATTTTGCCGTGTTTGCAAATGTGGCTGAGGCGCCGGGTACGAAGCTGACGATGGCAACCAATCGACCGGCGGCCCGAGACGTGGCGTGACCGTCGACAGTGCGTAGGGGCTTCGGGCAGGGGACGCCATGTCGATAAAGCGCCTCCATGGTTTCGAAGGCCCTTTCCAGATCTGAAGGTTGGGCTCCGTTTTCGAAAAGGGTAACGATGAATTCGCCTTCCCTCGTCCGAAACAGATAGGTCGTCTCGGAGTCGCCGTCCGCAATGCCAATCACCGACAGAAGCGATGTAAAACCATAAGCCGCGGTAATGAGTTGGCGATCTTCGTCAGAAAGCTCCGTAAAAACAGCCATTTCCCACCCTTATGCGGACGATGAACCCATCAGAAATTTGCGAAGGCCGCGCTACCTTCAAAGAGCTCTTCAACTTGACTGGAGGCTAAGATCCCTTCCTCTTCCACGACCTGCCGCAGCCCGCGCTTTTCGGCCAGAGCTTTCTTGGAAAGCTGCGCTGCCTTACTGTAGCCGATAAGCAACGCCAACGGTGTCGCAAGGACAAGAGACTGATCGAGGAGGTCCTTGCAACGGTCGACATCAACTTCAATGCCGGCGACGCACCGCTGCTTAAAAAGGTCCATACCCCGCGTCAACATCCGCATGGACTGTAGGATGTTGAGGATGATCACGGGCTCCATCGCATTGAGTTGCAACTGCCCGGCACTTGCCGCCAGGGTGACAGTGAGATCATTTCCGATTACCTGAAATGCGATTTGGTTCATCATTTCCGGAATGACCGCGTTGACTTTGCCGGGCATGATCGAGGAACCGGCCTGGACGGGCGGAAGTCGGATTTCTCCCAGGCCGCCCCTCGGCCCACTGCTCAAGAGCCGCAGATCATTGCAGACCTTTGTCAGCTTCACAGCAATTCGCTTAAGGACACTGGAGATGGAAACGAAGCCACCGGTGTCGGACGTGGCCTCTATCAGATTTCGAGCTCGGATGACCTGGATACCAGAAATCTGTGTGAGGTGGATGCAAGCCGCTGCTGGAAAGCCGCCGGGGACGTTGATCGAAGTTCCGATCGCAGATCCGCCGAGATTAACCTCTTTCAACAGCCCGGAAGCCAATTGGAGTTGGTTGATATCTTCGTCGATCAGCTCGGCGAACGCATCAAATTCCTGCCCGACTGTCATTGGGACGGCGTCCTGCAACTGAGTGCGGCCGACCTTCAGCGCAGTCGCATATTCATGCGCCTTGGCGCGGAATGCGTCGCGCAGCCCGACCTGGGACTCGATCAGCCCTTCGCAAGCACGAAGGATGGTCAGACGCAGTGCAGTCGGATAGACGTCGTTTGTCGATTGGGACAGGTTCACATCATCATTCGGATGAAGCTTGTCATAGTCGCCCACCTTCGCACCGAGCTTCAAGAGCGCCAGGTTCGCGACAACTTCATTCACGTTCATGTTGGTGGACGTTCCGGCACCACCCTGCATCATATCGACCGGGAAGTTCTCATCAACACATTTCAACTCGACGAGCTCATCGCAAGCCTCCGAGATCGCCGACGCCTTTTCCGCTGACAGCAGGCCAAGCTCGGCGTTTGCATACGCGGCCGCTTTCTTGACCATAGCCATAGATTGAATGAGTTCGGGGAAGTCTTTCAGGCGAAGGCCCGAAACGGTGAAGTTAAGCTCGGCTCGACGCGTATGGACACCGTAGAGAACGTCACCGGGGATGGGGAGGGGGCCGATCAAATCGGTCTCTATGCGTTCAATTCCCATTCGCCGCTCCCTAGTCCAGAATTCCGGCGTGGCGCATGGCATGAACGATAACCTCTGCAACAAGATGGCTCACCTCCACGAGAGGAAGGCGCAGGTCACCGCGGATCTTCGAGAGTTGCGCCAGCGCGAATTTCACGCCAGCCGGGCTGGTCTCGAGGAATAGCGCGCGATGCAGGGGCATCAGTCGATCTTGAAGAGCCAGTGCCGCCGCGAAGTCGCCTTTTAGGCATGCCTGCTGGAAGTCTGCACACAGCCTGGGAGCAACGTTCGCGGTCACGGAGATGCAACCGTGGCCGCCATGGGCCATGTAACCCAGCGCGGTGCCGTCTTCGCCGGTGAGAAGATTGAACTCATTGCCGCAGGCCATACGCTCCAGCGACGGTCGCAAGAGATTACCTGTCGCGTCCTTGACACCCTTGACGTTCGAACAATCCCTGAAAATACGGGCAAGCGTCTCGACTTCAATATCGATCACGCTCCTACCCGGGATATTGTAAACAATGATCGGAACCGTAGCTTCAGCGTCGATCGCCTTGAAGTGCTGATAGATTCCCTCTTGAGTGGGTTTATTGTAGTAGGGCGCGACGATCAGCAAACCGTCCGCGCCGGCCTCCTGTGCATGCCGAACGAAGCTGATTGCTTCCTCGGTGCTGTTGGAGCCGGCGCCGGCAATGACCGGAACGCGACCATTCGCTGCCGCGATCGCGAGTTCCACGACTCGCTTGTGTTCGGCATGGCTGAGGGTCGGGCTTTCTCCCGTCGTTCCGCAGGGGACAAGCCCCGACGTGCCCTCGGCGATCTGCCACTCGATGAGGCTGCGGAGCGCAACCTCATCCACTTTCCCATCCGCAAAAGGGGTGACAAGGGCGGAGATGGATCCTTTGAACATTTGACTTCCAAAAACGACAATGGGTTCAGATTGGCGCGGCGCCGGCGCCGGCGATCAGTGCTGCAGCGACGTGATGCAGACGACCTTCGGCTGGGTCATGTCCTCATAAGCAAAGCGCACGCCTTCGCGTCCCATGCTGCCGTATTTGAACCCGCCAAACGGCATTGCGTCGAACCGATAGTCCGACGATTGGTTGATCATGACACCGCCGGCATCGATCCGCTTGGCGGCCTCGAGGGCACTGGCAAGATCGTTCGTAAAGATTCCGGCGTGCAGGCTGTATTCCGGCGTGTTAGCCAGTTGTATTGCCTCTTCAAGTTCATCGAACGGCTGCAGTATGACGACCGGGGCGAAGGCTTCTTCATTCAGCAAGTCGCACGTCGCCGATACGTTTTCCAGGACGGTCGGGGGATAGATCGTGCCCGCTGGCTTGTGACCGCAGAGGAGCGTCGCGCCGGCAGCGATTGCTCGTTCCACCATGGCGGCGGCGCGGTTCACCGCGCTTTCGGAGATCATCGGGCCCATGTCAGTCTCGGAGTTCATCGGATCGCCAGTCTTCATCCGGACGGTTCGGGCCACGAACTCGGTCTTGAACCGTTCATAGACCGAGCGCTCCACGAGGATCCGCTGCGTTCCGATGCAGTTCTGGCCAGCCGCCCAGAAGGCTCCTGACACGCAATCTTCCACGGCGGCATCAACATCGCTGTTTTCCATCACGATAACCGGCGCATTGCCACCGAGATCCATTGCGAGCTTCTTGATGCCTGCAGATCTTGCAATCGCCTCGCCCGTGACAAATCCCCCTGTAAAGGAGATCATGCGCACGTCTTTGGCCGAAACGAGCGCCTTGCCCAGTTCGGGGCCGCCGACAGCGACCGTGATGACCTCGTCCGGCAAACCGCTTTCGATTAACACGTCCACTAGCTTGATGGCCGAGAGAGGGGCAAGTTCCGACGGCTTCAGAAGTACCGCATTTGCGCCGGCGATGGCCGGGCCAAGCTTGTGTGCCACGAGATTGAGCGGATCGTTGTAAGGCGTGATTGCCGTAATGATCCCTAGCGGCTCACGGGTATACCAGCCCTGACGAGATTCCGATCCAGCATAGGCATCAAACGGAATGACTTCGCCAGCATTCCGTTTGGCTTCTTCGGCGGAGAGTTTCAGTGTGTTAACACAGCGTGTCGCCTCCTTGCGCGCCTGGGCAATTGTCTTCCCCGCCTCCCGCACAATCAGGAGCGCAAACTCCTCCTTGCGTTCTTCGATGGTGGCTGCGGCCCTTTCGAGAATTGCAGAGCGCTGGTGGCGGGGAAGCGACCGGGCAGCCTGCGCGCCGCGTCTGGCGCGTTCGAGCAACAGGTCCACAGCGTCCGCACTGGTCTCCCGGATCGCGCCGACCAAACTGCCGTCGAACGGATTATTGACGATGATCTCGTTGGATGAGGTGGTTTTCAGCGCTAGACCGGGCATTAGGCTGCCTCCTTCGCGAAATTTGCCGACTGGGCATTGTGTATAGCCACGATGTCGGACAGCAGTGCGTAGGCGGTTTCGATTCGACCGGCGCCCGGGCCGCTAACGGTGACGGGGCCAAGCAGCTCTGTGTCCAGCGATACTGCGTTGGTAGCGCCGTTGACGCCGGCGAGCGGATGTCCAAGGGCAAGCTGTTTGGGCGCGACACTGCCGGTTATCGTCCCGTCGGCATTGCGAACTGCCGAGCCGACCAGTTTCCAACGGCTTTCAGCTTTGGTAGCTGCTTGAATGTCGGTGGGCGAAAGCTTGGAGATGCCGTTGCAGGAGACATCCCCCGGCTTGAGATTTGCTCCCAGCAGCTCATTTGCCAGGATCACGACTTTCAGGCGAACGTCGAAACCTTCGACGTCGGCGGTCGGATCGGCTTCGGCATAGCCCAGCGCCTGCGCTTCCGCGACAGCGCTGGCGAAGTCGAGACCGTCTTCCATGCGGCCGAGGACGAAGTTCGACGTGCCGTTGAGGATTCCTTCGAACCCTTTGATCTCCGCGCCGGCGAGGGTCTTCTCTGCCATCCTTATGACGGGCGTGCCGCTCATGACGGAGCCCTCATACTCGAAATGAAGGCCGTTCGCCGTCGCGAGGGCCTTCAGCTCCCGACCCGCGATTGCAACGGGGCCCTTGTTCGTGGTGACGACATGTTTGCCCGAGTTGAGAGCCCAGCGGCAGTGCGAAACCGCGGGCTCGCCGTCCGTCGGGTTCGTAAATGTCGCCTCCACGACGATGTCGGCAGGCGCCGTCTTGATGATGGCTTCGTTGTCGGCCTCGGCATTGCCGCCGGAGAGCCGGCCAAAACCGCCTTTCGCGAAATTCGCCTCGATGAGGGTTTTGGCATCCAGACCGTTCGGCGAAACGACGGAGCCCAGATGGAGATCGCTGACCGCAACGATGTTCAGGCGGAATGCGAGATCCCGCTCCCACAGAGGATTCTTCTTTGCTATGAGCTCGGCCAACGCGCGGTTGACGCCACCAAATCCGATTAGGGCAATATTGTAGATTTTCATGCGGTTGTCTCCGAGGAAGCGATTTGTGCGCAAATCATCAGATGCGAATCGCTCAGTCGGAAGGGCACAAACAGACCAATCTGCCGTGCATTTTGCTCATGATGCTGCCCGATTGGCGCGTTCCGGTCTGCCCGGCCCGAGCACACGGACGGACAAATGCTTCGGGCGAAGAAAGCCGGCATGCCGATGCAAATTCGTAGGAGTGTCTATCTTTCCGCAAAGAGGACGCGTCTGACTGGCTGTCGGCAGAAACCTCAGGAAAAGTGATCAAAGTCGATAGGAACTGAAAAGCCGGTCTTGACGCGGTCCATCACCACCATTGTCTTGAAGCCCTTGATATCGGGATTTTCATAGAAGAACTTGCGGGTAAAGACCTCGTAGTCCTCCATGCTCTCTGCAGTGACAATCAGGACGAAATCCGCATCTCCCGTTACATAGTAGCCGTTCATCACTTCCGCCGTCTGCCGGATCGATTGCTTGAACCGGTCGACGATGTCCGCTCTTTCGCGCTCGAGCGTGACCAGTACAAGCATTGCGATGGGCCGGCCGACAGATTTGGGTTTCACAACCGCAATCTCCGCCTCAATCACTCCCGCCTCACGCAGCCGCTTGAGGCGGCGCTGCACCGCAGTGGCCGAAAGACCAACCATCGCACCGAGCTCCTCGCTGCTGTGCCTGTTCTGAACCTGCACGATACTGAGAAGACGAGCATCTAGGCGATCGAGCCGCATGGGAAACTCCGCAGGATTTCATCGTTTGGCAGCCATAAAAAGCAGGAATTCCTCGTCCCAGCAATACCTACGCCGGAATTCGTCGTCTCAATACTTCTACGCTTCACGGACAAGACAGAGGCGGCAGAAACGTTCAGCCCGACGATGACCTCGCTGCATGAGGAATTAAGAAATGACCAACACTGCTGAAATAGCTGAGATGGACCGCAGGACCGTTCTGCATCCGTTCACCTACCTTAAAAATTACGCCGCCGGGGAGACCGATCCTACCATCGTCGAGACTGGGAAAGGCGTTCGTATTCGCGACGCATCCGGCCGAGAATATCTGGACGGGTTTGCCGGCCTCTATTGCGTGAATGTCGGCTACGGCCGGACCGAAGTCGCCGAAGCGATCGCCCGGCAGGCCTACAAGCTTGCCTATTATCATTCGTACGCCGCGCACACGACCGAGGAGCTCGCGCGACTTTCGGATCGACTGGTGCGAATGGCGCCAGGCAACATGTCGAAAGTCTTCTACGGACTGTCGGGTTCGGACGCGAATGAGACGCAGGCGAAGATCGTCTGGTATTACAACAATCTGCGCGGGAAAGCGCAAAAGAAGAAGATCATCTCGCGAGAGCGTGGCTATCATGGATGTTCCGTGGTTTCCGGTTCCATGACAGGCTTGAGTTTTTACCACGACCATATGGATCTGCCTGTTTCGGGGATTCTGCGTACCGGCGTCCCGCATTTCTATCGCGGTGCGATGCCCGGCGAGACCGAGGAAGCCTTTTCACAGCGTCGCGCTGACGAGCTGGAAGCGCTTATTCTCGCCGAAGGGCCGGACACTGTCGGCGCCTTCATAGCGGAGCCGGTCCTCGGAACGGGAGGCATTACGCCGCCGCCGGTAGGATATTGGCCGAAGATCCAGGCTGTGCTGAAGAAGTACGACGTGCTGTTGATTGCCGACGAGGTGGTCTGCGGGTTTGGCCGCACCGGTGCCATGTTCGGTTCGGATCTCTACGGTATGGATCCCGATCTGATCACCGTCGCCAAGGGCTTGACGTCAGCCTATGTGCCCCTGTCGGCGGCCATCGTTTCGCAGAAAGTCTACGAGGTCATGGAGGAGGCGACGCCGCGTGTGGGCTCCTTCTCACACGGCTACACCTATTCCGGACATCCGATCGGCGCAGCGGCCGCGAACGCGGTGCTTGATATCGTCGAGCGTGAAAATCTGGCGGGCCAGTCCGCGACGAAAGGCGCTTATCTTTTGCAACGGCTGAAGGCAGAGTTCGAGCAGAACCCGATCGTAGGGGAAGTTCGTGGTGTCGGCATGCTTGCAGCCATCGAGTTCGTTTCCGATCGCGGTAGCCGGGCTTCGTTCGATCCGGGCCTTAAGGTCGGCGCGCGCATCTCCCAGGCCGCTCGCAATCGCAACCTCATTGCGCGCGCAATGCCGCATGGAGACGTTCTGGGCTTTGCACCGCCACTTGTGATGACGGAGGCGGAAATCGACGAAATGGTTGCGATTGCAAGGGCTGCCGTTGACGAGGTGCTGCGGGAACTGGACTCCCAAGGACTGGTGGCGGGATAACGAATGGGCAATCGTCTGAGGCTTTGCGCATGAACGCAATTCTAAAGGTTCACGAACTCACAAAGACGTTTGGATCGACGAAGGTGCTGGATGGTATCAGCTTCGACATGAGAGAAGGTGAGGTCATTTCTCTGATCGGGTCGTCCGGATGTGGAAAAAGCACCGCACTTCGCTGTATCAATTTACTGGAGACGCCGACATCAGGTCGGATCGAGTGCATGGGCCAGTCCGTCTCCGTCGTCAATGATGAGCGCGGCCGAAGCCAGATCGTCAACGGTCGCGATATCAGGAGCCTTCGCAGACAGATCGGCATGGTGTTCCAGAACTTCAATCTCTGGCCTCACCTGAGCGTCCTGTCCAACGTGACCGAGGCACTCGTTTGGGTGCTGAAACTCGGGAAGAAAGACGCCGAAGAGGTTGCGCTCTCGGCCTTGTCGAAAGTCGGCATGGCGAGTTTCCGTGACCGCTACCCGCAACAGCTTTCGGGCGGGCAGCAACAACGCGTCGCAATCGCGCGTGTTCTGGCAATGAAACCAAAACTCATGCTGTGCGATGAGCCGACATCTGCACTGGACCCCGAGCTCGTGGGTGAAGTGCTGAAAGTCGTAAGGGCGCTGGCAGAAGCGGGGGCTACGATCCTCCTCGTCACGCATGAAATGCGGTTCGCACGCGATGTGTCGAACCGGATGATATTCCTGCAAAACGGCCGCCTTGAGCAGGATGACGAGCCGAAGGAATTGTTTCGAAATCCCGCGACGGAAGGGGTGAAGCGGTTTCTATCGACAGTGATGACGACCAACGCGTGAAAGCGCGCGCTACAACGAAAACCATAAGGGGTAACAATCATGATCAACAGCAATCTCATCAAGTCAGCATTCGGAACCAGCCTTCTCGTCTGCGCACTGGCAACGGGCGCGTCGGCAAAGGACGGCGTTCTACGCATCGGGACGGAGGGCGATGCGCCAAAGTTCAGCATGGCCGATCCGAGCGGCAACGTAACGGGCTTCGACGCCGATATCGCCAACGGCATCTGCGCCGAGCTGAAACTGAAGTGCGAATTCGTCGTACAGACATTCAGCTCGCTGGTGCCCTCAATGGATAGCGATCGCTTTGATGTCATCATTTCCGGCCTTGGTATCACCGCCGAACGTCAGAAGAAGATCGACTACTCCATCCCCTATGCGACGACACCGCTCTATTTCGCTGTCGCCAAGGACTCCCCGTTTGCAGGTCTCAAGAGCCTCGCCGAAATCGAGAAGGCCCTCCAGGGCAAGAGTGTCGGCGTCGTCACCGGGACGACCTACGCCAGGTTCATGGAGAAGCGGATGCACGGCGCCGATCTTAAGACATACGACGCCGTCACTCAGCTGACCGCCGATCTCGCGAGCGGCCGTATCGACGTTGCCTTCGCGGATTCGCCAACATGGATGGATTTTCTCGCAACGCCTGATGGCGCCAACTTCGCCAGGATCGACCTGAAGATCATGGCCATGGACGACCCAGACGTTCTTGGCCATGGCATGGGAGTCGGGATGCGCAAGGGCAATACCGAACTCAAGAACAAGGTCGATGCCGCCCTCTGCAAGATGATCAACGATGGCAAGGTCAAGGAATCCTCGATGCATTGGTTCCAGGACGACTACACGATTTCCTGCAAGAAGTGATCGTTTCGAACATGAAGCCTGCCTTGGCACGGCCCAAGGCAGGTCACGGGGATTGTGTCCATGTTGGGTGACCTTTGGATGTTGATGGTGGAGCAGAGTTGGGCGCTCGCACTACTGAAAGGAAGTGTCGTCACGATCGCGATCGGCTTGATCGGGATGGCACTCGGTTTTCTGGTCGCAACACCATTAGCCATCATGCGCTGGCGGAAGGTCGTGGTCGTCTCGCAACTTGTCGACGGGTACAGCATTCTTGTTCGTGGCGTTCCGGGCTTGCTGGTCATCTATCTCCTGTTTTTCGGGTCGATCGAGTGGGTGAAGGCGATTACGGCTGCGTTCGGCTACCAGGACTCGGCTGACAACGCATACCCCTACATCGTCGGGGTAATCGCGATTGCCGTCATTTCGTGTGCCTATTCGATTGAAGTTATCCGGGGTGCGCTTCAGGCGGTGCCTTACGGTCTGCTGGAAGCCGCTCAGTCACTCGCCTTGCCAAGAGGGGTGACGTTTATGCACATCACGTTCCCGCTGGCACTGCGGCTGGCGCTTGGCGGGATCAACAACGTCTGGCAGATGACGATCAAGGATACGTCGCTCGTCTCCGTCGTCGGCTTACAGGAATTGATGAGGACGGCTGCCATCGGTGCAGGAATCACGCGGTCCCCGCTGCTTTTCTACTGCATCGCTGCGGCACTCTTCTTCTGCATGACCGCAGTCAGTCAAACCGCGTTTTCCCGCGCAGAACGTGCGCTCGACCGCGGCTTCCGAGGACGATGACATGGATCTTGGGATAATTGCATATGCCGTTCCGTTCCTTGTCACAGGTGCCAAGACGACGTTGCTGATCGCCGTATTCGGCGTCGGTATCGGGCTTCCCTTTGGTGTAGCCGTCGGGCTCGCGCGGTGCTCGAGGAGCCGAGCATTGCGCCGCGTATGCGACGCTTACTGCGCGATCTTCCGCGGCACGCCTATGCTGGTACAGGTTTTCGTCATCTATTACGGCTTGGCCCAGGTGAGTTTTATTCGTCAGAACCCGGCTCTGTGGTGGATGATCGGAGACGGGCTGAACGCTGCAATCCTTGCCGTGGTGCTCAACACAGGTGCCTACACGGCGGAGATTTTCCGCACGGCTTTCCTCTCCTTGCCGAAAGGACTTATCGAGGCGGCAGAAGCCTGCGGCATGCACCCGTGGCACGTGTTTAGCAGGGTGAAGTTTCCCCTAGCCGTGCGCCAGGCACTTCCCGCCTATAGCAGCGAAGCGGCGATCATCGTGAAGGAATCCAGCCTCGCGTCGACGATCACCGTTCTGGAAATCACCGGATATGCGAAGCGGCTCATGAGCGAGACTTTCGCGATCATGGATATCTTCATCATCACCGCAGCGTTCTATCTCACCATAAACGTCGTCGTCTTGACGGGCTTGAAACTCCTCGAACGGCGCCTGTCGTTTGCCCGATAAACAGATCCAAGAAAGGTCTTCCAATGTCCAAACTCACTTTCGTCGATTACGACAATCTGCCTGAACCGCGTAAAGGCCAGCCCGCGCCTGAAAGGTTGGTTGAGGGAAATCCGCAGTTTCTCGCCTGGGACATCGCGCAGACAGGCGACGGCGTCGTTCGCTCCGGCATCTGGGAAGCGACGCCCGGCGCCTACCGATCGATCAAGGGTGAAACTTTCGAATTCTGTGTCATTCTTTCGGGCGTGTCCGAACTGATCGAGGATGGCTGTGCGCCGCGGCGCATTGTTGCAGGCGACGCTTTCGCCATGCATCCGGGATTCGTCGGAACCTGGAGGGTGATCGAAACGACTCGAAAGCTCTGGGTCTGCCGAGACTAAGCCCTCATCACTTCAAATCATCTCTCCGGAACTTAAGCTCTCATGGCCCAGGCTCAACCGCATCCCGTTAAGTCCACGCCCTACTGGTGGGAAGACAGCACGTTTCCCGCCCTGCCACCGCGGAACGTCGAGAAGACGTGCGACGTGGCGATCGTTGGGGGAGGGTACACTGGTTTGTCGGCGGCGCTCGAACTTGCCCGTGCCGGCAAGCATGTCCAGCTGTTCGACCGTCAGGCCCTTGGCCTGGCGGCATCGGCCCGCAATGGGGGCATGGCCAGCGGAAGCATCCGCCCGGGGCGCAGGGATCTGGTCGGGCGGTTCGGGCAGGAGAGGGCACAAGCCATCCTCCTGGAAGGCTCGGCGGCGCGAGAGGATCTCTGGCGCTTTCTCAGAGACGAGAATATCGAATGTGATTTCTCGCTGTCTGGTGCCTTCAACGGGGCCATGACGGGTGATCAAGCCGACGAACTTCGTCGTCAGGCAGACTTTCTGCATCAGAATCTCGGCATCGAGGCATATCCGGTGGAAAGGGCAGATGTCCCGAAGTTCATCGGAACCGACCTTTATGTGGGAGGCCTTGTGCGCAAAGACATCGGTGGGCTGCAACCGGCCAAGCTTCTTGCGGCCATGATCGGTCTGGTAAGTTCATCGACGGCGGTCATACACGAAAATACCGCAGTCCTTGGATCGACCAGCGAGGCCGGAGGCGTGCGAATTCAAACGCAGCGCGGAGAGGTTTTCGCCAGAAAGCTGCTTGTCTGCACGGATGGCTACACCGACGGTTTCGACCCGTGGCTCCGTCGCCGCCTTGTCCCTGTCCGCAGCAGGATAATTGCGACTGAACCGCTCGACAGAGAGGTCATGGATCGGCTGATGCCGCCACGCATGATGTATGGCGACCTGCGTAAGCTCAGTTACTATTATCGGCCGTCGCACGATGGATCTCGGATCCTGTTCGGCGGACGCGACGGGACGACTGAAGGAGACTCCGCCGCTCCGATTGCACATCTGCAAAGCGAACTTGCTCGGCTTTTTCCCGAACTCGCAGGAATAGGTCTTACGCACAGCTGGTTCGGCTATGTCGCCATGAACCGCGACATGATCCCGCGCCTGGTCTCCCGCGGAAATACAGTCTATGCGACCGGCTATTGCGGCTCCGGTGTCGTGTGGGCCAGATGGCTGGGCAAGAAGGCGGCGTTCAAGATCCTCGGTGACGCGGAACAATCGCGCTCTGCGTTCGATTTCGATGCCGCTCCCAGGGCCGTGCCATTCTTCAACGGCAAACCCTGGTTCATTCCTATCGTTTACTCGATGTATGCGCGCCACGACAGGAAGATGCTCCTCAGACGCCTGAAGGGCTGAGGTTCAGATGCCATACTCGTTTCTGCAAGTCCGCCACGGCGCCGAAAAAGGTTCGTGCCGTCCTCTTGCAATCAAGCCCCTGCGTTGACGCTACGCGCAGCAGACAACAACTGGCAAAGGCCGGAGCTGAGGTGAACAGACATGATTAGTCTGGAAACGATCGAGCAGGCGCGCGAGCGCATCAGCAGGCACATCCGCATCACGCCTGTCGTCATGTCGGCGGCACTGTCCGAACTGGCCGGGACGCAGGTCAGCCTGAAGCTGGAGCATCGCCAGTTGACCGGAAGCTTCAAGCTTCGTGGAGCAACCAATGCAGTGTTGCAGCTCACCCAATCCGAGCGGGATAGAGGCGTTGTTGCGGCTTCCACTGGCAATCACGGACGCGCGCTGTCCTATGCCGCCGGCGCGATTGGCTCCCGAGCTACCATTTGCATGTCGCACCTCGTGCCGGAAAACAAGGTGGCTGAAATCCGCCGGCTCGGCGCTCGCGTACGGATCGTTGGGTCATCCCAAGATGAAGCGCAGGTTGAGGTTGATCGTCTCGTCGCCGAGGAGGGCCTCAGCATGATTCCCCCCTTTGATCACCCCTGGATCATCGCCGGCCAGGGCACCGTCGGACTTGAAATCGTCGAGGCGATGCCTGACGTCGCCGCGGTTCTCGTTCCCCTGTCTGGCGGCGGTTTGGCAGCAGGCGTCGCGGCGGCTGTCAAGGCGGTACGACCGGATGCCAAGGTGATCGGTATAACTATGGAAAGGGGAGCGGCGATGAAGGCTATTCGATACTCCTCATCGATGCGGGGCACCCGGTCCAGGTTGAGGAGTATCGAAGTTTCGCCGACTCGCTCGGCGGCGGCATCGGATTGGCCAATGCCTGGACGTATCCGATGTGCAAAACCCTTCTCGACGACGTGGTGCTTGTTAGCGAGCGCGAGATAGCCGCCGGCATACGTCACGCCTACGCGTGTGAGCGTGAGATAATCGAAGGTGCTGGGGCAGTCGGCATTGCTGCGCTGCTCTCGGTTAAACTGGCGCAGGTTGAAGGCCCGATCGTTGCCATTCTTTCGGGCGGGAACATCGACATGGCGTTGCACATGAAGGTGGCCAACGGCCTTGACACAATTTGTGAGGGAAACTGATGCCGAAAATAAGGATATTGACCGAGCCAGAGCTTCGAACCATCGTTCCGCTCGACATGGATGCGGTGAATTGCGTTGAAAACGCCTTCCGCGCATTGGCCTTGGAAAACGCGGTTCAGATGCCCCCGATTTTGCGCCTCGACGTGCCCGACAGCAGGGGCGAAGTCGATGTGAAGACGGCTTATATTCCTGGTTTGAGCAGCA
>JGI25161J50226_1000621_pt1 | contig 14508 bp, 10 predicted proteins | sample AraplaMF_Cvi_mMF_FD_50226 | JGI IMG/M metagenome (IMG submission 50226)
AAAATGCAAGGCCTCGTCGTACTGCTTAAGGAGGGTGCGGAGTTCATCCTTGGTTCGAACCCCCTCGAAACTCATCATTCGCACGAAGAAGCGCCCACCGATTCCTTGATTTCCTGACTCGACGAGCAGCTTCCCGCGGTTGCCGAGTTCCTCGTTGCCGAACGAGTAGACCAGCATGCCGACGCCGTTGCTCTCAAGCCTGTTCAATGCGATGTAGAGTGCGTTCCACTGCTGTTCGTTGAATTTCTGTGCCTCGTCTAGGAAGACCACGCAGTAAAGCGCATCGCTATCCCGGCACAGAGACATCAGGTGGCCGGCGAAGACATCGCAGTTTTTGCTCCTTAGTCGGGTCGGATCATCTTTTTTCAGCTGCTGCAGAAGCTCGGAATAAGTACGGGAAAATCGATCCGTGCGCGACTCAGTCTCGGCTGTGATCGAGACACAGGCAATGTGCGAAAAGGCTGCTTTCAAGGAGCCATAGAGCTTGCGAATAGCATAGGTCTTTCCCATCCGGGAAGGTGCGGAAAACGCAAGCCCACCTTTCCCGAGCTCCACCCAGTTCTTCAGAAAGGCGTCCGCGCGTTTGAAGGTGTCGGTTTCCAGCATATAGCCAAACCGAACGACACTCGGGTGACGCACCTGCATTGTTACGCGGTAAGCCACATCCTCGATCATCTCTTTGCCTCCTTCACGGCAATGCGCACATCTGTCCACCGTCCGCCCGATGCATCAGGCAGGGAGTCGGAACGTGCGCGTCGTGGCACCGGTGTCGCGCCGCCATCGTCCGGACGACCGCGAAGCGTGTCGAGGTATCGATTGCTGCCGCGCATGACCTTTTCGGGCTTCTCTCGGACATGCTTGGCCATCTCTTCGATCTTGAACTCCCTGAATGCCTCAACCGGATCGTCCGTCTGGCGATACTTCAGTAACCCCGCGTTGCGCAATCTGATGATTTCTTTCCGTGTCGCGCGGTTATGAAAACTGTCTGACCAATGACCTGTGACCTGTACGGCCCCGAGTTCCTCTCCGTCTTCACGGCACAACTTGATGACGCGGTGGTCCTTTTGCAACAACGCGATGCAGGGCGTCCCGATCAATTGCCATGCGTCACGCAGCAGCGCGCTGCTGTATTTGGCATGATCCATTTCAACATAAGGGGGCGTACCCTTCTTCTCGCTGCCGCGGATCGTCACCTTGCAGATGTCTACGGGGAGCGGCAGGTCTTTCAATGAGCGATGCGAATAGCCTGGAATCGCAGAACCTCGCTCGATCCGCCCCGAGAACTCTCGCTTTACGGCCTCCAGCGGAGTAGCCCCATAGAGTTCGGTTCGAGGCTTCGCATTGAAGTTCGCCACTACGACTTCGATCAAATCCTTGAGCTGATCGAGCGTGATTTCCCACTTGACGGCATTGCCTGCGGCGTCATTCACGTGGCGGTCATGGGGACCACTTCCTGTCGTCGACGGAAGTCTGGATAAGAGTACTTGTAATTCACCGAAGACTTGCTCCACCACGTACCGTGTGATCCAGCGGCGGACCTTGCCGAACTCGATCTGTAATCCGAGCAGATGCTTGAGGTACACCAAAACCGCATCTGCATAGTGCGTCAAATCATTGTCAATTCGCACTAAGCCTAGACGCAGGTTCTCTAGAAAGCCTGGGACTACCCCGCTGGGCAATCCCGCCTCTGACTTGTACGCAAGCGTTGGGACCGCCTCGAATTTCCATGGCGTCCAGGGAGTCAGTAGATTTGAGAATGTCTCCAGAAAATCTCCGGAGCTGACACGGCTGCGCAACGAGAGATGGTAGGCGAGGATACATTTGGGCTTCATCGATACCAACATGCACAGCGACATGCGCTCCATGGGAAGCAAGATACGCTGCCCTTCGTGCTCTAGAGCAACCACACCAATCGCCGGAAGTGTTTGCTCGTCGTAGCAGGCAATATCGCAGGGCAGTAGTGGAGACAGCCAACTGTGCTCATTACTCATTCCGTCGAGGCCATCCAGTGCTTCATGACCAAACAACGCAGTGCGCGCCCCGCTTTTCTTCTTGACACGAACCGCCTCTAGTACGTATTTACGCAGCGACTCGTACCCCTGCAACTTGGTGCAGAACGGGTATTGGGTCGCTGTAACGCCATCCGCTCGCAACGCAGTGAGGAATTTCTGATGAATTTCGGCATGCGCGAGCGCGTGCGAGAACCGATTTTTTTCGGACTGATTGATTGCGTCGTCTATAGCCTTACGCGCAGTTGGATATTTTTTCAGACATTGTTGAAAGCTGCCGGCCGCTCCAAACCCATCTTGGATACTCGCACTATCAGACACCATCTTGCGCTCATACAGGTTGATGTGGACATTCCCGATCAATGCCCGAAAGCCTTGAATTCGTCCGTCTTTATGCGCAAGGAAAAAGCGATTTTGGTAATAAGACAGTAATTGCTTGCTCACGCCGTAAAGGCGCAAAATCTCCCGCGGTCTCATCCCTTTCCAATACTGCTCCAGAGCAGACTTGAGGCGGTTGTACTTTCTCTGCTTTTCCTGCGGCACCACTTGAGGTGCGGGAGCATGCGTGAGATCAAGCTCTCGCAGCCTAATTTCCCGCGTTGCGCTGCGCCTCATTGGAGTTCCCAGGGTTTCACTGAAGCGGATAAAGCGAACGGACGCTTTGCAAGCTCGATTGTGAGCTGACGCTTTTGATGTGCTCGCATGGTCGCAACGAACACTTCCTCCCTGGGGAGTACCTGAAATTCCCTGTAAATGTCCGCCAGATGAAGGCCTTCACTGACGCGCACCAAGTTTGCGATTTCCTCTTGAAGGTTTGCAGTGCCCAGATGCCGAAACTGTTCGAGGGCCGAATTGATGCTCAGCCAGTTCATCAGTTGAACGCTTTGACGAATCGCATCCTTCTCTGTGTACCAGTTCCATGTGTAGCCAAGTTCCGAAGCCCGCTGTGATTGGATCTGGGCCTGCTTCTTAGCTCGGGGGTCGTTCTCGAGGTCTTTTTCGTACTTCACCTCATACAGCCCTCGCGGCCCTTTGTAGCGCTGGAAACCAATGTCGGGCTTTGATCCGGCGTAGCCTTCTAAAGAAAGCTGTGCCCAGATCGTGTCGATGTCGCAGCTGTAGCTCAGGACCTCCTGCGAAGATTCCGCCCAAAGCATGGCCGCGAGTTCCAGATTGCTTCGAAGCACCCACTCCCTACAGACCTTTGGCCCGTAAATGAACACGATGTTGCCGGGCTGCTTGCCTCGCGCTTTGATGGTTGCGCGCACAGCCTGAGACGCTTTCAGTGGCTTGCGACCACGTGCCGTTCGGACAGTCGAACTCTGCATGGCACCCCCTTACATAAGTTTGGAGCGCAAGACCTGTTCGGCGCCGCTATCGATAGCGGCGCGCAGGCTCATGCAATCGCTCCTCGAAATCGACATTGGTCATTGGTCATCCCACGAGGTGAATGCGCTGGCTCTAGATAATTATCAGAAACGGATTGGGAAAATCAAATTTTCAGGCCTGATTTATTTAAAAAATGACAAAAAATTAGTAACCATCTAGTCGAATCAAGTAATCACTAAGCCAAACCAAGTAAAAACTTGGCAGATCAAGTTAAAAAATGAGAAAATTCTAGAAAACGACCCCAAATGAATCAAACTTGCGATGGAGCCTTCCAGCGCAGCGGGAGGATTTCATTTAAAAAATGGAGGCACGCATGTCAGCGTTGATTGATATTTCGAAGCTAAATCGAAAGAATTTGGCCCGCTGTATTGGCGAAACGATTGGAATGGAGATATTTAAAGCTCAGACACCCCATACCATGAAGTCCTATCTGTCAACCACCCAATACTGGCTCGCCTGGCATTATGTGCGGTTTAATGCGCAGTTAGAGTTGCCAGTCCCCGTTGATGTGGTCATCCAATTCATCGCCGATCATGCTGCACTCGGAGGATCCGAATCACAAAAAGGTGGCTGGAAGTTGAATAGAAGCGACGAACGTTCGGGCGGGCAAGTCGATCCTGAAATGCGATTTGCGAACCAACTTCCAGCTGAACTCGATGACCTATTGAACAACGAAGGGTTGAAGCGGGGACGTGGACATTTTTCTTTCAATACTCTTCGCCACCACCTTTCCGTTCTTTCTTTTATTCATCGGGAGCTCTGGCTAAAAGATAATCCGTGCAAAGATACCAAGGTTCGCGAATTGCTTGCCATTGTCCAAAGCAAATGTGCAAGGGACGGCGTGAGAGCGCACAGACTAACGCCTTTTACTCAACAAGCATTGAATTCCATCTTGGCCACCTGCGATGAGTCCATAGTCGGAAAACGCGACCGGGCTCTTTTATTATTTGCTTGGGAAGGCGGAGGGAGAAGACGTTCTGAGGTGGTCAGCGCAACCATTAAAGATTTGCGTAAAGTAAGCCCTCAGAACTATATCTATTCCTTCACCAGTATGCACGCGAACCGGGAAACTACGAGAGAAAAAAATTTGACCGGCGACGCCGCTGATGCGCTAAACGCGTGGCTACAAATCAGAGGAACCGATCCTGGTCCGATATTTAAAAGGATTTTCCGAAGCGGTCGCATTTCAAATGCGGGGCTTCGCCCTGGGAGAGTGCGCATGATTGTGAAGGAGCGCTGCCGGAAGGCAGGCCTGCCAGATGACTATTCTGCGCACTCACTGCGCTCAGGCTTTCTTTTTGATGCAGGCAGGCGCAATCTTGGTTTGTTGGCCGCAATGAAAATCTCCGATCATCAGAACTATTTTCATGCCGCAAGTTATTTTCCCCAAGAGTATCTGGCCGGCAGTATGAAGAACCTTTTTTTGGATTTTGATTCTCCCAACTGATCGCTTTGGATTTTCATCCGACCCCCATTCGACGTAAGCGCCAAACGTCTGAAATCCCTCGAACCGTTTGCGGCTGCGACACGGCTTCGCGCTGAGCTGCACCCACACTTGGACGAAGCGCCGAGACAATCCTGAAAGATGCCATCCTGAAGCGCTGTGCTGGCGCCGAAGAGGCCGACGTGGGCTACGCACACAACCAAGCAATCGTGTCGGTTCTAGGTCTCCATGCACTCCGAACTGCTTGCACATTGGCCCACGAACCGAAGCGCATCGAGCGATTTTGAGCGCTTAGCGCCATTGCTGAGCTGCCGGAGCGATTGATGCAGGAGAGGTCAGCCGCAACATGACAGAACCTCTTTTTCCCTTTTTCGACAAACAAAATCTTTCTGCGCGATGATCGACAAGCGATCTCCTTGGAGAGGGGTAAAGAAATTACTTGTGCAGCATTTTTTTCTTCTTGGGACGCATGGAGTGGGACGCCAAGAATCGTCAAAGGAATTACTAGAACAGCATCCATGCTGGGGCCAAGGACGAAATCGGCGACCTACGTCGCGGTCTGCACCGGCTCCAGGCATGACCGCGCCTGCGACCACGCCCCCGTGCCGCTGGCGAGCGCGGACGCGCCGAAGACGGCTGCGGCCGCACTCCACGAGATCGAACTGCCCCTTCTGCGCGAACGAGGCGATTTCCTCCGCCGGATGTCCTACCCGGTGCTCGAAGTGCGCCTGGATGCCGTTGCGCGCCAGCAACTCGCGCACCGGCTCCAGCACCATCCGTGCATCGTCTTCGTAGTAGCCATGCACGACCTCCGGCCCCGCGAAGGCCGCGGCGCGGTGCGGCACAGGCAGCACCAAGTGGAAGACCGTGAAGGCGTGGCCCGCATTCGACCAATCCTTGTGCTTGGTCAGGTAGGACAGCATGCGGTTGGTGTAGTCGCTCCCGTCGACGGCAAGCAGGATTCTCATGAGGGTTCCTTCGGCCGGGGCGTGCTCCCCGATGACAGCATGGTCGCCGCCTGCCCGGCGATTGGCCTTGCCTTGCATCAAGACGGAATCCGGCAATACACACCCATGAGCCGCCCTCTTCCGGCGCGGGCTCTTGATGCAGCGCAAGGCGACACGCCTTCTCGCTGCCTACATTGGCTCGACATGAACCCAGCAGAGAGGCAGACATGAGCAACGTACTGGTGATCGTCTACTCCTACACAGGCACTTCCCGTCGTGTCGCAGAACTCCTGTGCAGCCAGCAGAACTGGCAGCTCGCGAACATCACCGAGGTTCGGCCTCGCGCGGGTGCTCTCGGCAGCCTGCGCTGCATGATCGACTCCTTCCTGCGGCGGCAGCCCGCCGTCCGCTATGACGGTCCGCCGCCTGGCGACTTCGATGCCGTAGTGCTGGTGTCGCCGATCTGGATGCTGCAGCTCGCCAGCCCCATGCGCGCCTTCGTCGCGCGCCAGCACGACCGGCTCCCCGACGTCGCGGTGCTCTCGGTCATGGGTGGACAAGGTGCCCCGAACGCCGCCGCGGAAATTGGCCGGATTCTCGGCCGCGCGCCGATCCTGAGCTCCTCGGTCACGATGCGCGAGGTCGACGACGGCAGTTTCGCGGCCCGTCTGCTGGCCTTCGGAACCGCAGTCCGCGATGCCGAAAACTCGCACGCCGTAGTTCGACCCGTCACGCTGTCGCCGCAGTCGAGCTGAAGCTCTGATCCGATGGACGTGGGCCCGCTTTTTCTTCACCCCAACGCGACGCATCGCATCGTCCGCCCGGCTTGCGCACTTGCCGCCGGCGTTTCGTTGCTGTGCGCATGCGCCGCGCCCGTTCAGGTGCCTCCGGCCACCGTCGAGCAGGCAGCCATGTCGCGCACGCCGTCGGCGAGCGGCGCAAGCGATTTCTCGTCTCTGGTCGCCAGCCGCGGCAGATCGGTGGTCGACATCAGCACGCTGCGCGTCGGGCGCGACCTGAACCCGGAAGACATCGAACTCGAAATCGCACCCGAGCATGATTTTGCCGACCGCCTGGCTTGGCCCCTGCCCGCCAGCGCGCGCATCAGCCAGATCCGCGACCTCGCGTCAGGTCTGATCATCCGCAGCGACGGCCTGATCCTCACCAGCGCGCACGTGGTCTCGAACATCGACGAAGCGCAGGTCCAGCTGGATGACGGGCGCCGCTTCACGGCGCGCGTGGCCGGCATGGACAGGCGCACCGATGTCGCACTGCTGAAGATCGATGCGACCGACCTGCCGGTGGCAGTCATCGGCGATTCCTCCACGCTCGCGCCGGGCGACTGGGTGGCTGCAATCAGTTCGCCCTTCGGCTTCCACGGCAGCGTGACCGCCGGCGTGGTGAGCGCCGTCGGGCGCGTCATGGCGGGTGCGGGCGAGATCCCGTTCATCCAGACCGATGTCGCGATCAACCCGGGCAGCTCGGGCAGTCCCTTGTTCAACAACCGCGCGGAGGTGGTGGGCATCAACTCGATGATCTACAGCGGCAGCGGCGGCTACATGGGCCTGTCCTTCGCGGTGCCAATCAACCTTTCGATGCGCATCGCCGGCGAGCTGCAGGCGCACGGCAGCGTGCGCCGGGCCTACCTGGGCGCCGAGTTCCAGGAAATGACGCCCGCGCTGGCCCAGTCCTTCGGGCTGGCGGCCACGACCGGCGCCCTGGTGGTCCGCGTCGAAGCTGGCAGCCCGGCGCAGGCCGCCGGCCTCGCGCAGGGCGACGCGCTGCTCGCGCTCGACGGAAGGCCCGTCGAGCGCTTCGCCGACCTGCCGCAGCAGATCACGCAGCGCCCGCCCGGCAGCCGGGTGCAGTTGGAGGTGTGGCGCAATGGCGCGCCGCGGAAACTGCGGGTGACGCTGGCCACACAGCCGGCCGCCGCCGGCACCTCCTTCACGGCGGCGCCCCTGGAATGGAACGACGGCCTGGGCCTGAGCGTGGGAGAGATCTCTCCTGCCCAGCGCCTACAGCTGAACATCGACAGCGGCTTGATGGTGCGCGAGGCCGGCGGTCTCGCCCGCAGCGAAGGCATACGCGCGGGCGACGTGGTCGTGGCCGTGAACACGACGAAGCTCTATCGCGTCGAGGATCTCGGGCAGGCCCTCGCCCGCGTACCGGGCGGGGACGCGGTCGCGCTGCTGGTCATGCGGGATCGCCGGCTCGCCTACGTGGCGGTGCGCCTCCCTGCCTCGCGCCGGGGGCGCTCATGACCGACCGTCGCAGCCGGGAAACGCCGCACCCATCCCATCCGCAATTCATTCACCGCAAAGGCCCTACCATGAAACACCTGGATGCCACCGACCGCCACACCCTCCATCGGCAACTCGAGTCGATGAAGCGGCAGGTTCTCGACGAACTCCGCGCCTCGGCTCCCACGACCGAGCTGCTGTCGGCCGACGGCGGCCGCGAAGTAACGACCCATGCCGACGACGCCGAAGCGGAACGCGCGGCCGACGTGCACCTAGCCGAGATCGAGATCGACCGCACCCGGCTGGATGAGATTGAGCTGGCTCTCTCGCGCCTGTCGGACGGCCGCTACGGTGTCTGCGAGGACTGCCGCGCCGAGATTCCGCGCGCCCGGCTGTTCGCGCAGCCCACGGCGATCCGTTGCGCTGCCTGCCAGTCCGCGATCGAGGCGCACCAGCGCCGCTGAAAGGCGGCGGCGCGCCGCGTCACCGCCCGCCGCTTACGCGGCGAGCCTTGGCTGCCCTCTTCCCCTTCTTGCCCTTGGCCTTGCGCCCTGACGGCGGCTTCGCATCCTTGACCTGCTGGCGGTCCGCGCGGTGCAGCAGCGTCTTCTCGACATTGCCGGTCGCCGCCTTGTCGCGCGCGTAGATCACAACCCTGTACACCGATCGAGTGGCCCCGCCGCTGCCCATGTTGCAGATCACGGTGTCGTTGCCACCCTCGCTCAAGAACTCCGGCGCCTCGTGCTCGAGCCAGTCGTGGTTTTCGATGATCGTTTCAATCCGGCATTCACCGGGCACCACGATGCCCAGCCTGTGCAGGAACTCGCGCGGCCGGCCCAGGTAGGCCTGGAACTCTGCGGGCGTGCATTGCCAGAAGTGCGCGTGGAAGGGTTCGTCCCGGATCACCTTGGATCGGGCGGAGAAATCGACGATCTTGGCCGGCATGTTCAGCTCCGATGGGTTGTAAAGGCAGGAGATCGAAAGCGTAGGGCACCGCTTCGGCAAGACCTTGATGCCGCGCAAGGCGGGCGGCGCGCGAAGCGGCAGACTTCAGCGCACGACGCCCGGCCCCACCCCGGGGCGCCTTCTCCAAGGACCTGAAGTGACCCGCCAACACAACGAATTCGACCGCCTGCTCCACGCTGCCTGGGGGCGACTCGGCGGTGGGATGTCGCCGGCGGCGCTGATGCTGGCGTGGTCCGACTGGGCCATCCACTTCGCGACCCAGCCCGGACGCGCCGCCGCGCTGGCGCTGCACCAGGCCCTGCCCCGCGCGAACGCGCAGGCGCACGACCCGAGGCTGGCTGCGCAAGACTGGGCACCCTGGCCGTTCTGCGCGTACCGCGACGCCTTCGAGGCCGGCGGGCGGCGGCTGCTCGAGCTGCTGCGCGATGTTCCCGGCGTGGACCGGCACCACGGGCAACTTGTCGACTTCACGATGCGGCAATGGCTCGAGATGGTTTCGCCGGCCAACTTCCCCGCGACCCATCCGCAGGTGCTGCAGAAGACCGCGGCCACCGCGGGCATGAACCTGTTCACCGGCGCACTGCAGGGCACGCAGGACCTGTGGCGAGGCGCTCTCGGAATGCCTCCGGCCGGCGCCGACGCTTTCAGGCCGGGGCATGAGGTGGCGCTCACGCCGGGCAAGGTCATCATGCGCAACGAGCTCGTCGAGCTCATCCAGTACGCGCCTTCGACGCCGACCGTGCATGCCGAGCCGATGCTGGTCGTCAGCGCCTGGATCATGAAGTACTACGTGCTGGATCTGTCGCCGCACAACTCGCTGATTCGCTACCTCGTCGGCCAGGGCCACACGGTGTTCGCCGTCTCGTGGAAGAACCCCGATGCCTCGGACGCCGGGTTCGGGATGGACGACTACCTGCGGCTGGGCATCCGCGCCAGCCTCGACGCCGTCGAAGCCGTGCTACCCGGGCGCCGCGTGCACGCGCTGGGCTACTGCCTCGGCGGCACGCTGATGGCCATCGCGGCTACCGCAATGGCGCGCGACCGGGACGACCGCCTCGCCTCGCTCTCGCTGCTGGCCGCGCAGACCGACTTCACCGAGCCCGGGGAGATCGGCCTGTTCATCGACGAAAGCCAGCTTGCCTTCCTCGAGGACATCATGGCGTATCAGGGATTCCTGGGCGCCGCGCAGATGGCGGCGGCTTTCCAGGCGTTGCGCCCCGGCGAGCTGATCTGGGCACCGCTGGTGCGGACCTGGCTGCTCGGCGAGCGCCCCGCGCTGAACGACCTGATGGCGTGGAACGCGGACGGCACGCGCATGCCCTACCGCATGCACGCCGACTACCTGCGCAGCCTCTTCCTCGACAACGCGCTGGCTGAGGGCCACTACCTCGTCGACGGCCGGCCGGTATCGCTGGGCGACATCGACCTGCCTGTCTTCCTGCTCGGCACACAGACCGATCACGTCGCACCCTGGCGCTCCGTCTACAAGTTCACCCTGCTGTGCGACGCCGATGTGAGCTTCGTGCTCACCGAAGGCGGCCACAACGCGGGCATCGTGAGCGAGCCTGGGCATGCGCACCGCAGCTACCGCGTGCTGCACCGGAACGGACATGGAGCATATGTCCCGCCCGACGCCTTCCTCGAGGCGTCCAGCGAAGCCGAGGGATCGTGGTGGCCCGCCTTCCAGCAATGGCTCGCGGCTCATTCGGGGCCCAGGCGCCGTCCGCCCGCGATGGGGGCCCCTCGGCGTGGGCTGGTTCCACTCTGCGACGCCCCCGGCACCTATGTGCTGATGCGCTGACCAGCAGGCGAACCGAGAGTGCGAAGACCGGATGACGGAGGCTTCGCCCCCCGCCCGAGAGCTGGCCGGCCAGCGAGGATTCAGCGTTCGAATGCCGCCGAGCGCCATTGCGCCAGCAACTGCGCGACCTCGACGGTGCCTTCGGTGGACACCTCGATAGCCGCCCTGCGTTCGTCTGCATCCAGCGGCTCGTGCGTGGCCAGCTGGCGCTCCAGCACGGCCAGTCCCGCTTCCGATGCGTCCGTGCCCGCCGCATCCCGCTCGGCCACGCGGCGGCGCAGCGTGGCCGGCGCGGCGCTGCAGTCCAGTATCGAGAAGGGCACGCGCAGCTCCGTGGCCAGGGCCTCGAAGCTTTGCCTCTCGGCGTGCCGCAGGAAAGCCGCATCCACGATCACGGGATAGCCCGCCAGCAAGGCATCGCGGGCGCAGGCGCGCAGCCTCTCGAAGGTCCGGCGGGTCGCCTGCGCGCCGTAGATGTCCAGGCCCGCGGCGGCGGAGTGCTCCAGCGGAGCGAGGCCGAACAGGCGCGTGCGCTCCACGTCGGAGCGCACGCGCACGGCGCCGGCGGCGCACAGCAGCCGCCCGGCGATGCTGGACTTTCCGGAGCCCGAGAGGCCGTGCGTGATCATCAGCCTCGCGCCCTCTTCCGGCTGCGCCGCCAATCGCCGCGCGCACTCCAGAGAGTCCGGCCCTTTCTTCTCCCCGCCCGGATCGCCGGGAGCGAGGCCCGAGGCCATGGCCCGCACCAGGGCCCTGTAGACCTCGTAGAAGCGCAGCACCTGCAGCCCCGCGTAATCGCCGCTGTATTGGAGCCAGGTATCGAGAAAGCAGAACGCGAGTTCGCCATGGCCGTGCGCCTTCAGGTCCATCGTGAGGAAGGCGATGTCGCTCATGACATCGATCCAGCGCAGGGCCGGGTCGAACTCGATGCAGTCGAAGGGGGTGAGCGCGCCATCGACCAGCACCACGTTGGCTAGGTGCAGGTCGCCATGACATTCGCGCACGGCGCCGCCCTGCTGGCGGGCGATCCAAGCCATGCGCAGCGCCTGTCCCTGTTCCTCGATCCACGCGCCGATCGCAGCGAGCGACGCGGTGCGATCGCCCTCGCCTCCCCGCACCTGCGCACGCAGAGAAGCCAGCACGTCGCTCGCCGCGCGGACGATCGCGTCGGGCGCGCCGAAGCCCGAAACCGGCGCCGCGCGCTGCGCCTGTGCATGCAGGCCAGCCAACTGCTTCGCGAAGCCGTCGAGCAGCCCGGGCTCCAGCGCGTTCGACACCAGCAGATTGCGCAGCAGCGCGGATTCGGCAAAGCGCCGCATGCGCACCACCTAGTCGATCGGCGTGCCGCCACCGCCGATATGAGGCGCATCACGCGTGCCGCAGACGGGTGCCACGTCGATGTAGAGCGCGGGTGCGAATCGCCGGTTGAGGCGCAGCTCTTCCTCGCAGAAGTGCCTGCGCGACTCGAGGCTGCCGAAGTCGAGGAACGGCAGCCGCACTGGTTTCTTGAGCTTCAAGGCCAGCGTCGGCGTCAGCAGTACCCAGGAAATGTGGGTTTCGGCCAGCCCCACGGGTTGCCCGGTTTCGCGCTGGAGTTCTGCGCGCAGTGCGTCGACCAGTGTTGTGTCCATACGAGGCGTTCCTCGAGTCAATGACGTTGATGCGCCGCCATGAGTCGCCGCAGCGCCCAGATCGCCGGCAATATGACCCACAGGGACCAAGGCGACAGTACGCTCGGCAAGCCGAACATGCCCCCGACTCCGGGCACGAGGGTCAGCAAGCTCCAGACGATGCAAACGCCGATCACAAGTGTGTAGAACATGGCGTTGGCGTGCGCCGATCGGGCATCGACACCACGGAACCAGACGAGCAGCAGCAGGTTGCCGAGAACGATCGACCCGAGGTTGGCCATGCGCAGTTCCTCGGTCGTGGCTCCCAGGGCGCGGCAACCCCATTGCACCGCCGCCACACCAGCGAAAACCAGCGTTCCCATCGCAAACGCGTGGACAGCGGAAGCCAGGGAGAACAGCGCCTCGCCCCTCGCACGGGGTGGCACCGTCATGCTGTTGCCGGGCGCAGGGTCGGCCTCGAACACCAGCGAGCAGGCAGGATCGATCAGCAATTCGAGCAATACCACGTGCAAGGGCAGCAGGAGCACCGGACCGCCCATCACCACGGGAATCAGTGCGACTCCGACGATCGGCACATGCACCGCAAAAAGGTAGCCCAGTGCCTTGCGCAGGTTCGCGAATATCCGCCTGCCGGCGCGCACCGCCTCGACCAGCGATGCGAAGTTGTCGTCCAGCAGCACGAGCGAGGCGGCCTCCCTCGCGACGTCCGTACCGCGCTGGCCCATCGCGACACCGATGTCGGCAGCCTTGAGCGCCGGCGCATCGTTCACTCCGTCGCCTGTCATCGCCACGATGTCGCCCTCCTCTTGGAGGGCTCGCACAATGCGCAGCTTCTGCGCGGGATCGACCCGCGCGAAGACCTGTATTCCCCGCACGCACCGGCGCAGCGCGTCGTCGTCCATGGCGGCAAGCTCGCTGCCGGTCATCGAGCGCGGCTCATCGCCATCGAGCAGGCCCGCCTGTCGCGCGATCGAGCGGGCGGTCAAGGCCGCATCGCCGGTGATCATCACCACGCGAACGCCCGCCCGCCTGCATGCATCGATGGCACCCGGTACCTCCTGGCGCAGCGGATCCATGAAACCCAGCAGGCCCAGCGGCTCCAGGCGCGGATCGCCAGGCAACTCCGCGTCGTCGCCCGGCATCGCCGCGTGTCCCTGCGCCACGGCGAGCACCCGCAAGCCGGAAGCACTCCATCGGTCAGCGGTTTCCCGCAGCCGCTGCACATGCGCCGGAGCGGCCTCGCAGAGGCCGAGCACGGCCTCCACGGCGCCCTTGACCGCCACTGTCCACCTGGCCTCGCCGGGCGCTCGCCACCAATGCACGACGAACGGGGCAGCCGCGCGAATGCCGCGGCGAGGACCGGGCAGCCATCCGGCATCGAGGCCATCCATGCCTGCGACCTTCGCAACGGCGCGCACCGCATGATCCATCGGTTCGACACCGCCCGTGCTGCTGGCGCGCGCGGCGCCGCAGAGGAGGCGATGAAAGCGCACGGCCGGCTCGCCCGGCCCGAGTTCGCACTCCGCGTCGCCATTGTGCAGCGCCACGAGCGTCATGCGGTTGAGCGTCAGCGTTCCGGTCTTGTCCACGCACAGTACCGTGGTGGTACCCAGTGCCTCGATGGCCTGGGGCTGGCGAGTCAGCACATTCGATTTCGTCAGGCGCCAGCTGCCAAGCGCCAGCATCACGCTCCAGACGACTGCGAACTCCTCCGGAATGAGCGACATCGCCAGGGTCAGCCCCACCAGCAAACCCTGCGTCCACGAGTGTTCCCGCAGTGCGAAGACACTCGCGGCGGCGATGCAGGTGAAGGCCGCAAGCCACGCCACGCGCTGCACAAGCAGGCGCAACTCTTCCTGCAGCCGGCTCGCGCGCGGAACGAGCCCGGAGATCGACCGGTGTATGACGCCCAGCGCGGTGTGCGCGCCCGTGCCCGTCACCTCGGCAACGGCATCACCGCGCACCACGAGGCTACCCGCGAAGAGCAGGCCCCGCTCGCCTTCGCCGTTCGGCTCCTTGCCCAGGGGGGCCGACTCTCCGGTGCGCAGTGACTCGTCGACGCGCAACCCCGAGGCCTC
>JGI25161J50226_1000635_pt1 | contig 14223 bp, 11 predicted proteins | sample AraplaMF_Cvi_mMF_FD_50226 | JGI IMG/M metagenome (IMG submission 50226)
ACAAGAACCCGAAAGCCGATTCGGCCCCGCACCGCTGCCAGCTGGCCAAGCTGCCGCCGGTCACCATCCCTCAACTCAGCTCGCAATCCTGATGAAGCTTGNCGTCCCTGCTTTCCGCCCGNTGTGGGCGGCCGGCATGGCGGCGTGCGCGCTCGTTCTCGCGTCCTGCGCACGCAGCCCTGCCCCGCCTGACGAACCCGTGAAATTCATCGCCGAAGGCCGGCCCGAGAAACTCAGCGAATGGCGCCTGATGGCCGCCAGNGCCGGCCGGCTGATGTTGAACAAGGAAGTGCTGCCCTATACCCTGAACACCCCGCTGTTCAGCGATTATGCCCACAAGCTGCGCACGGTATGGATGCCGAAAGGCGTGGCGGCGGCCTACAAGGCCGATACCGCCTTCGATTTCCCGGTCGGGACCATCATCAGCAAGACCTTCTACTACCCGCGCGACGGCAGCAGCCAGGCCGTGCTGGCCACCGACGACAACGGCGCGGACACGGCGCTCGACCTGGGCAAGGTGCGGCTGATGGAGACGCGCCTGCTGGTGCGGCGCGAGAGCGGCTGGATCGCCCTGCCCTATGTCTGGAACGAAGCGCAGACCGAGGCCGAACTGAAACGCACCGGCGACCAGGTNCCGATGGAGCTGGTGTCGGCGCAAGGCCGCCAGAAGTTCACCTACGTGGTGCCGAACGTGAACCAGTGCGCCTCCTGCCATGTGGCGGACCTGAAGAGCAAGAAGTTCGAACCGCTTGGCCTGAAAGCGCGCCACATCAACCTGAACGGCCAGCTGGAGAAGATGGTGCAGGCGGGCTACCTGCAAGGAGTCCCTGCCGCAGCCGAGGTGCCGCACAACGTCGACTGGCGCGACAAGGCCGCCTCGATCGACGCCCGCGCCCGCGCCTACCTCGACATCAACTGCGCCCACTGCCACAACAACAAGGGCACCGCCAACACCACCGCCCTGCACCTGGAAATCGGCGCACCGGCCAACCAGCACCTGGGCTTGTGCAAGCCGCCCGTGGCGGCAGGCGCCGGCACCGGCGGCAATTCCTTCGGCATCAATCCCGGAAAACCGGACGACTCTATTTTCGTGTTCCGCCTGAAATCGACCGAAACGGGCGTGATGATGCCGGAACTGGGCCGCACCACCTCGCACCGCGAAGGCGTCGAACTGATACGCGAATGGATCGCATCGATGAAGGAAAGCTGCAACTGATAACAACAAGGAGACCACATGAAGCTGCGCAAGAAAGTCCTGTCGTCCAGCATTGCCAGCGCGCTGCTCGCCTGCAGCGGCGCCGCCATGGCCGCCGATCCGGCGCCGAAGGAGGAAACCCATGTGGTGGTCGTCACCGCGCAGAACCGCACGCAGCAGGCGCAGGACGTGCCGATTGCGCTGCAGATCATCGGCGCCGACCAGATCGACAACTGGCCGCACCCAGCCTGGCTGAAATGAACGGCTACATTCCCGGCCTGTCGGTCAACGCCGAGCAAGCCACCCAGCCCTCGCTCTCGCTGCGCGGCATCGGCACCGGCGACTTCGGCATCGGTACCGACGCCCCGGTCGGCATGTACATCGATGGCGTCTACGCCGGCAAGACCGGCGGAGCGATCATGAACTTCAACGACGTGCAGCGCATCGAAGTGCTGAAAGGCCCGCAAGGCACCCTGTTCGGCCGCAACAGCGCGGCCGGCGCCATCTCGGTCGTGACGCGCGAACCGGGCCGCGACAACGAACTGGAAGCGCGTCTGCGCTACGGCCGCTTCCACACCCGCAATGTGGAACTGCTGGCCAACACCCCGCTGGGCGACACCACGGCGCTGCGCATCACCGCCGTGCACCACGGCACCGATGGCTGGCTGAAAGATGCGGCCACCGGGGAAAAGCTGCAGCATGGCACCGACAACGGCGTGCGCGCCACCCTGCGNTGGGATGCACCGGCGCGCGCCAAGGTATTGCTGTCGGTGGANGCGGAAAAACTCGACCACATGGCGCGGCCCGCCATCGGCCTGGTGGCCGGCGTGCCGGNNGTNCCGGCCGATCCATCCACCTACCTCGACCCGCGCACGGCGCCGGTCTACAACGACGCCATGAACAATGGCGAAACACGCGACTTCCGCGGCAGCACCCTGCGCATTGAAGTGCCGCTGGGCTGGGCCACCTTCAACTCCACCACCGGCTACCGCCGCTTCGATTCGCGCAACCGGCAGGACAATGACGGCACCAACCTGCCCACCCACTACGTCGACACGGAGAACTCTGAGCGCAACCGCAGCTGGCAGCAGGAATTCCGCCTGTCGGGCAATACCGGCATGGCCGACTGGGTGACGGGCCTCAGCTTCTATCACGAGAAAGCCAGGCAGACCAGCCAGGTCAACACCAACACCAATACCCTCGACACCATCTTCGGCAACGTCGCCAGCTTCCCCGTTTTCAGCCTGCTGGAAGGCGCGGCGGCAGCGGTGGACATTCCGGCCGGCCTGCTGGGCAACCCGTGGCAGGAAAACATGCACGTCGAAGGCCGCTACAAGGCAACCGCGATCTACGGCGACGTAATCTGGCACCTGGCGCCAAAGCTGAACCTGACCACCGGCGTGCGCTACACGCGCGACGACAAGCGCTTCAACTGGTACAGCCCGCCGCGCACGGCGGCCGGCCTTGACGACAGCATCACCCGCCTGCAAAACCTCGGCTTCTTCGACGCGCTGGTCGGCATGGGCGCCCTCACGCCGGAGCAGTTGATGATGGCGCTGGGCGCCATGACCCAGAACATCGAATTCACCAGTGCCGGCGCCACCACCGCGCCGCTGTCGAAAAAGAACAAATGGAACGACACCAGCCCGCGCGCGGTGCTCGACTACAAGCTCAATGACGACATGATGGTCTACGGCTCCATCGCCAAGGGCTACCAGGCAGGCGGCTTCAATGCGCTGCAGGTGAACGCCACCTACGACCCCGAAAAAGTATGGAATGCCGAAGTCGGGGTGAAGAACTACTACCGCCAGTACAAGCTGCTGGTGAACGCATCGCTGTACAAGTACAAGTTCAGCAACCTGCAATCGCTGGCACTGGTGAACAACGGCTCCGCAATCCCGACCTACCAGGTCACCAGCAGCGACCAGGAAGCGCACGGCCTGGACTTCGAAATGCGCTGGCAGCCGATGCGCGACCTGCGCCTGAACATGAGCACCGCCTACATCGACCAGACTTACAAGACCTTCACCACCAGCGACGGCATCAAGCTCGATGGCCAGCCGGTCGGCACGCCGAAATGGACCACCGCGGTCGGCGCAGATTACTGGGTGCGCGACGTGGCGGGCGGNGACCTGAACTTCACGCTGCAGCACGCCTATACCGGCGCNACNCGCTGCAATGCCGATGCCTTGCAGGGCGCCTGCCTGACCACCCCGCGCTTCCGCGTCGGCGGCGCCACCCAGCGCACCGACTTCCGNGCCGGCTACGAGGCGGCCAGCCATAAGTGGGCGGTGGCGCTGTTTGCCAACAACCTNTTCGACAAGCGCTATGTGACCAGCATCGGGAACATGACCACGGGCCTCCTTGGCACGCCGTACGCCATGGTCAATTCGCCACGCCAGGTGGGGGTCGAACTGCGCGTGAACATGTGACGAGTTATAGTAAAATCAACCCCTTAGCCAAAACTTTCATGCTGCAATGTCCGTCCCGATCAAGAGTTCCCTCGCCGCACCAGGCCGGCCCGCGCCGTACGACGGGCCCGGGGACTTCTTGTCCCGGCGGCTCGATGGCCTGAACGACAGCGCCGACAACCTGCAAACCTGGCGCAACAACCTGCTGAACGGCTTGTGCGCCGTNGCTTTNTTCCTGGGCCTGCTGGTGGCTGTGCCCAGCGTGGTCGGCAGCATGAAAATGAACCAATGGNCGCTGATCGTGAGCGACGTCATTGCTTTGATGTGTGTCGGCGCCCTGTATTTCTATCGTTCCCTTTCTTTCCGCTTCCGCGCGCTGGCTTTCCTGGCCATCAGNTACCTGCTCGCGCTGGTCCAGCTGTTTTCCGTCGGGCCGCTGGTCCAGCCCTACCTGCTCGCCGTCCCAATACTGTGTACGGTGCTGCTCGGCCTGCGTCCTGCCTTGGTAGCCCTGCTCTGGTGCAGCGCCACCCTTTTCATCGTGGGCTATTTCGGCGGCATCGATCCAGGCCTGAACAAGCTTTTTGTCTCCGTATCGATGCACTGGTCGCTAGTTTCCCTGAACTTCACGCTGGTGGCTGCGGTGCTGGTGGTGTCCTGCGCCTACCTGCTGCATGGGCTGGAAGGCGCGCTGGCACGGCAGCGCGCAGTGCAGGACGCACTGGAAAACCAGGTTGCCACCCTGCAGGCGCGCGACCTGGAGTTGCGCGAATCGATGGCGGCGCGCAAGGCGGCCGAAGAATCGAACGAACAGAAATCGGAATTCCTGGCCATGATCAGCCATGAGGTACGCACTCCGCTGGGCGGCGTAATCGGCATGCTGCAGCTGGCCAAGAAAGACCAGACCTTGTCGGCGGAAACGCGCAACAAGCTGCGTATCGGCCTGGGAAACGCCGAAGTACTGCTGCATATTATTAACGACATCCTCGATTTTTCGCGCCTGGAAGCGGGCAAGATGCCGTTTGAAGCCATCGACTTCGATTTGCCGGCCCTGCTGCGCGACGTGGTGGCCCTGCTGGCGGATCGCGCCGAAACCAAGGGCATTTCGCTGGTGGCGGAGATCGACCCTGACATGCCGCGCTGGTGGCGCGGCGATCCGGTGCGCCTGCGTCAGGTGGTAATGAACCTTGTGGGCAACGGCGTCAAGTTCACCGAGCGCGGCGAAGTAAGGATGACAGCCGGTGTCGCGCACAACGGCGGCATCGCGCTGGCCGTCAGCGATACCGGCATCGGCATCGAGCCCGATGCGATCTCCCGCCTGTTCCGCAAATTCGAGCAAGCCAATGCGGCCACTTCGCGCAAGTACGGTGGCGCCGGGCTGGGACTGGCGATCTGCAAGAACATCGTCGACGCCATGGACGGCACGATAGAGGTGCGCAGCGAGCGCGGCGCCGGCAGCGTGTTCGAAGTGCGGCTGCCACTGCAGGCAGGACAGCCCGCCGCGGAGCGGGTGCTGGAGGAACGCGCTCCGCATGCGGTGCGCCTGCAAGTCCTGTGCGCNGAAGACGGCAGCACCAACCAGATCATCCTGCGCGAACTGCTTGGCGAAATGGGCCATGCCGTCACCATCGCCGAAGATGGCGCCGCCGCGCTGGCGCGCCTGGCGGAACGCGACTTCGACCTGGTGATCATGGACAGCCGCATGCCGCGCATGGACGGCATCGCCGCACTGCGCCAGCTGCGAGCCGGTGCCGCCGGCGTGCGCCAGCCTGCCATTCCTGTAATCGCCCTGACCGCGAACGCGGCCGCCGAGGAACGCGAACGCTTCATGGAAGCCGGCGCCAATGGTTTCCTGCCCAAGCCCATCGACGAGGCGAGCCTGCATGCGGAAATTGGCCGCCATGCCGGCCTGCTGCTGCAATCGCCGCGCCGGGCCGAGCTGGATGCCATGTTTGGGACCGGGGGCAATCCCACGCCGCCAACGGCTACCCGCGCCTTAAGCCCTGCCGCCTGCGCTGCCTTCATGCAGGAAGGCCCGCGCCAGCTTGCAGCGATCCGGCAAGGCATCCAATGCGGCGACATGGCTGCCATCAGCCTGAACGCGCACAGCCTGCAAGGCAGCGCCGGCCTGTTTGGCGCGCGCGAACTCAGTGCCCTGTGCGGCCTGGTCGAGACGCTTGCCAATACCGGCATGGTAGAACGTATCCCCCCGCTTGTCAGCGAAATGGAAAAGGAGCTGGCAGCCTTGCTGGCCTGCCTGGGCCAGCCTGCCTCCAATGGCGCCATGGCGCCGGCTTGAGGTCCCTCAGCCGGCCGCGCCGAGCTGTTCGCCCAGTTCCTTGCCGCGCGCAGCGGCAGCCTTGACGGCGGCGATGATGGAAGCCTTCACCCCGTTCGCTTCCATGCTGGTCAGCGCAGCGTAGGTGGTACCGCCTTTCGAAGTCACTTTTTCGCGCAGTACCGGCACCGGGTCGGGCGACTGCACCGCCAGCTGGGCGGCGCCGGTAAACGTGGCCATGGCCAGCGCCTTGCCCTGCTCCGCCGTCAGCCCGAGTTCTTCGGCCGCCTGCTGCATCGCTTCGATGAAATAGAACACATAGGCCGGGCCGCTGCCGGAAACGGCCGTCACCGCATCGATCTTCGATTCATCGTCCAGCCACACGGTGGCGCCGACGGCGCGCAGGATCTGGTCCGCCGCCTCGCGCTGCTGCGCGCTGACGCCGGACGAGGCCACCATGCCGGTCACGCCCATGCCGATCAGGGCCGGCGTGTTGGGCATGGTGCGCACGATGGCCTGGTAGCCNCCCAGCCAGCGCGCCAGGTCGGCNGCGCGNATGCCGGCNGCAATCGACAGCACCAGCGGCGAACGGCCGGCCGCCTGCGCCGCTTGCAGCAACGGCAGCAGTTGCTGCGTCACTTCATGCATGACCTGCGGTTTCACGGCCAGCACCAGCACTTCGGCCGCGGCCACCGGCTCGCCCGCCGCCGCCGCCACGGTCACGCCGTAGTCCTGGCGCAGCTTTTCCAGCGAAGCCGGGTTCGGGTCCACCACGTGGATATTGGCGCCGGGCGTCAATTTGCCGGCCAGGCCGGCGATCAGTGCGGCGGCCATATTGCCGCCGCCGATAAACGCAATCTTCATTTTTTATCCTTTGTTGAAGTCGCGGGCGCCGAAAATGGCGCTGCCGATGCGCACAATCGTCGCGCCTTCGTGGATGGCAGCGCGCATGTCGGCCGACATGCCCATCGACAGCGTGTCGAGCGCAATGCCCTCGGCGCGCAATTGATCGTGGAGTTCACGCAGCACGCGGAAGGCCGCACGCTGCTTGTCGAAATCGTCTTCCGGCTCGGGGATGGACATCAGGCCGCGCAAGACAAGGCGCGGCAGCGCGGCCACGGTACGGGCCAGCGCTGCGGCGTCGGCGGGCAGCACGCCACTTTTGCTGGCTTCCCCGCTGGTATTGACCTGGATGCAGACTTGCATGGGATGCAGGCCTTGCGGCCGCTGTTCGCTCAGGCGTTGCGCGATCTTCTCGCGTTCAATCGTGTGCACCCAATCGAAGTTTTCGGCTATAAGACGCGTCTTATTGCTCTGGATTGGTCCGATGAAGTGCCACTCCAGCGGCGTGCAGCCACGCATTTTTGCCAACTCGTGGATTTTGTCCACGCCCTCCTGCACATAGTTTTCACCAAAAGCACGCTGTCCCGCCAGCACTGCCTCGAAAACTGCCTGCGCCGGGAAGGTCTTGGACACGGCCAGCAGCTGCACTTCGTTGGGTGTGCGCCGCGCTTCGCGNGCGGCAACGTTAATTGCTTCAGTAACAACTTGCAAGTTGTGGGCTATTGTGGACATAATCGAATGAGACAGGCCAAGCTTTTTTGGCTATTGAAAAAGCACAGGGATTATAAATGGACATTTCCGAACTACTCGCATTCTCCGTCAAGAACAAGGCATCCGACTTGCACCTGTCTGCAGGCCTGCCGCCGATGATCCGCGTGCACGGCGACGTGCGCCGCATCAACCTGCCGCCGCTGGAGCACAAGGACGTGCACGGCATGATCTATGACATCATGAACGACGGCCAGCGCAAGGCATATGAAGAGATGCTGGAATGCGACTTTTCGTTCGCGATTCCGGGCCTGGCGCGTTTCCGTGTCAACGCTTACAACCAGGAACGCGGCGCCGCGGCCGTGCTGCGTACCATTCCCTCCAAGATCCTGACGCTGGAAGAATTGAATGCGCCGCGGATCTTCGCCGACTTCGCGATGAAGCCGCGCGGCCTGGTGCTGGTGACCGGCCCGACCGGCTCCGGCAAGTCGACCACGCTGGCAGCGATGATCAACCACCTCAACGAAAACGAATACGGCCACATCCTGACCATCGAGGACCCGATCGAATTCGTGCACGAATCGAAGAAGTGCCTGATCAACCAGCGCGAAGTGGGCCCGCATACGCTGTCCTTCAATAACGCGCTGCGTTCGGCGCTGCGCGAAGACCCGGATGCGATCCTGGTGGGTGAATTGCGCGACCTGGAAACCATCCGCCTGGCGCTGTCGGCGGCCGAAACCGGCCACCTGGTGTTCGGCACCCTGCACACCTCCTCGGCCGCGAAAACCATCGACCGTATCATCGACGTGTTCCCGGCCGAAGAAAAAGAGATGGTGCGCGCCATGCTGTCCGAATCGCTGCAGGCCGTCATTTCGCAGACCCTGCTGAAGACCAAGGATGGCTCCGGCCGTGTCGCCGCGCACGAAATCATGATCGGCACCCCGGCAATCCGTAACCTGATCCGCGAGGCCAAGATCGCGCAGATGTATTCGTCGATCCAGACCGGCAACAACGTCGGCATGCAGACGCTGGACCAGAACCTGACGGACCTGATCCGTCGCAATATGATCTCCCCGTCCGCAGCGCGCGCAGCGGCCAAGATCCCAGAAAACTTCCCAGGCTAATCATGGAACGCGACCAGGCTTCAAAATTCATGTTCGACTTGCTGCGCCTGATGGTCAGCAAGAAGGGCTCCGACTTATTCATCACCGCCGGCTTCCCGCCGGCCATCAAGATCGACGGCAAGATGACGCCCGTGTCGGCGCAGGCCCTGACGCCGGCCCACACGGCCGACCTGGCCCGTTCGATCATGAACGACAAGCAGACCGCTTCCTTCGAACAGACCAAGGAAGCCAACTTTGCGATCAGCCCGGGCGACCTGGGGCGCTTCCGTGTCTCGGCCTTCGTGCAAATGAGCTCCGTCGGCATGGTGCTGCGTACCATTAACAGCTCGATTCCCGAGTTCGACGAGCTGGGCTTGCCGCCGGTGCTGAAGGACGTGATCATGTCCAAGCGCGGCCTGGTGATCATGGTGGGCGCTACCGGTTCCGGTAAATCGACCACGCTGGCGGCCATGGTGGGCCACCGCAANGCCAACAGCTACGGCCACATCATCACCATCGAAGATCCGGTCGAATTCGTGCACCCGCACCGCAACTGCATCATCACGCAGCGCGAAGTGGGCGTCGATACCGAAGACTGGGAAGTNGCGCTGAAGAACACCCTGCGCCAGGCGCCGGACGTGATCCAGATCGGCGAGATCCGCGACCGCCAGACCATGGACCACGCAATTGCCTTCGCCGAAACCGGCCACCTGGCCCTGGCCACCCTGCACGCCAACAGCTCCAACCAGGCGCTGGACCGTATCATCAACTTCTTCCCCGAAGAACGCCGCCAGCAGCTGCTGATGGACTTGTCGCTGAACCTGAAGGGCATGATTTCGCAGCGCCTGATCCCGAAAAAGGATGCCAAGGGCCGCGCCGTGGCGGTGGAGATCATGCTGAACTCCCCGCTGATCGCAGACCTGATCTTCAAGGGCCAGGTGCACGAGATCAAGGAGCTGATGAAGCGCTCGCGCGAGCTGGGCATGCAAACCTTCGACCAGGCCCTGTTCGACCTGTACGAAGCGGGCCAGATCACTTATGAAGATGCGCTGCGCAACGCGGACTCGGTCAACGACCTGCGCCTGGCCATCAAGCTGGAATCGAAGGAAGCGAAGAACCGCGACCTGGCGGCCGGCACCGAGCACCTGGGGATCATCTGATGACGACTGTTTACGATTTCAGCGCCGACAGCCTGTCGGGCCAGAATGTGGACCTGAAGCAGTACCAGGGCAAGGTGCTGCTGATCGTAAACACCGCCAGCAAATGCGGCTTCACGCCGCAATACCAGGGGCTGGAGGAACTGCACAAGGAGTTCGCCGGCCAGCCCTTCGAAGTACTGGGCTTCCCCTGCAACCAGTTCGGCCAGCAGGAACCCGGCAACGCAGAGGAAATCGGCGCCTTCTGCGAAAAGAACTATGGCGTCACCTTCCCTGTATTCGCCAAGATCGAGGTCAATGGCGATAATGCGCATCCGCTGTACCAGCACCTGAAAAAGAATGCGCCGGGCATCCTGGGAACGGAAGGCATCAAGTGGAACTTCACCAAGTTCCTGATCCGCAAGGACGGCAGCATCCACGACCGCTATGCGCCGACCACCAAGCCTGCCGACCTGGCCGGCGAGATCAGGAAGCTGATAGCGCAATAAGGAGGGAGCGCCGTCATGGGCGAGATCAAGCAATACTTGATCCAGCTATTTTCCCCGCCTGCTGATCCGGCGCTACTCACTTACGGGATTTACACTCCATCGCTGGTCATCCTGTCGGTGCTGGTGGCGAGCTTTTCGTCCGCCATGGGCTTGCAGATGGCCGGCCAGGCAGCGCGCAGCAGCAAGCGCATGCTGCGCCTGGCCGCGCTCATGACCGGCAGCCTGTCCCTCGGCAGCGGCGTGTGGGCCATGCACTTCATCGGCATGCTGGCCTTCAACCTGTGCACGCCGGTCGCCTACGATCCTTCCATCACCCTGCTGTCGATGCTGCCCAGCATCGCTGCTTCCACTGTCGCCCTGTCGTTGCTCAGCCGCCATCGCATCGGCTTGCGCAGCCTGCTGGTCGGCGGCGTGCTGGTCGGCGCCGGCATCGGCGCCATGCACTATACGGGCATGGCGGCCATGCGTTCGGCGCTGCAGCTGCGCTATGACCCGTGGATGTTCGGCCTGTCCATCGTGGTGGCTATCGCGCTGGCCACCCTGGCGCTGTGGGTGCGCTTCGGCCTGCAGGGCTTGCGCGGCAGGCTGGGGGAGACCGGCACCGTCGCCGCGGCGGGCGCCATCATGGGCTGCGCCATCTCCGGCATGCACTACACCGGCATGGCCGCCGCGCGCTTCGTCGGCCGCGTGCCGCTCGACCCGGACAGCGGCATTGCCAACGCCGGCTTCCTGGCGCTGGCCGTCACCCTGACCACCGCCTTGCTGACGGCGCTGGTGGTGTTCGCCAACGGCATGCTGCGCTACCGCGCCCTGTTCCACCACGTGAGCGACCTGGAACAGGCGCTGCGCGCCAGCGAAGAGCAACTGCGCTCGCTGGTTGCCAACATNCCCGGCATTACCTTCCGCTGCCGCAATGNNCCNGGCTGGCCGCTGGTATTCGTCAGCGACGCCATCGAGACGATGACGGGCTACCCGGCCTCCGATTTCCTCGGCGACCCGCCCAAGCGCCTGTTCGGGGAACTGGTGCATCCGGACGACCTGCCGGCGGTCACGCAAGGCGGCCGCAGCGCGGTCGAACAACGCCGCGCCTTCACCCTGGAATACCGCATCATCCACCGCGATGGCAGCATCCATTGGTTCTGGGGCAACGGCAACGTGGTGCTCGGCCCGACCGGCGAAGTCGAGTTGCTCGATGGCGTGGTGCTCGACATCAGCAACCGGCGCCTGATGGAGCAGGACCTGCGCATTGCCAAGGAGCGCGCCGAGCAAGCCGCCGCGGCGCGCGCCGCATTCCTGGCCAATATGAGCCACGAGATCCGCACGCCGATGAACTCCATCCTCGGCTTCACCGACGTGCTGCTGCATGGCGAACTGACGGCCGTGCAGCGGCGCCACCTCGACACGGTGCGCAACGCGGGCCGGTCGCTGTTGCGCCTGTTGAACGCCATCCTCGATACCGCCAAGCTGGATAAAGGTGCAGTGGAACTCGAACTGCACGATTTCAGCCTGCTGGCACTGACCGACGAACTGTCCTCGACCTTGGGCAATGCGGCCAAGGCCAAGGGCTTGTCGATGTCGCTGCAATACGACCCCGCCCTGCCGAACTGGATCCACGGCGACGAACTGCGCGTGCGCCAGGTGCTGACCAACCTGCTGGACAACGCCGTCAAGTTCACCAGCCAGGGNAGCGTGTCGCTGACCGTNGCCGCCGCGCGCGAAGGCGAACGGCGCATGGTGCACTTCGCCGTCGCCGATACCGGCATCGGCATCGCGCCCGACCGCATGGCAGCCATCTTCGAGCCCTTTGTGCAGGCNGACGCGTCGATGAACCGCCGCTTCGGCGGCACCGGCCTGGGCACCACCATCTGCAAGCAGCTGGTGGAGCTGATGGGCGGGCGCCTTTGGGCCGAGAGCTCGCCGGGGCAAGGCAGCACCTTCCACGTCCTGCTGCCGCTGCTGGCGGCACGCGACGAGGCAGTGCGCAGCGCAGCAGCGCCAATCCTGCTGCCGCCGATGCATATCCTGGCGGCGGACGACGTGCCGCAAAACCTGGAAGTGCTGATGCTGCTGCTGGCCAAGCTGGGCCATACGGTGACCGGCGCCAGCGATGGCGCCATGGCCGCGCACCTGGCATCGGAAGCACAGTTCGACGCCATCCTGATGGACGTGCAAATGCCCGGCATGGACGGGCTGGAATCCACCCGCCGCATCCGCGCCGACGAAGCGGCAACAGGCCGCAAGCGCACCCCGGTGATTGCCATGACCGCCAGCGTGCTGGAACGCGACCGCGAGGCCACGCGTGAAGCAGGCATGGACGGTTTTACCACCAAGCCGGTGGACGTGGCCGTGCTGACGCAGGAGCTGGCGCGCGTGCTCGGCATGCCGGCCGGCGCGCCGCAACTGGCGCCTGCCGCTGGTCCCGCACGCGGCATGGTGCTGAATGCGGAGAAAGGCATTGCCCGCTGGGCTGGACAGCGCGAAGCCTACCAGCGCGCGCTGCGGCGCTTCGCCCACGACTATGAGGGCGCGGAACGGGAGCTCAGGTCCGCTTTGGCGGCCGGGCAGCATGCCGCATGCGCGGCCCTGGCGCACCGGCTGCGTGGCGCCGCCGCCAACCTGGGCATGGAACAATTGGCCGATGCGCTGTGGCGGCTGGAAACCGGCTTGCAGGCGCCGGATGGCCGCGCGACGCTGCCCGATCTGCTGGAACAGGCCGGGCTGCGCCTGACGGACGCGCTGGCGGCCGTATGGGCGCAGGACGATGTCCGCGCCGATGCCCGCGAAGCCACTTCCGTAAGCGCGGCTGCCGCGGCCGGGCCGCTCGACCTGGAACGTGTGCATGCGATGGGCAACGCAATGCTCCATTCGCTGGAGCGCGGCAGTTTCGACCAGCAGGAACTGGCCGCGCTATCGTCCGTGCTGCGCGGCTGCGTCGCCGAACCAAGGCTCCTGGGCTTGCAGCGCGCACTGGATGACTTCGACTTCACTGCCGCGCGCGACGCATTGCAAATGCTATTGGACGAGTGCCAGGAGATGCAAAGGAAAACGCCATGACCCGACAGGCCACCGTGCTTGCCATCGACGACGAATCGACCAACCTGCAACTACTGCGCCAGATCCTGCAGGACCAGTACCGGCTGCTGTTCGCCAAGGATGGCGCGCGCGCCATCGAATTGGCAGTCAACGAAAAACCCGACCTGATCCTGCTTGACGTGATGATGCCCGAGATGACGGGCTACGACGTTTGCCGGGTCTTGAAGGCCAACCCCGCCACCACCCATATCCCCGTGATTTTCGTCACCGCATTGACCGATTCGACGGACGAGGTGGTTGGCTTCGAGGCGGGCGCGGTGGACTTCATCAGCAAGCCGGTCAGCCCGGCCGTGGTCAAGGCCCGCATCAAGTTGCACCTGTCGATGGTGCGGATGGAAGAACTGCGCGCCAGCCGCCTGGCCATCGTGCAGCGTCTCGGCCTGGCGGCGGAATACAAGGACAACGAAACCGGCCTGCACGTGATCCGCATGAGCCATTATGCGCGCCTGCTTGGCCTGGCCGCCGGCTTCGATGAACAGGAAGCCGACGACCTGTTCATTTCAGCGCCGATGCACGACATCGGCAAGATCGGCATTCCCGACAGCATCCTGCAAAAGCCGGGGCGCCTGACGCCGGACGAATACGTGGTCATGCAAACCCACCCGGGCATCGGCGCTCACATCATCGGCCAGCACGAGGGCGGCATGCTGGCAATGGCGCACGACGTGGCGCTGTCGCACCATGAAAAGTGGGACGGCAGCGGCTATCCCAACCGCCTGGCCGGCGAGGACATCCCGCTGGCTGGCCGCATTGTCGCCGTTGCCGACGTCTTCGATGCGCTGACGTCCGTGCGCCCTTACAAGGCGGCCTGGAAACTGGAGGACGCCTGCGCCTGGATGAAAGACCAGCGCGGCCAGCATTTCGAGCCGCGCCTGGTTGACCTGTTCCTCGACCAGTTGCCCGAGGTGACGCGCATCATGGACAAATGGGCAGAACGCTGACGCTAG
>JGI25161J50226_1000640_pt1 | contig 14133 bp, 21 predicted proteins | sample AraplaMF_Cvi_mMF_FD_50226 | JGI IMG/M metagenome (IMG submission 50226)
TTTTGGCTGCTAGGCTGTCCAGTATCGATTCCATAGGAGGTCAATATCAGGCTTTCCCCGAACCCTTCCCGGATTTCTGTTTGGGCCTGCCATGCCGGCCCGAGCCCGGACACCCCCGATTTGGGCTGCAAAGGCCGTCATTTCGCGTCGCGAAAAGCGTCCCGCCGGGGTGCGCGCGGCCCGCGCCGCTGCTGGCGCAGGCCCGGTTCGACGGGCTCGACGAAAGGGACCCATTTAGCGGGCAGGCGTGGCGGGGTCAAGACCGCGCGCCCACGGGCAGAGCGGCCTCAGCCCCGGCCAGGCGACTGGACGATTGAAGATGGGCCATGCAGCGGCAGTACAGCGCCGCAGGCTGCGTAAAACGGTGAAACGAAGGGCCCGGCCTGCCCCAGTACGCGCGAGGTGCTGTGACGGCTCTAAGGGCCGAGGTGGGCAAGGGAAATTAGGCCTTAATTACTCGAAATCTGCGTCGACATCAGCCGAATATGTGATTGCCGTTGCCCCGCACGTTTCGTAACGTTCAGTTGCCAATGTCGGCGGAGAACGGGTACGGAGGTGTCGGATGCCCCAATCTTTGGAAGATCTTAGAGAACGAGTCGAAACAATAAACGAAGTCTTTTCCCAACTACTTGACGAGTGGAAAACTCTTGCGGCAGCCAATCAAGAGCAATTGACAACAGGCATAAACAAGGCATACGGTCAAGCGGCGAGCTTTAAGCATGAATACCAAACCGCCATGGCTGGCAAAGACAAAAACCGACCTGTAATTACTCAAAAATTTGCAGATGTCACGATAGGCGCAGAAGATGACCTTTTTGCCAAATCGATTGAAGCAAAAAGTTTGACTGCCCCAACGAAGGGTGACGCAAACCTGCTTTACAAAAAAGCAATCAAACAAATTGCTGGGGAAACAGGATCTATGCCTAGGGCTAAAGATGTCCGAATCATCGATCTGAGAATCGAGGGCACGAACCCGTGGCCTTGCCCAGGGGGGGCATACGGCCAAGAGCGAGACGAGATCAGCCTGGATAAAATCCAGAGGCTAGCCAAGGAAGAACTTTGGAAATTCACCGGTGGTGACGTGCCAGCAGACGGGGCACGCGAACTCATGTCATGGCTCAATGGAGAAACCCATAAGCCAAAATTTCTCAAAGGCGGAAAAGAAATATATTTCGCCAAAGACCTCAATCAGTTCAGCGCATCAAATCCAAATAGCTCAAGAGTACTCATCGTTGACGAACACAAGAAAGTGGCCCACCTGCGATGCGTGACTATTAAAATTAGATATGTCGAAGGATATCCAACATTCAAAAAAGAAAAACCCACCGAATCTCTACATCTCGATGAGATCGTTTTTCAAATATACAAAGACATTACCGACCTAAAAGCCCAGATTCGACTGGCGAAAGTTAGATACAGAACGTCAAGCAGTAAAGCAAAATTTATTCGTGACTACACGTACTAGCCCCTCGTCTGGTCTGTACAAGTTCTTTTTCGCGAGGCGGCTTACTCATATTTTGAGATTCTTACGAGCAGCCGCCAATTCAGTTAGAAATTGCTGATCAACAACTCCCGCGACGACGAGCGACTCTCAGACGAGCCGACCGAGTAAATGATCGACAGCGGCCGCTGCTTCAGACCTGCGAACGCTTGGCGCATCTCGGGAATGTCGTTCACGCTGACGATGGCCTTCCCCCTCATCGTCTTCAGCAGCACGGCCATGCGGCCGTACTGCTCGAGCGCGAACGGCACGTCGTAGCCTTCCGTACCCCAATAGGGCGGGTCGAGGTAGAACAGGGTGCGGCTTCGGTCGTAGCGTTGCACGCACGCGGCCCAGTCGAGCCGCTCGATGGTGACCTGGTGCAGCCGCAGATGCACAGCGCTCAGATCCTCCTCCATGCGCAGCAGGTTCATGCGGCCCGGCGAGGAGGTCGCGGTGCCGAACGTTCGGCCTTCGACCTTGCCGCCGAACGAGTGCTTCTGCAGGTAGAAGAACCGCGCCGCGCGCTGTATGTCGGTCAGCGTGGCCGGCGGCGTCTCGTTGAGCCAAGCTCGTTTGTCGCATCCAGTCGCTGGACGGCACTTGGCACAGGCCATTCACCACGCTCGAGCTGGCAGCGTTGCAGAGCCTGATCGACCCCGAGGAATGGTTCGCCCCCGATGGGCCCGGCGGACGCGGGGAGACGTTCGTCCTTGACGGCGAGAGCGATCAGCGCTGGCGCGAAGGCATCGGCAACGCGGTGCCGCGCAAGGCGGCGAAGGCGATCGGCACGGTGATGGGCCAGACGATCCTGCTGGCACGCACGGGCGAGACCTTTGTGCTCGGCAGCACGCCGATCTGGGTTCGGCCGCTCGCCGTCGCAGTCAGCGTGGCACAGGAAGGCGGTGTGGCATGAAAGGGTCCAGCATCAGTACTCCCGCGGAGCCGAACGCGAACGCGAACGGCCGGCCGGCCCGTACCCAGCTCTCATACCTGATCAGGTTTTTCGCCTTGGGCATAAGCGATCACTCTGGAGTGGACCATCTCGTAACTGGCCCGACATGCTTGAGCCCCGTTCGCCATGGCACGAAACACGTCTTGAAACTCGAAGGCATTCAGTCTTCTGTAGTTGGACAACAAGTCGGAGACCATGCCCTTCATCTGACGGCAGTTCGCGGAGAGGATTGCAAGCTCGTTGACGATTCGAGCATCACCAACTTCGTGCAATGGGATAGCCGCAATCTCTTGCCCGAGCGACTGAAGTACTTGCTCGTCATGGAAAACCACGCGGTTGTCGATCATGTGCAGCCGTTCTCGATTGCTGTAGAAATTGGCAACGTAGGACGCATGTTCACCGGTACTACGAACGATCTCCACGATGACATCGAGCCGTTGGAGCTGTGCCAGTCGTTCAGCCTCGCGAGCACGCTCGCGTTCAAGTTGATGCTGCCACTGAACGACAGCGATGCTGGCGAGAATGGCGCCAACCGAGCCAACCGCCTGAACCCAGGCAGGCGCGTCGAAGGGCTTGATGGCGTCCTTGATCTCGCTCCAACCGGGATTCACGAGCAGGACGTGCCCCGCAAAAAGAGCCGCCAGTGCTGCGAGGGCCACCACCCCCCCGATGGTTGTAAAAACTGCCTTCATACCCTCTCTCCTCTTCGAGACGAACAGTATGCACCTCGCCTTGGGTCTCGAAGCCGCTCCTATTGGAGAGCTGCAAACCTTCTCCCTGCTCATTTTTTTGGCAGCTTCAGATGACGTTCACGCCACCTCTGATCTATCGAAAGAAGACCGTGCTTGAGAAGTGCGGAATATCTGAGACCACTCTGCGTCGTTGGATGGTCAACGAAGGATTCCCCCGCCTTCGCCAGCTCGGCCCGCGTGCAGTAGGCTGGGTCGCGGGCGAGGTTGATAAGTGGCTGGTCGCCCGCCCCGTGGCTGACCACACCGATCCCGCCGCAAACTAGTCTTTCTTCTGGGCCGACGACAACGGCGGAGGAATGCAGTAGTCGGCCCAGTCTTGCATCATCGCAGCCCGTTTGGCGAGCATGTCACCACGACGGTACGCCGCCTCTACCTTGCTCTCGATCGCGTGAGCCAGCGCCATCTCAGCCATTTCCGGGGGGTAGTGGGTGTGCTCCGCAGCCCAGTCCCGAAAGGTGGAACGCCAGCCGTAGGGCACACACACCCGCCCAGCCGAGTCACGGAAATCGAGGCGGCGCATGCACGCGGTCAGAGACATGTCCGACAGCTGCTGCAGTTGCCGACCCGGAAACACCAGGTCGCAATCCTCGTATCGCGGCAACGACTGCAGCAGCGCGATCGCCTGGGCTGAAAGGGGTACGCGGTGCGGCCGCTTCCCTTTCATGCGTTCCTCGGGCACGTCCCATAGCGCCGCTTCCAAGTCGAATTCCGCCCACCGGGCGCCACGGATCTCGCCCGACCTCCCGGCGGTCAGCACCTGAAACAACAGGGCCTGCACGCTGACCCCATCGACGCGACTGATCGCCTCGATCGCGGTCGCGGCGTCCGCCACTGGCACCGCAGGGTGATGCTTGACCTTGGCGATCTTCTCGGGCTTCGGCAGTAGCTTGTCTAAGAGAGGCTAACAAAACGGGGTGAGTTTGCGAATGCAGATGACGCAGCAAGCCAGAGAAAGCAGCCCGACATGAATGTCGATGCGGCGCTCAAAGCGAGTACGCAGCTTGCCGAAGGCAGCCAACCAGGCGTGCGTGCGCTCGACCACCCAGCGATGACGCCCGAGCCGGTCATTGCGCTCGATGCCACGCCGGCCAATGCGCGCCGTGATACCCAGCTTGCGCAGATGGGCGCGGCAACGCGCAAAGTCATAGCCCTTGTCGGCATGCAACTTGTGCGGCCAGCGTCTGGGCCGACCGCGATAGCCGCGCACCGTCGACAAAGCATCGACCAGTTGCTCGAACACTACCGAGTCGTGCCGATTGGCGCCCGTGACGCAGAAGATCAGCGGGATGCCTTGGCGCTCCGTGATGATGTGGCGCTTGCTACCGAGCTTGCCCCTGTCCGTCGGGTTGGGGCCGGTGTACTGGCCCCCCGGGGGCTGGCCACGCTGGCCGCATCGATGCTGGCACGGCTGAAGTCCAGCTTGCCGGCTCCTCGCAACTCGGCCAGCAACAACAGATGCAGGCGATGCCACACGCCTGCTGCTTGCCAGTCACGCAGACGCCGCCAGCAGGTCATGCCGCTGCCGAAGCCCAGTTCCTGGGGCAGTTCTTCCCACGGGATGCCGGTGCGCAGCACAAAGACGATACCGTTGAGTGCCATCTCGTCGCTCACTCGTGGGCGCCCGCCCTTGAGCGAGGGCACGACCTGCGGCAGCAGCGGCTCGATCTTCTGCCACAGCGCAGTGCTGATTTTCTTGTTCTTGTTTCGAGCCATGCAGCGTCAAACGCCCGTACGGCTTCCGGCGATGACATGTTTTGTTAGCTACTCTAAATGGCCGCGCCAGCTCGCCGGGTTCTCGCCCGTGCGGTGTCCGCGCGTCTTCGCCCAGTCCAGCACCTGCTCGATGCGCCCGCGCAGCCGGCTCGCGGTCTCTGTCTTCGTTCGCCAGATCGGATCGAGCACGCGGAGCACCTCATCCTGGCCGATCTCGGACACGCCCAGATGTCCGATGACGGGCTCGGCGTAGGTTTCGAGCGTGTTTTCCCACTGGTCCCGGTGCTTGGCATTGCGCCATTCGGATTCCTTCGCAGCGATGAAGCGCTCGCAGGCGGTCTTGAACGTCAGCGCGCGCGCCTGCGATGCAGCCGCAGCCTTTTTAACGGCCTTTCGGGCCTCGACGGGGTCTACCCCTTCGTCGATCAGCTTGCGGGCCTCACGGGCCTTCTCCCGGGCTTGGGCGAGGGGTACAGAGGGGAAGCTTCCCAGCCCCATGCGGCGGCGCCGCGCACCGAACACGTAGCGCAGCACCCAAGACCTCGATCCGGCTATTACCTGAAGGTAGAGCCCCTGCACCCCGCCAACGGCATGCGCCCCTTCGGCGCGAAGGCGTCCGACCTCGATTGCAGATAGTTCACGTGAGCGCTTGGGCATTGTTCTATAGGCCATCCCATAGGCCATCCCTCAAGCACTTTCACGGTGCGTTACGGCTACTTAAGGCGGGCCAGTATAGGCACTCCTCCAATGAAAAACGCGCCCTTAGGCGCGTTTCGGTGTGTCGAAAAAGATGTTCCTGGCGGAGAGTGTGTCCCCGAACTAGGCAAGACCGATGCGGGTTTTGAGACCTAAATCACCTCTACCGGCCATCCCACCGGCCAAAACGATGGCCGTGATCATTTAGGTAGCTGCGGCGCTCCCGCCGCCCCCCAGTGTGTCAGTCGTTCGCGATACCCGAGCGTCGCGCTCGGCTCAAAAAATGATGCGATGAACTCATCGAGTTCGCGAGGATCTCGACGAATGTGTTTGAGTAGTCCGAAATGCTCTACGAAGGGTTTAAACCCCACGCCGGGCTCGCTTAAGCAATTCAGCATCAGCAACATTAAAAAGTCGCCTCCTAAAAGGCCCCTGGCGATGTTCGCATACCGTACCTGTGTCTCTGGGGGAAGGCCAGAATCTGCAATCAATCGGACAGCATGGTAAAAGGTGCGAAACATTGGCCCCAAATGCCCTTCGCTGTGTCTATGAACGGCTAGGTATTCTGTTCGGATTTGTTCCTCCGCTCTCCTCTTTGCCTCCTCTGTTCGGAGACCAGTTGAGTATTGAAACTTGGCCTTCATCGCTATTTCCCTGATGAGTTCCACCGAGTCGGGGTGCTGAAGAGGCAAATCCCAGCCACGGCTGCCCGCAATAGCAGGCACCCCCACATGCGCTTGCATTTGCAATTCCCGGAAGAGTTTGAGCAACTGAAAAAACAATGGCTCGAACGCCTGCAATGCTCCCTGGGCTTTGGTGGCTTCCAGTTCATCTCTCTGTGAGTGCATGGTCTGCCGCTGGAAATATGCAGCAACCGCAACAAATGCAAAGGCGAGCCCTGCAAAGAGGGTGTTTAGCCCGCCGAACATATCTCCAAACTGCCCGTATGCGGTGCCAGTTTCTGTGGTGATCATTGACTTCGAAAGCCATGGCACGACGGCCTTAGCGTAGACGACCCACACAAAGAGAACGGCGGCCAAAATGCCAAGAAACCAGGGAGCTATCTGTCGAATCTCAATCCACCATTGCTTCAATCCGGGCATTTCTTTCATCCTCTTCCTCTCGTGTTTTGATTCGAGGGGATCGTAGCCGGAGCACGGGCATCGCTCCATCGCCGTAACATGGGAGCATGCGCAAGCAAGCCAAAGCTAGCGGCGGCGTCACGCCAACAGATCAGGAGACGTGGTGGCGCGTATTCAAGGACGCCTTCCACGAGTTGTGCAACGACGAAATCGATGAGCATTGGCTCAATGGACTGACCGCAACGCTCTACCCCTTCCACGTCGATCGAGATCCGCGCGAGGCCGCTGCCGTGGCTTTCGCGACGCTCAATTACGAAGTGCCAGGCTACGAGCTTGAAGAACCATTCGAGCCACCGCCACCGCGCCGCCGGCCGGGACTGCACTGAGCCGCCACCGCTCAGAACGGCAATTCTTCTTCGTCGGCATCAGTAGGCGCCACCTGCGCCTCTCGAAGCTCTTCAGCCGCTGCCGGCCCTGCGTCGATCAGGTCCACCGGGATCAGCTGGACCATCTCCCGCGCCTCCTCAGGTGTGCACGTCAGCCACCGGTCGAAGTCGTGCTCCTCGATCGCGACCACCGAGCGCTTGTCCTGCACTTCGAGCGGCTTCTTCGTCGCCCTGTCGATCTCGGGCCTGTGCATGCGCGACATGATCGGGTGCAGGTTCGCATTGATCGTGAGCATGGTGTAGCTCTCCCACACCTGCTCCGTCTCCAGATCCTGCCAGGTGCTCCACAGGCCGGCCAGGCCCCAGGGGCGACCGTCCGCGCGGCGGAACCGCCACCATTGGTTCTTGCCCGACTCCCAGTTCGGCTCATCGAAACTCCAGGCCGGAATGATGCAGCGCCTGCTGAGCTTCCATGCGTCTTTGAAGGCCGGCTTCTTCTCGATGCCGGCGAAGCGGGCATTGTGCGTGGCCAGCTCTTTGCCCTTCGTCTCGCCCTTGCGCGGGGGCGCCGTCGGGACATGGCTGCTCGACCACGCTGGAATCAGCGACCACTGCCCTACCGCGATCTCCCGCTCGTACTCCGTCTTGTCGACGGCGCGACGCATGAACGCCCCCGTGTACATCGGCCGCATGCTGCGGAGCCACCGCTCGGCGCTGCGAGCACCGATGTACCAGGCGGCCTCAATCTCGCGATCCTCAGGGGATATGTAACGAGTACACATGACTGACATTTTGCGTCGGGAAATTGGTTGACGGTCATAAACCCTGGGAAGATACTGTAAATCCATACAGTACTTTTAGGAGCTAGAAATGCCTGAAATCACCCCGCAGCCGAGCTACGTCGTCTGGGCCTCCCTGTTCGCCTCGGAATGGCTGCTGCTGGCCGAAGGCCGCGGAGACTACGAGAGCTTGTTCTCCCAGGGTCTCGCATTGCATAGGGTCGTTGGCGGCCACCCTGCGAAAGAGATTGCCGCCGTCCATTTCAAGAACTGCAGCTCCGATAGCGAAGACCTCGTTCGCGACCCTGTGGGAGAGTTCGAGAAGCTGGCGATGCGCGCCGAGATCATCATGAATGGCGACAAGCTGAATCCCGCCCTGCAAGAGTTCGCTTTCAATGTCGTCGAGCTGTGCGCCGCGACGGCCGACGGGTTCGGGCACCCGAAAAAGGGCAACGCTGGCGACCGCATCAGAGCGCTCTATGGACGCCTGCCCTTCTAGCCCTGCCCCAGTGAGTACGTGATGGAAATTGAGGTTGAGCTGGTGGAAATGGCGCGCAGGGTCGGTGAACTCGGCCCGGAAGATCCGATGCGCCCCACCCTGCGCGATTTCGCCGACGAGGTCGCCGGGCGCTGCGCGCGCATCGGTGACCTGTACGGCGACTGGGACCGCAACGCCGGTGACCACATCCGCGCTGTGATGCATGAGTTGCCTGGGTTCATGCCCAAGCCTGCGGCGAAGTCCTGAGGCCAGCATGCGAGTGAAGATGCGCCGCCGCTACCGAGGCGGCACCAAGCTCAGCAAGCGTGAGTTCGTGGATCAGAAGTGGGCCTGCGGCATGCTGGAGCTGCGAACAGTAGATGACCGCCTGCAGCTCGGGCTCTGGCACGCACGGCCAGGTGACCAACAGCCTCCGCTAGGAATTCTGTGGCGCCCCGAGATCGTCGCCTGTGCATACGACACGATCAGTTTCGCCGGCGCCGAGCATGTGGCCGGACGCTGGTACTACCAAGTCTGGTTCTGCGAGTGCTACGACCTCCCCCGAGAACTGTCATTGAGCCTTCTGGAGAAGGCTGCTGGAGTTGATCATGAACCAAGCGGAATTTCACTTCCCGATTCCCCCGCAGGCGCCGCGCCAACATCGATCTGAACCCTTAGAGGCGCCGGTCGATGATGAGCCGATAGACTTTTCGAGTGCTTCGGCCGCCGGGCACGGAGCCTACATCGTGCGTTTCATGGACTACCCTCACCCGACCGCAGACATCGTGCGAGTGGCCGAGCAACGGTTCCGCCGCGAACTCGAGAAGCATCTGGGCGAGGAGGTGCTACGTGCGCAGCGCGCTTATGTGTCGGTGACAGAGGCGAGCGAAGCCGAGCTAACGAAAGACGAAGTCGTGTTGGCTACGCGTTGGGTCAAGGCCTATGACGCGGCCAGAACGGCGGCCTATCGGGATCTCGGTGACACCGAAGAGGCGTACTTCGAGGTTCGGCAGATCTGAGCGCCCACCCGGCAAACTTTTCGCGCCGATCGAAAGCGCCCGCGGGGTCGCTGACTCCCTCTAGAATCTCGAAGCATGGACACGCTCACTCCGAAGCAACGATCGGAGCGCATGGCGCGCGTTCGTGCCCGAGACACCAAGCCGGAACTAGTTGTGCGCCGACTGCTTCATTCCCGTGGGTATCGATATCGCCTTCACGACAAGAAGCTGCCCGGCTCACCCGATCTCGTGTTTCCTCGAAGGCAAAAAGTGATCTTCGTGCACGGGTGTTTTTGGCATCGACATGAAGGTTGCCGACTTGCCCGCATGCCGAAATCAAGGATCGATTTTTGGTCTACCAAGCTCAACGGCAACCAAGCTCGCGATCAACGTAAGTTGGCGGCACTCGCGCAGCTGGGTTGGAGTGCGATGATCGTGTGGGAATGCGAGCTGCGCGATCTCGACGCCCTCGCGTCCAGATTGGAATGTTTTTTGAATGACGAGAAAGATGCGAAATGATGCGCGCAGTTGAGCTCTATGCGGGCGCCGGCGGCTTGGCCATGGGGGTAAGCCTCGCCGGTTTTGAGTCTCTCGCGGTCGTAGAGTGGGATAAGTGGGCCTGCGATACCGTTCGCGAGAACCAGCGCCGGGGATATCCCTTAGTGGAGCATTGGCCCTTGCGCGAGGGCGACGTGCGCGATGTTGACTGGTCTTCTCTCCCGCAAGATATTGAGCTGCTCGCCGGGGGACCTCCCTGCCAGCCCTTCTCAATGGGCGGCAAGCACCAAGCTCACGACGATAAGCGGGACATGTTTCCCCCGACGGTGCAGATCGTGCGACAGCTTCGCCCGAAGACTTTCATCCTCGAGAATGTGAAGGGGCTGACACGCTCGACTTTCGCCAACTATTTCGAGTACATCAAGCTGCAGCTGGAGTTTCCCGAGGCGCCACGCCGGAAGACTGAAACGTGGTTTGACCACTTCATGCGCTTGCAGACCGAGAAGACTTCCGGTCGAATGCACGGAACTGGCCTCACATACAACGTCACCTCCACGCTGGTGAATGCCGCCGACTACGGTGTCCCGCAGAAGCGCGAACGCGTTTTTATCGTGGGTACGCGCTCTGATCTCGACATCGACTGGCACTTCCCCGATGCCACGCATAGCGAGGATGCGCTGCTGTTCGCGCAGTGGGTGACGGGAGATTATTGGGAACGCCACGGCATTCCTAAGAAGGACCGGCCCACCATGCCAGAGAAGCTCGTGACCCGCGTTCGCCGACTGGCCGACAACCCGCCTCGCGAACTGCCTTGGCGTACCGTGCGTGACGCGATCGCGGGTCTGCCAGATCCGCAATCACGAGCCGCGCGAGAGTTCCGCGACCACCGTTTTCAAGCCGGAGCCAAGTCGTACCCAGGCCACACGGGCAGCCCGCTCGATCAGCCGGCCAAGACCATCAAGGCTGGAGACCACGGTGTACCAGGCGGCGAAAACATGATGGTGCTACCTGATGGTTCAGTGCGCTACTTCACGGCTCGCGAGACGGCCCGCATTCAAACGTTCCCCGACGGTTATGTATTCCACGGCTCGTGGTCAGAGACGATGCGCCAGCTCGGCAACGCCGTGCCGGTCGCCTTAGGGCGGCTGGTGGCTTCCTCGGTAGGCCAAGCTTTACTCGAATCACAGGGCCGTCGTCTTTCCTCCAAACATGGCGACACGAGGGCGGCCGCGTGACGACCGCCGAGATCATCCCGTTCAACCCGCTGGACAAGAAGAACCTCGGCGCAAGCGTGGCCGAGGCTCTGGTGAGTCAGCCGGCCCATTCGCTCGGCCGAATCAAGCCGTTCATGGGAACCGGCATCTACGCCATCTACTACCACGGCGACTTCGAGGTCTACCGGCCGATTTCGGAACCAAACAAGGCAGATACGAAAGACCCGATCATCCCGATATACGTGGGTAAGGCTGTCCCTCAAGGCGCTCGGAAGGGTAAGGTAATGGCCGACCCCACGCGTTCGAAGGCACTGTTCAATCGGCTCATCGAACACGCTGAGTCGGTGACGGCCACCAAGACGCTATCAATTGAGGATTTCTCCTGCCGCTACCTAGTGGTTGACGAGATCTGGATTCCGCTAGGGGAGTCGCTGATGATCGCGAAGTTCTCGCCACTGTGGAATCTTTTCGTCGAGGGCTTTGGCAACCACGATCCGGGCAAGGGCCGTTATGAAGGCCTGCGGCCGCGCTGGGACTTAATTCACCCAGGGCGTGCATGGGCAGAGAAATGCAAGGTAAGGCCGGAGACTGACGCGGAAGTTCTCCGCGACATCCGCACGTATTTGGCATCCACCGTGCTGCCTCAATCCGCCCATTTCCTAGGTCGCTCCGACTAAATGGCGTGAGACCCTAGCTTCCAACTCACGTTGGCGGCGGATTCCGTAAAAACGGGCAACAGAAACGCCCTCAGGAAACCGCCATCCCCCCAGCGCTGGCGCGCCCCTGCGGCTTACCAACCATCTCGTAAAAATCACTGCCCGAAGCGCGCAGGCTCGGTGGGGGCTAGACCGCGCGCCAGGGGGTCGGGGTGGCTCGTCGGCGGGGCGGGCGATAGGTCGGGCGCAAAAGCGCCGGCAAGGCCTCTGGCGGGCGCGCAGAGGCCCAATGCGACGCGCGGCAGGGCGCGGAGACACCGGGACGAAAAAAAGGGCGCTATGCGCGCCCTGTGGCTGCTGCGGCTACTGGCCGCGACCGGCAATGGCTACTCCGGCAGGTCGAGGAACCGGACCAGCTCTTCCCCGGCCAGGTCATTGAGTTCGCGGAAGCGCTGCATCAGGGGCGCGATCTCGTTCCTGATGAAAACCTTCAGCGCGTCGGGCGCGTTGCCGAAACCGCCGGCGTTGGTCGGCACGATGCCGAGCAGTCCGGGTGGCACCCGGTGCGCGGCGAGGATGTCGTCCTTGCTCACGTTCTTGATGGCGGAGAAGTCGTCTTTCGCGGCCACCTCGCTCACGGGTATCAGCTTCAGGCCGTCGGACTTGCCGCCCGGCATGTGCAGGAACAGGTTTCGGAAGTTGCCCGGCCCCTTCGAGTTCTTCAGCGCGGTCCGAAGTGCATCGGCGTCGGCGTTGTCTATCTGCCCGTCCGTCATGTAGAGGATGAACCCAGCGTGCGAGCCGTTCGCGTAGTACTTCCTGCGGAACATGGTGGCCGCCTCGTTGAGCCAGGCCGACTGCAGCGCGCTGATGTACTCCGGCAAGCCATAGACCTCCTGATTGACGTCGTCTTCGCGAAGATGGAGCACCGAGCCTTCGGGAAATTCGTGCTCTTGATGCCAGCCGCGGACAAAGAAATAACGGCCCGCCTCGTCCCCTCGTCGGGTGAACTTCGCCAGCGAGTGCCGCAGCTCCAGTGCGCGGCCCGTGAAGGCGCGCGGCTGCTCCGCGTAGGCGTTGCCGAAGACCAGAAAATCCAGCGCCATCGCCCCGAACGTCGCGCTCGACAACCGCGGATGAGGAATGAACATGGACTTCAGCAGGTTGCGCTTCAGACGGATGGCGGAGCCATGGTGTGGCGACGCATGAAGTGCGCTCGCGAGCCCTTCCCACGGCAAAGGCGGCTCATACCAACGGCCGTTGAACATGCTCTCGACATAGTCGAGCAGCCTGATGCGGCTCACAGGCTCCGGGTCTCCGAAGCTGAAAGCCTCGACCGAGCCGCCGCCGTGTGTCGTCAACTCCATGGCCGGCTCCGCCGGCGCGATGCCGGTCGACTGGTGGCGCGTGCTTCCCTTGCGTTTGCTCATCCAAAAATCTCCATTCGCGAAGTGCCGCCGACGACGTCGCCGGCCAATGTTTCGTTGTCGAGCGCGTGCATCGTTGCCCACGCAAGATCCGCATGTCCCGTCTCTTCCGAGCGGCCCGAGTCGTAGGTCACATTCCGGCCGCTGGCCGTGAGCACGCGTTTGATGGCCATGAATGACGCTGCGATGTCGGTCCATCCGGCATCGAATTCGAGCCTGCCTTTGTGGATCACCTGCTGCGCCTTCAGCACCAGGCGCTGCTTCACCTCGATGCTGTACTGGTAGCCCTTCACCTGAGGGAAGAACTTCTCGACGATCTGGAACACGCCTGCGCCAAGACCCGTCTTGTCGATGCCGATGTGCACGACGTTGTATTGCTGCGTGACGCGCCGGATCGCCTCGGCCTGGGCCTCGAAGTCGGAGCCCCTGAACTGCTCTCGGTGCAGGATGCGGAACTTGCCGCCGGGCACGCGCGGCGGCGCCACGACCACCAGCGCCGCCGCGTCGCCCTTGTCCGAAGGGTCATAGCCAACCCACACAGGGTGATGCGCGTAGGGCCGAAGCCATAGCGGCTTGACGTCGCTCCACGTCTCCCAGCTGTCGACCATGCAGGCCTGCATCTGTGCCAGCGTGAACAGCGAAAGACTGTCGTCGATGAACTGGCACATGAACAGGTTCGCGAACTCGTCGACGCTGTATTCCTCGCGCAGCTCGGCGATGTCGAAGAGATCGAAGCCCAGCGCGACCGCGTCTTCCACCGTGACGATGTCGCGCCACTTCCGATCGAGGCCCAGGGCACCGCCGCGCAACGCCCTGTGCGTCGTGTCGATGCGGACATGGTCTTTCTTCGCGCGGCCCTTGTTCCTGTCGTCACCGGTCCAGAAGCCATAGGCTTCGTGCGACATCGCGGACGGCGTGGAGAAGTAGGTCTTGCGCCAGTGCTTGTGCGAGGCCATCGCGCTCGCCAGCTTGTTGATCGTGCGAAAGCGCGGAACCCAGAAGAACTCGTCGAAGTAGAA
>JGI25161J50226_1000709_pt1 | contig 13085 bp, 10 predicted proteins | sample AraplaMF_Cvi_mMF_FD_50226 | JGI IMG/M metagenome (IMG submission 50226)
CCTTCGGCAACATCGTCGAGTATCTCGATGTCTTCGACATCACGCGGCTCGGCGCAGTCGTTGCAAATTCCTTCCTTCCCTGGCAGGGCGAGCCGAACCGTTGCCGTCGCTTTGCGCATACGGAGAGCGGCTATCTCTCGGCCTTCGGCATCAACAACATGACGCTCGACCGCTTCATTGCCGAGGCGCTGCCGCGGCTGCCGGCGGAGGACGTTCCGGTCTTCGTCAACATCAAGGCACCGACCCGCGTGCAACTCGTGGACATGACCCGCGCCTGCGTGGAAAGCGGCCGCATTGCCGGCGTCGAGGTCAATGGCAACTTCCCCTATGCCGGCCGTGACGAACCCTCCTACTGGGACAATCCTCAGCAAAACGAGGAGATGTTCCGCGCGCTTTCAGCTGCGGCAGAGGGCAAGGTGCTGCTGTGGTCGAAGGCGGCCACGTCCGCCAAGATGATAATCGAGGACTTCGTATCCGCCTCGGAGCGAGGCGGCGCGGATGGAACGGTACTGTTCAACGCCATTCCCGGCGCGCGTATCGATATCGAACGGCGCGCCTTCGTCTGCGGCTCCACTGGCTTTGGCGGCTACTCCGGTTCCGGCGTGAAGCCCTTCGCGCTTTGGCGCTGCGTGCAGGCAGCGCGCGTCGCCACGCGTCCGGTGATCGCTTCGGGCGGCATCACCACGGCGGAGGATGTGGTCGAATTCATCATGGCGGGTGCCCATCTGGTGCAGATCGGCGCCGCCAGCATGAGCCGACCGGATTACTTTCCGCGCCTTCTCGATGATCTCTACGCGCTTATGGAACGCCTCGGCGTGCGCTCACTCGACGAGATTCGCGGGTGCGCCCGCGCAGAGGCAGCACCTGAGACTTGAGCCGCCGGATGGTAGAGCTTCGCCGCTCGGCATGAAACCGGCCTCCCGCAGCGCCCCGTCGTATCTCCGCAAAGATCCCACCTTCGACATCCCTGATATGGGTGCAGTGTCCCTGGTCGTACGGTCAGCACCGACGCCAATCCATCGGCCGCGCGTTTTTCTAATGCGGCCGAATGGCTCAGCGGGCGGCCGCGACATCACCCGACTTGTCGCGGGGATAGGCGTAGGCACCTGCCTTTGAGGTCCGAAAGCCGCCACTCGCCAATGCCTCGGCGAGCTTGACGGCCGCCACCACGCCATCGATGACGGGTACTCCAGCTTCGCGGGAGAGCCAATCGCACAGCTCCGCCATGCCGGCACAGCCAAGGACGATGGCGTCTACGCCATCCTCGCGTATCGCCGCGCGCGCTTCGCCGAGGAGTTTGGTCCGCGCACTTTCCGGGTCGGCTTCCAGAGCTAGAACAGGCAGGTCGACCGAGCGCACGCGCCGGCAGCGCGCGGCAGCACCATATTGCTTGACGAGATCCTCGATCACCGGCACCGACCTCGGCAAGGTGGTGATCACCGCAAAGCGGGTTGCCACCGTCATTGCCACCTGTACCGCCGCCTGGCAGATTCCGATGACCGGGCCAGTTGCCACTTCGCGCGCAGCCGCAAGGCCGGGATCATCGAAACAGGCGATCACATGTGCCGACGCACCCCGCTTCTCCGCAGCACGGATCGCCGCCAGCATCGCAGGGACGGCCATCGCCTCGTCCGCGTAACCTTCGATCGAGACGGGCGTACCGATTGCGGTCTCCGCATCGATCACAGAGCCTTCCGATCGCACAGCTTCGGCGGCCCGTGCGATCTGATCGGTCATTGATGCGGTCGAGTTCGGGTTGATGACATGTATGCGGATCATTGGGCGGCCCTCTCCGGCCTTGGGTTCACTTGCGCGAGCTCGAGAGGCAGCAGTTCCTCCGGCTTCTTAAGTTCGAATTGTCGATCTGAGGTGATGTAATTGTCGGCATGCAGCCGCGCGATCGGCTGATAGGTCTCGGGGTTCGCATAACGCCCCGCGGGATCGAGGCACCGGTCCTGGATATGCATGTGCACGACCTTGCCGATGACCAGCACGCGCTTGTGATAGTCGAGGATCTGCTCGACCCTGCATTCAAAGCTGCAGGGACTTTCAGCGATACGGGCGGCGTCGATCTGGTTGCACGGTATCGGCGTCAGGCCCGCGAAATCGAGTTCATCGACCTCCGAGGCGAAATTGACGCCACAGACGATCATCGCATCGGCGAGCGCCATGTCGACCATGTTGACGACGAACTCACCGGTTCGGCGGATGTTCGCGACCGTGTCCTTCTCGTCGCCATTGCCACGGTTCTGGATCCCCAGCACCACCAACGGCGGTTCATGGGAGAACACGTTGAAGAAGCTCATGGGCGCTGCGTTGTTGTGTCCGGCTGGCGATCGCGTGCCAACGAGCGCGATGGGGCGCGGACCGATGAAGTTGGTCAGCAGTCGATAGCGATCCGGAGGCGGTAGCGTGGTGAAATCTATGTTCAAGTCCGGATCTCCTGCTTGCCTGTTGATAAATTCAGCAAAAAACCCCGACGCCCGGCGCGGCGACAATCGGGGCGGCAGCGCGCACGCCCGCCGTTGACTACATTGGGGAATGGCGTCGGTGAACGGCAAACGGCAGCCAAAAGCACTGATGGCTCGAGCGCGCAGACACGGCCGACACCGGCATACATCCTTCGGTGGGAACTATAGATTCTCAGGAAAGCATCGCCGTCCCTCCGGTTGGCAACGGGTACGATGCGCATGCTGCCCTCCCCGACAGTGCCAATCCCGACGTTCAAGCTATATTGCATCCATTATAACGTCAATCTCGTACACGAGAATTGCATACAATAATGGGAAAGATTCGAGAGAGGGACCCTTCTCCAGCAAGGCAAGAAACTCGCCGCGGAAAACTGGCAGGGATATATGAAAAGAAATCAGGCTCTGCCGCGATCAAGCGGCAGATAGGGCGTGTAAAGGCGGAACCACGCTACTCCTCGCACGCGGCAGACTTGGACGAGCTTCCTTGATCGCGTGGTCGAATGAATTGCATACAAAACGTGCGGGTGCGCATCCTCGAACGTGAGCTTCCGCAGGCAAGCAACGTCCGAGTGGGCGTTACGATCTAAAGGCCCTCTTCCTTTGCGTAGGCAGCAAGGAGATCCGGCAAGCCGTCCTCAACGTTGCTTTTCAGCAGAGCTCGGGCCGTGATGGCGCCGATGTGGTGGCCCATCAGCGCGCATGCCTTTTCGCGATCGTTCCGCGCAAGGGCGGCGATCAGGGCGCGGTGCTCGGATACGGCGCAATCGGAAGAATGGGGGCGTCCATAGAGCGAAAGGATCATCGACGAGCGCGAAACGAGTTCCGTAACATAGCGCAATAGGGTCGCGTTCTCAGTCAGTCTTGCGAGCAGGACGTGAAACTCACCGGCGAGTTGAATCGAGGTCGACGGATTGCTGACCCTTGCCTTGTCCTCGGCATCGACATGCGCTTCAAGCTCCTTGATCTTCGGCGGCGTCAGCCTGCCGATCAGGCTATCGACCACCAATGTCTCCAGGGCTCGCCGCACGGCAAAGATATCGTGTCCATCCTCGAGGCTGGGATGGCTGACACAGGCGCCCTTGTTGGGACGCAATTCGATCAGGCCCTCGCCGTTCAGCCGGGCCAGCGCCTGGCGCACGATCGTGCGGCTAACGCCGAGCCGCTCGCCGATCGAATCCTCCGGAAGCTTCGTTCCCGCAGCGAAGGCCTGGTCTAGGATCGCGCGCTTCAGGATGCGATAGACCACGTCCGACTTGGGAACCGAGGATTTTGCATTGCTGTCGCTGGGTTTGGGCGTCGTCATGAAGAACCTGAAAAATGGCGGGGCGTGCGGTCGAAAGAGTCTGCCGAGGGATGGACCGCAAACAACTATCATCCCCCAATCGGAACGGCAAAGGCGCGACCGACCCCTTCGGCCGACCGTTCCTGCGATTGCCTGTCGACGTCTCGACCGGTCGAACTCTCCTTCGTCAGCCCGGTTGCCGATCTCATCAACAAAGCGTCACTCGATGGCCGGCAGGTCACCTGCCAGTTCGCCGCCGTCCACAACGACGCGGCCGCGCCGGATAACCGTGCGCTTGCGCGGGGTTAGCGCGACCGCCTCCGCCAACGTGCGCGCCGGCACCAGCACCAGATCGCCGAAACAACCTTCGGAGAGACCATAACCGCCGAGCCCGATGCCTTCCGCTCCACCGAAAGTGCAGACGCGGGCCGCATATTCGAGATCGACATCGTTGGCCATGCCATTGCGCTGCGCCAGGTACTTCGCCCGCTCCAGCATGTCGCCATTTCCATACGGCTCCCAGGTGCCTTGAATACCGTCGGAACCGGAGGCGACGGTGAGACCGATCTCGCGCATCAATCTTAATGGCAATGCAGGCGCCGATGGACTTCCCACGGTCATAACCGCGATACGCTCGGCAGCCAGCCGTTCGATCAACCCAGCTTGACGTGAGGCATCGAGCATCCCCAGGCAGTAGGCATGGCTTACCATGACCCGCCCTTGCAAAGACAAGGCGCGTGTGCGTTCGATGATGAGATCAAGGCAAAATGCACCGAGGTCACCCGGTTCGTGCAGATGGATGTCGATCGGTTTTGCATGACGTTCCGCAAGACCAAAGGTGGCATCGAGATGACGCACCGGATCGCGCTCGATGGAGGCAGGGTCGATACCGCCGACGATATCGGCGCCGGCGCTGAGGGCCGCGTCCATCAACTCGAGAGTGCCTGCACGCGGCAGCATGCCACTCTGCGGGAAAGCCACGATCTGCACGTCGACCAGATCTCGCATCGCCTCGCGCGTTTCGAGGACACCCTCGATATTGGCAATGCCGATCTCGGTATCGACGTCGACGTGGCTGCGAATGCTCAAAACGCCGTAGGCAAGCGTCTGCATGATCTGACGGGCCGACTGCCTGCGGGCGTTGATGCCAAGTTCGCGCTTGGCGTTGCGGTCGGCCAGGATCCGGTCATTGCGGGTCGGGCCAACCCGGTTTTCGAACCAGTCCATGCCGATGAGTGTCTTGTCGAGATGGGTATGAGCCTCGACAAGCCCCGGCAGGGCGACATGTCCGGCCGCATCGATCTCGACCGCGGTTCGGGCGCGATCGGCCGCAACGAACCGGCCGTCACGGATGAAAAGGTCTTCGAGCGGGCCGCCGAAGGGACGGGCATTGCGGATGAGTAGGTCTGCAATCACCTTGATCTCCTCGCTTGTCCCAGTGCTTAACGACGCTCGCTTAGTCCAGCACGAGCCATCGCGAGATCAAAGGCGCGCAAGGCGCGATCCAGGATCGCGCCTTCGTCCTGACCAACAAGGCGCCGCCCGCGCATCAGCACCCGTCCACCCACGATGGTCGTATCCACGTCCGCCCCGTTGGCGAAGCGCGCGATGCGCTGCACCGGATCGTGCGGCGGCCAGAGATGGGGCTGACGCATGTTTACGAGGAGGATGTCGGCGCGCTTGCCGGCCACGAGCGAACCGAGCTGATGCTCCATCATCAGAGCGCGCGCGCCCTCGATTGTCGCCATCTCAAGCAGCTGCAGCGGCGGCAACACGGCATCGTCTGCGAAATGGCGCGCGTGGTAGCGGTGCGCCTGGAACAGGTTGCGAAACATGTCGAAGGGCCTGTCTGGTGCTGCGGCATCGGTGCCGAGGGAAACCGTGACGCCGTCCGCCATCAGCTCCGGCGCCGGGCACCGACCGTATACCGACATCAATGCACTGGGATTGTGTGCAACCTTGGCACCGGTTCGTTTCAGGACTGCGCGGTCGGCCTCGGTCAGGTCTATGCAATGGGCAAGCAGCGATCGCTCGTCAAAGAGGCCGAGGCGCACGTCATTGGCGGCGATGGACCCGTTGCGGTGTCCATCCTGTACCAGGAGGCATTCTCTTTCCCGCGCACGATCTCGAACCTTGCATGCAATTCTGTATACCGTTTCGTCTCGCAATTCCTGCTCATCGAATACGGGCAGGGAAAAGACGACCTGTATCCGCTCGTGACGTCCGGCCCAAGCATCGACCAACTCCGTGGCCACGTCGATTTGCCGGTCCGGGTCGACGACGATGTCGCTGTGGGACGTCGGCGTATACTGGCGATACACATGTTCCTGTCCTGGACGGTTCGGCCCCACTGCCAGAACCTCTCGCACGCCCATGGCGGCAACGGCGGCGAGGTGCGCTTCGGCTGCCTCCGGCGCCTCGCTGCGCATGATATCCGGGCCGCCGCCAAACAGCAGCGCCGCAGTCGTCGTGCCGCATTTGATCCTCTCGGCGGCCGACAGTGCCGCCTCCGCCGCCCAGAATTCAGGATCTGTCGCGGTTGCATAGATACGGCCGGTCACGGACATCCAATCCTCGGCCTCACTGCCCAGCCCCTTGGTCAGCATATGTCCGGCATGGGCGTGCGTGTCGATCAATCCGGGCATCGCGACCATGCCGGCGGCGTCGATGCGCTCGGCATGTGTTTCTCCAGCAAGGCTTCCGTCGCCGATGGCGGCGATGCGTCCATTCTCAACCAGGATATGGCCGCGATCGAGAACCCGCCGTCCCGGATCCATCGTGATGATCGTGGCATTTTCAATCAGTAGTGCGTTCGTCATGGAAGATTCCCTCTCCGGCTGCCGGGTTTGACGTTCTTTTTTGACAAAGCGCTGCCAAATCGACTTTCGCCATCTTGATATTGTTTGCATCAGATGTACACTATTTTTGGGAACATTCGTATCCAATAGCAAAGACAATATGTATACGTTAAACGGGAGAAACCAGTGAAAACCTCTATAAAGACCCTTCTGACGGGACTCGCCCTTCTGGCGCCGCTGCCTGCGCCCGCATTTGCCGAAACGCTGCGGTGGGCCTCATCCGGCGATGTCATTTCCTACGACCCGAACGCTCAGGTCGACAGTTTCACCCAGAGCGTTCATCACATGGTTTTCGATCCTCTGGTGCGCCGCAACAAGGATCTGAAGCTGGAGCCGGCGCTTGCCACATCCTGGGAAGTCGTCGAGCCGACGCGCTGGCGCTTCAAGCTACGCCAAGGCGTGAAGTTTCATGAGGGCCAGCCCTTCAACGCCGACGACGTGGTGGCAACGATCCAGCGCCAGATCGATCCCGGCGCGCGCAACCGCGAAAACCTCTCCACCGTCGTCGGTGTCGAGAAGGTGGACGAGTATACCGTCGACCTTATCCTGCGTGCCCCTTACCCGCTGCTCCTCAACGATCTTGCCGCCATCTACATCATGAGCAAGCCATGGATGGAGGAGCATGACGCACTGAAGCCGGGCAATGCTTCGACCGGCGTCGTCACCTATGCCAGCAACCATGCCAACGGCACGGGCGCCTTCAAGCTGAAGGCCTACGAGCCGGACTCGCGCTCGGTCTTCGAAGTGAACAAGGAGTGGTGGGACAAGCCGCAGCATAATCTGGACGAAGTAGAATTCCGCCCGATCGCCTCCGACGCGACCCGCGTCGCGGCCTTGCTGTCAGGTGAGGTCGACATGATTGCGCCGGTTCCGCTGCAGGACGTCGACCGCATTGCGGCCACCGACGGTCTGAAGGTCGTCGAAAACCCGTCGCTGCGTACCATCTTCTTCGTCTTCAGCTACCGGCCGGAACTGCATGCGACACCGGGCCAGCCTAACCCGCTGCGCGATGTGCGCGTGCGCCAGGCACTGTGGCAGGCGATCGACACCAACACGATCCAGAAGCGCCTGATGCGCGGCAAGTCCCGTACGGCCGGCATGCTTGTCGCACCGGCGGTGACCGGCTACGACGAAGACATCGATGTGCCGCTGCCTTACGACGTCGCCAAGGCCAAGGCGCTTTTGGCCGAGGCTGGCTATCCGGACGGCTTCAAGACCGGCCTCGCCTGCCCGAACGACCGCTATATCGCTGACGAACAGATCTGCCTTGCCGTTGCCTCCATGTGGGCGCAGATCGGCGTCCAGGCCAATGTGAGCGTCGAGAGCAAGACGACCTATTTCCCGCGGACCGACAAGGGCGAGTTCGACATCTATCTTCTCGGTTGGGCCTCTTTGCCGCCGATGGATGGCTTTAGCCCGCTGCAAGCGCTGCTCGCGACCAATGACGGCACCTTTGGCGGCAGCAACGCCGACGGGCTTTCCAATCCCGAGATCGACAAGCTGGCCTATGCTGCTTCGACGGAACTCGACGAAACCAAGCGCGTCGAGGATCTGAAGCAGGCGTTCCGCATCACCCATGATCAGGTTCTCTACCTGCCGCTGCATCAGCAGCCGGTCGCATGGGCGATGAACAGCAAGGTCGACATGCCGCAGTTCCCGGACGAGTATGTCCGTCCGTGGTTCGCGCAGATCAAGAAGTAATCAGGACTCTCCCAGGGCCAGTCCCGGCAAGCGAAAGCAAGCCGGGACTGGACCGCAAACCGGGTCAACCCTCCAGGACCGGCGACGGCACGGAGGATGCGGGAGCGCATAAACCCGGCGGCCGCCCTTAGGGCAAGATCGCTCCCCGTAAGGACTATCCGATGATCAGACTTCTTTCAGTCAGGCTGCTTCAGGCCATCCTCGTGATGGTCGCGGTGACGGCCATTGCCTTCGTTATGTTCCGCTTCGTCGGCGATCCGGTCGCCTCCATGGTGCGCGAGGGGGCGACCCAGGCCGAAAAGGACGCAGTGCGCGTCGCGCTCGGTCTCGACAAGCCGGTCTTGGCTCAGTTCGTCAAATTCGTTGGCCAAGTGCTGACCGGCGACCTCGGCACAAGCTATCGCTACCAGCAGCCCGTGACGACCCTGTTGCTCAGTCGCCTTCCCGCCACGCTGGAACTGGTGATCGTTGCCACCGTGCTGGCACTGTCGCTCGGCATACCGCTTGGGGTGCTCTGCGCGCTGAAGCCGCACGCCTTCTTCTCGCGGCTGACCCAGTCAGCGACACTTGTCGGCATTTCCATGCCCACCTTCGTCACAGGCCTGCTGCTGATCCTGGTTTTCGCAGTAAATCTGCGATGGTTGCCATCGTCGGGACGCGGAGATCTTGTCGACATCGGATTCTGGCAAACCGGCTTTCTCTCGCTTTCGGGCCTGAAGTCGCTGATCCTGCCTTCGATCACACTGGCATTGTTCCAGCTCACCCTGATCATGCGGCTGGTGCGCTCGGAAATGATCGACGTCTTGTCGTCGGACTACATCCGCTTCGCCTTCGCACGCGGCCTGCCGCGGACCTACATCTATGGACGGCTCGCGCTGCGCAACGCATTGATGCCGGTCGTCACCGTCACAGGCCTGCAGATCGGGCAACTCATCGCCTTCGCGATCGTCACCGAGACGGTGTTCCAATGGCCGGGCATGGGCCTGCTGTTCACGAACGCCGTCGGCTATCCCGACGTGCCGGTGCTGGCTGCCTACCTTCTCTTCGTGGGCTTCCTGTTCGTCATGATCAACATGATCGTCGACATTCTCTACACCTTCATCGATCCGCGCCTGAGGACACGATAATGGCTACGCAATCCCTGATGCGCCGGCTTCCGCCGGTTTCCGTTGTCATCGCCAGCCTGGTGCTCGTCGTCATGCTGGTCCTCGTGATCTTCGCCCCGATGATCGCGCCCATGGACCCGCGCGACGTCGCCTCCTATTCGCTGATGGATATGGAAATTCCACCTGTCTTCATGGAAGGCGGAGATTCGCGGTTTCTGCTCGGCACCGACAACCAGGGCCGCGACCTCGTCTCGGTCATCCTGTTCGGCTTGAGGATCTCCGTCGTCATCGGCCTCGGCGCAGTGGTCTTTGCGGCCGTGCTTGGCGTCGTGCTCGGCCTCGTCGCCGGCTTCTTCGGCGGCGTGGTCGATAGCATCGTGATGCGGATCGCCGATATCTTTGTCAGCTTCCCGACTATCCTCGTCGCACTGCTCATCAGCGGCATCGCCCGCGCGCAGCTCAGCGCCGAGACGATGCTCGCCTGGGCACCGCTGGTGCTGATCTTCTCCATCGCCATCAACGAATGGGTGCAATACGCGCGAACCGTACGCGCCTCGACCATGGTGGAGATCGCGCGAGACTATGTGCGCGCCGCCAAGGTCATCGGCCTGCCGTCCACCCGCATCATGGGCCGCCACATCCTGCCGAACATCATGAGTTCGGTGATGGTCATCGCCACGATCAACCTCGCCGGCGCGATCCTGACGGAGGCAACGCTCTCCTTCCTCGGCGCAGGCATGCCGCCGACCTATCCTTCGCTCGGCACACTGATCCGCATCGGCAACCAGTTCCTGTTCTCCGGCCTCTGGTGGATCGCAGTGATGCCCGCGACAGTGCTGGTCATCCTCGTGCTGGCCGTCAACGTGATCGGCGACTATCTGCGCGACCACTTCAACCCGAAACTGATGGCTCGATGAGATGACCGAAACAACGCGCCCCGTTCTCGATATTCGCAACCTCCGCGTCGAGTATCCTCTGGCCAACGGCGACACGCTTGTCGCCGTCAAGGACATCGATCTCACGATCCGGCCCGGAGAAATCCACGCTCTCGTCGGCGAATCCGGCGCCGGCAAGACCACCGTCGGCAATGCGCTGATGGGTCTCTTGCAGGCCCCCGGCAAGATCGCCGCCGGTTCGATCGTCATTGCCGGCAAGGAGATCAACCTGCGCACCGGCCGCACCGAAGGCATCGTGCCCGGGCGCGACGTCGGCGCGATCTTCCAAGATCCGATGACGAGCCTCAACCCGCTCTTCACGGTGGAAAGCCAGCTGTGCGAAGGCATGCTCACGCATCTGAAGCTCTCCTCAAGGGAGGCGAAGGCCCGCGCACTGGAGTTGATGAAGGCCGTCGGCATCCCGGAGCCCGAGCGTCGGCTCGGCAGCTATCCGCACCAGCTTTCCGGCGGTCAGCGCCAGCGGGTGGTCATCGCCACAGCACTCGCCTGCAATCCGCAGCTTATCGTGGCAGACGAGCCGACCACCGCACTCGACGTCTCGGTGCAGGCGCAGATCCTCAAGCTCATCCGGGATCTTGCCGATCAGCGGGGCGTCGGCGTGCTGCTCGTCACCCACAATATGGGCGTCGTCGCCGAGATCGCCGACCGCGTCACCATCATGCAGAACGGTGCAGTCGTGGAAAGCGGCCCGACGCGCGAGGTGTTGACGGCGCCGAAGGCACCCTATGCCCGCACGCTGATCGCGGCAGTACCACCGATCGATACGCGCCTAGATCGCCTGCCCGTGCCGAGTGAAGAAACACAGGTGACGCTCGACGCACGCGCTACGGTGCGCCGCAAGAGTGCGAAGAGCGAGACCGGCAGCCGCGACGAGGTCGTGCTTTCCGTGCGCGACCTTGCAGTGGAATACGGCGGCCGCGGATTGCTTCGCAAGACATTGGTCTTCAAGGCCGTCAAGGGCGTGTCCTTCGATGTCCGGCGCGGCGAGATTTTCGGCCTCGTCGGCGAATCCGGCTGCGGCAAGACCACCGTTGCCAACACCATCGCCGGGCTTGTCACCCAGAGTGCGGGCTCCATCGATTTCGAGGGCACGGCGCTCGGCGGCCGACGTGAAAAATCGATCCGTCAGTCCCTGCAGATGGTGTTCCAGGATCCCTATTCGGCGCTCAATCCGCGCCTGCGGATCAACGCCGCCATTGCGGAACCGATCCTGTTCTACAAGCTGGCCTCGAATGCGGATGAAGCCAGGCAGGACGCAAAGACATTGCTCGAAGCGGTCGGCCTTCCCGCCGATGCCGGCGCACGCTTCGCGCACGCCTTCTCCGGCGGCCAGCGCCAGCGCATCGCCATTGCCCGCGCTCTGGGTCCGCGCCCGTCGCTGCTCATTTGCGACGAGCCGACCTCAGCGCTGGACGTCTCGGTGCAGGCACAGCTCCTCAACCTCCTCAAGGATCTGCGTGATCTCGCCGGGCTCTCCATGCTGTTCATCAGCCACGACCTCGCGGTGATCCGCCAGATGTGCGACCGGGTCGCCGTGATGAAGGCTGGAGAGATCGTCGAGCTTGCCGATACCGAAACCCTCTTCACCGCGCCCAAACACGAATATACCCGCGAGCTTCTCCGCCTTGCCCCCTCGGTCGAGCGCATCATGGGGCGGGAACTGGCTTCGGCGTAAGCGTGGATGGCAAGATCTTTGCGGACTTTCCGCGCCGGCCAAACCTCAACGGCATTGGCGACCTGTCGCCGACATCCTTTTTGGCCGGCCACTGTCCCGGCTTGCGCTGGTGACCTTGGGGGGCTGCCCATCGCGAATGACTGACGCGCCATCGCGCAAGTGCCTCTTCGGGCCACAAACAAGAAGAAGACGTAAAGGAAATACCCGATCATGCCCAAATCAACCCAGCCCACGACGGGCCGCCAATGGATGCTGCTCATTCTCGTCGTGCTGGTCGCCGTCAATCTGCGGCCATTTCTTACCGCTCCGGGGCCTGTGCTGTCCGAGATCGTCGCCGATACCGGCATGGGATATGGCAGCCTGGCACTGCTGACATTGTTGCCGATAATGCTCATGGGCGTCGGTGCCTTCGTATCCCCCTCGCTGCAGGCCTTGATCGGCACGCGGCGCGGCATTCTCGTCGCTCTCGTTGTGCTGGCGGCCGGCTCCCTGCTCCGGCTTGTCGCACCGGGCGGCATAGCGTTGGTGATGACGGCCGCCCTTTGCGGCGCCGGCGTCGCCTTTATCCAGGCGGCCTTCCCGGGCATCATCAAGGCGGAGTTTCCGCGCAGCATACCCGTGGTCACCGGCCTCTATTCCGCCGTCCTGATGGGCGGCGGGGCTTTGGGCGCGCGGCTGACGCCATTCCTCGTCAGTGCCGGCTACGGCTGGCGCCCGGCACTTGCCTGGCTCGCGGCACCGGCGCTTGTTGCTCTCAGTGCCGCGTGGCTGATCCTGTCGGATTCGCGCAGCGATCGCCCGGACAAGGCGCTCACCGGCCGGCTGCTCCGCCGGCCCCGGACCTGGACGCTCATACTCGCCTTCGGCCTGGTCAACGCCGGCTACTCTTCCGCCGTCGCCTGGCTCGCCTCCTATTACCAATCTCTCGGTTGGAGCAGCGGAGATAGCGGCAATCTCGTAGCGCTGATGGCCATCTGTCAGGCGGCTGCCGCCCTCGCCCTGCCGGTNTTGGCCCGCCGTAGCATCGATCGCCGCG
>JGI25161J50226_1000740_pt1 | contig 12563 bp, 9 predicted proteins | sample AraplaMF_Cvi_mMF_FD_50226 | JGI IMG/M metagenome (IMG submission 50226)
GTTCTTGTCGGCGAAGCTGGCATTGCCGCTCACCGACAACAGGTCTCCGGCCAGGCGGTCGTCGGTAAAGCTCGCACTGGCGGACAGGCCGCCGTCGTACACCTTGCCGGAAGCGTGCGCAGCGACAACCAGCGTCCGCTGAGTGATGTTGCCGCTGGCGTTGGCATTGGTCGACGCCAGCACATAATTGCCGGAGTCCGTTCCCGTCGCCGAGATGCCGCTGACAGTGATGGTCTTGCCATTGCCGGCGTTCTTGTCGGTGTAGTTTGCGGCGCCGTAAGCAAGCGACAGCGCATCGCCTGCGACACGATCGTCCGCCAGCGCCACCGATGCCGTGGTTCCCCGGTCGTACACCTTGTTCGCGCCGGTCGCCGTGACATTCAGCGTGCGCGCGGTGATATCGGCCTTGGCGCTGACCGGGCCAGCCGACAGCACGTAGTTGCCCGCGTCAGCACCGGACAGCGTGACTCCTGCCACGCTGATATCCTTGGCCGTGCCCGCATTCTTGTCGAGGAACGATGCGTTGCCGGCGACCGACAGCACATCGCCGTTGACGCGGTCATCGCCCAGGGTCACGCCGGCTGCGAGGCTACCGTCGTACACGCGGTTGGCTCCGGTCGCCGTTACCACCAGCGTGCGCGCCGCGATATCCGCCGTTCCACTGATCGAGCCGGAAGCCAGCACGTAATTGTCGGCATCCATGCCGCCAACGATGGAAATGCCGCTAACGTTAACGGTCTTGCCTGTGCCGGCACTCTTGCTGGTGAAGCTGGCACTTGCGCTGCCGAGCGACAGGCTGTCGCCAGCCAGGACGTCGCTTGCCAAGCCGACCGTCGCGTTCACCGTTCCGTCATAGGTCTTGTCGCCACCGGTCATGGTCACCGTCAGCGCACGTTTGCCGATATCCGCCTTGGTGGCCGCCTGGGTCGACGACAGCACATAATTGCCTGCATCTGCGCCCGAGATTGCGATGCCCGTCACGCTGACATCCTTGCCAGCGCCGGCATTCTTGTCGGAGAAGGACGCATTGCCGTCCACCGACAGCACATCGCCTGCCACGCGGTCATCGCCGAAACTTACCGTTGCCGCCTGCGAGCGATCGTATGTCTTGTTGTTGCCGCTCGCCGTCACAGTCAGCATGCGCGCAGTGATCGACGCCGTGGTGCCGGCGGTAGGCGACGCCAGCGCGTAGTTGCCCGCGTCGGCGCCCGACAGCGCCAGGCCCGTGGCCGTGACGGATTTGGCGACGCCAACATTCTTGTCGGCGAAGGCGGCGCTGCCCGAAATTGCCAGCGCATCGCCATTTACCCGATTGTCGGTATAGCCGACCGTCGCCGCCAGAGCACCGTCGTAAATCTTGTCCGATGCGTTCACGCCTACCGTCAGCAGGCGCCGGGTGATATCGGCTGCCGCCGAGGCCGTGGTCGCCCCGAGCGCATAGTTGGCGCGTCGGCGCCTGACAGGGAGAGGCCGGTCACTTGCACCGTCTTGCCTACTCCCACGTCCTTGCCAGCAAACGTGGCGCCAGCCTGGTTGACTGTCAGCACATCGCCCGCCACGCGGTCATCGCCCAGCGTTGCGCTGGCATTGATGGATCCGTCATAGACTTTGTTAGAAGCCGTAGCGCTCACGTTCAGCGTGCGCTGGCTGATGTTCGCGGTAGTCGCCGCCGTGGTCGACAGCAGCGCATAATTCGCAGCGTCGACGCCGGACAGCGAAATGCCGCTTACGTTGACCGCCTTGCCGTTGCCGGCATCCTTGTTGGCGAAGGTAATCGACGTTGCGCTGGCGCTCAACTGGTCGCCATTGACCCGGTCGTCGCCCAGCGTCACGCTGGCGCCCGCCAGGCCGTCATACACCTTGTCGATGCCGGTCGCGCTGACGGTCAGCCCCCTCTGCAGGACGCTCAGCGTTCTGCCGCCGGTAAAACTGATGTTGTAACCCAGCGTGCTGAACAGGCTGCCCCGGTTCAGGCTGTACGTGCCGGCATTCTTGGTAAAGCCGGTCGCGGCCGCCGAACCGAGCAGGTCGCTGCCATCGCCATCGATGTAACCGCTGACGTTATAGCTCAGGCCCGGCAGGGCGCCCGTGCCATCGTAGACCTTGCTGGCGTTCTGCACGGTGACGGTCAGGGTTGGCGACAGCTTGTACATGACCCAGTTGCCCAGGAAAGCATAGTGCGGAGCTGTCCCGGTATAGGACTGGCTGTAATGCTTGCTATAGCCGGTCTGTCCAATCAAGGCATTGGCCGGCGCATCGGCATACATGGTAAAAGCCGTCCGTGCCGCCGCGCAGCGCATTGCTGCCAGCGTTGTTGATAAACGTCCCGCCGCCGGCGCCGGCGGCAGCCACAACGACTGTCGCTGCATAGCTGCCGCCAGAGCCTGCCAGGCTGCCACCCGCGCCGATCACGACATCGCTGCCGGCCGACGCCCCTCGGTTCACGACCTTGATCGTCCTGGCGCCGACAGCACCCGCGATGGTGATGTCGCCGCTGGCGTTCTGTGCCTGGCCTGCGCCGGTGTCGATGGTCATGACAACGTCGCCGGCATTGATCGCGGTGCCGCCGGCAACGGTGATGGCCGCGTTGCCCGCACTGCGCAAAGCGCTCACCACGCCGGCCGCGGTGCCGGCATTGGCCGTCACATCGAGTTTTCCGCCCATGGTGATGCTCGAATTCAGTTCGACGCTGCGTCCCGCCTGAAGCGACAGGTTGCCGCTACCGGCCGCATTGATCGCGTTGCCGGCCTGCCAGGTGATGTCGTTATTGGCCTGCAGCGTAATGCTGGTGCCTCCCGCCAGCGCTGCTGCCAGCTTCTGCGCGTCGACCGAGGCGTTGACGTCCGATTGCGGGTAAGCCTGGCCGAACGACAAGGAAGCGCCTGCGGGCGCCGGCAGAAGCCGGAACAGGTTGACGGCGCCGCTCGCGACAACGCTGCCATCGGCTGAATCGGTGAAAGGCTGTGCCACCACCAGGCTGTCCCCGGCGCCATTCATCGCCACCGCAAAGCCGAAGTTGCCGTAGTCGTTCAAATCGAGGCTGGCGTTCGCGCCCTGGGTGTAGTCGCGGCCGATAACCGCAGTCACGGCAGGCGAACCGAAGGTGCCGGCGTAGTCGATCACCCGCACGGCGCCGGGACCGGTGCCAGTGCTGCCAAGGCCGCCATTGGTCGACGAGCCGATTGCCAGGCGTGTGCCCGCATCGTTGATCGCCAGCGAGGAGCCGAACAGCTCGCCGTCCGCCAGGGTGATATCCAGCCGCGTGCCGCCCTGGCCGATCGAACCCTGGCTGGTCAAGGACGAAAACGGTGCGGCATACAGGTGCACCATGCCCTTGCCATTGTTCGTCCCTGGCGCGCCGACCGCCAGCTGGCTGCCGGCGTCATTCAGCGCCACGGCGGTGCCGAACTGCGTATCCGCGTCACCGTTCAGCGTGTACAGGCTCGAGAAGCTGCCGTTCGACTTGCTAAACAGCTCGACGCTGCTGTCGAACAGTGCACCCACCGCCAGCTTGTCGCCGTTGCCATTCAAGGCGACCGACACGCCAAAGCCATTCTGGCCGCCGGCGCTGCTGCTTAGCGTCTGNGTCAATGCCGGCGCAGTGAAGCCCGTTCCGAAGCCGAAGGTGTACACCTTGCCGGTGTAGTCGCTGCCAAGCGCGCCCACCGCCAACACGTCGCCGGTACGGCTCAAGGCGACCGAGCTGCCGAACGCATCGCCGGCGGCCAATTGCGCCGACATGTCGTAGTTGTTGCCACCGGTGTAGCCGTGGCCGATGGTTCCCACCAGCGTGCCGCCATTGAACTGGCCGTCATTGAACGTGAACAGGCGCACGGCGCCGTAATTCGCGCCATCGGCGCCGGCCATGCCGTCGTCNAGCGGCGCGCCCACTGCCAGGCCCTTGCCGTCGGANGTCAGCGCCACGCTGTAGCCGAACCAGTCGCCCTCCTTCAGGCTTGCCACGTCGCGGCTCCTGCCCCCGCTGAAGCCCTTGCCGATCACCGCATCATAGGTCCACTGGTTGGCGAAGTTGCCGATCACAATATTCTTCGGNTCCAGCAGCAGGCGGCCGCCGGCGCCAATGTCGAGCCGCTCCAGGCCCACATGGCGCAAGTCCTCGTGCGACGAGATTTCCACCGCCCCGCCGCGCGCGGCGCCGGTGGCCTTGACGGCGCCCAGCATGGTGGTCTGCTGCTGCGACCACACGACCGCAGTGCCGCCCTGTCCCGCTGCGGCGCGCGCCGATACATCCAGCGTGGTGCTGTCATTGATGAAGGTGGCGTCGGCGTTGGCAATGCCGGCCACGGCGCCCCAGCGTCCCACGAAGCGGTCTGCATCCGGCGCATCGGCGCGCTGTGCGCCGCCCTGGAAAGCTCCGCCCACGCGCACCAGGCCACCCTGGGTGGCACCGGAAGCATCGACGCTGGCCCCCATCAGGCGCACGTCGGCGCCGCTGATGTCGACCCGGCCGCCGATGCCTGACGCGCCGCGCGCATCATGCCGGCCGGACGACAGCAGGCTGCCGCCGGCTTGCAGAGACACCGTGCCGCCGTCGGCGCCCCCCACATTGGTGGAAGCAGCCGTGTTTTCAACCAGGCTGGCGCCGGCGCCGAGACGGATGCTGCCGCCCTTGCCCGCCGTGCCGGAAGCCGACAGCGCCGCAGCAGCCGACAGGTCGCCGGCGGCAGTCACCGCCACGCTGCCGCCGCGCACGCCATCGGCACGCACCGCGCCATCGAGTGCAACGAATCCGCCTGCGACCGTGACGCTGCCGCCCTGGCCATGGCTGGAAGAGGCGTCAAGCCGGCCAGCCTGCACCAGGCCGTCGCCCACCAGGCGGATCGTGCCGCCATCGGCGACCAGCCCGCGCGCCTGCACCACACCGGCGTTGTTGACGGTGGAACGCGCCAGCGCATCGGCCGCCCTGGCCGTCAGCAGCACCTGGCCATTGTCGGCCTGCAGCAAGCCCTTGTTCTCGGCCAGCGCATCGAGCGCGCCCTGCTCCACACGCACCGTGATCAGGCCATCGCCGCGGAAGTCCAGGCCAACGGCATTGCCGGCCGCCAGGGCCACGCTGCCGCCCTGCGCCGAAATGCTACCGCTGTTCGCCACGGCTGGCGCAAGCAGGGCCACGACCCCACCGGCGGCGTTGATGCGGCCTTCATTGCGCACCGCACCCGCAGCGCTGCCGCTGAAGCGATAACTGCCGGACAGGAAGGACTGGTCCGTGATGCCCAGGCTGGAGGCCACCAGCCCGCCCACATCAACCTGGGCGCTGGCGCCAAACAGCACGCCTTGCGGATTTACCAGGAACACCTTGCCGTTGGACGACAGTTTTCCGAAGATGGCGCTCGCCTCGCCGCCCACCACACGGTTCAGCGCAACTGCCCCTGCATCGGGCTGGTTGAAACGGACTTGCGCATTGGCGCCGATATTGAAGCCTTGCCAGTTCAGGATGGCCTGCTGCGTGGACTGGCTGACCGTCATGCTGCTACCCTGCACATTCACGCCGGCCTGGCCGGACACCAGCTGCATGCCGGTTGGCAGTGCATTGGCTGGCGGCGCACCGGCTGAAGCGGCCGAAGCGGCTGCCGTCATGGCCAGGCTGCCGGCCAGCACAGCGGCTGCACGGCGGCGGGCCCCGCCTTTGCCATGGCTGCGCGTACCTTCGGCGACGGCCACCCAGCAGCGGTGCACCGTGCTCCAGACGAGGCGATAAAAACGGTTGGCGGAGGCGTGTTTGTGCATTGTGTTTCCTTAAACGTGCAGATTGAAGTCGGCGCGCAGCGTGACCAGCGCGCCCTGGCGCGCGCCCGGCTGCAGGAACACCAGCTGGCGGCCCGTCGCTTCATTTTCGATTTCATAGCTCCCGGCGCGGATGGCCGGCTGGGCGGCGGCGGAAAACACCACCGTGAACTGATGCGCCTGGGCGCCATTGGGCGCAATCCGGGAGGCNTGCACCTGTTCCAGCCTGATTTGCAGCGCGCGATATTCCGGATGGTTCAGCCAGAACTGCTGGCCGACCAGGCGTTCGGCCGCGGCACGGCTCCAGCTGAAGGGGCTGTCGCCTTGTTCGGCCAGCGCTGCCGGCGCGCGCAAGCCCAGGCCCGCCGCCAGCAAAGAGCCGCCGCCCGCTTTCAACAAGGTGCGGCGCGAAGTTACTCGATCATTCATTGTGGTTCTCCCATTCCATGGCCCGGTGCATGCCGGACATCCCAGTTTCTTTGAAGCCGAGGCGGCGATACAGCGCCTCGGCCCGGTTATTCAGTGCTACATGTAAGCGCAACGGCAGGGCCGCCCCGGCCGCTTGCCGCTGCAGGTCGCGAATCAGCGCGCTGCCGATGCCCTTCCCGCACCAGCCGGGCAACANTGCGATGTCNACCAGCAGCAAGGCGCCGCCGGACTGCGCCACCACACGCCGCCCGGCAGGCACCCGGTCGACTTCAACGATGTCGAAGCTGGCACCCGGATGGGCCTGCCGATANGACTGGCGCTGCGCTTCGAATTGCATGTCAAGCAGCGGACGCAGCACGGCATCGTCCATGCCGGCCAGTCCCAGTTCGCNCCGNCGCACTGCGCCGAACAGCTCGCGCAGGAAAGCACGGTCCGCCGCAACCTCGCTGCGCAGCGTGAGCTTCATCAGGAGCGCGGCGGGAATACGCCCTGCAGCGCAATGCAAAACAGCAAGCCCAGGCAGGGCTGGCGGTTGTTGTGCGGCTGGTCGCCGCCCGTCGGCGCCAGTACTTCGGGGCGCATTGGCTGCATCCCGGCGGTGGTCTTGCTGTAGATCTGGTTCATCGAGCCGGACTTGGCAAAACCACTCGAACTGCCCGGCGCCAGCTGGTTGGCCACCGCGGTGGTCGCCTGCAGGCTGTGGGTGTGCGCCGGGATTTCCGATTCGAGCAGGGTGACGTAAGCACTGCCGCCCTGTTCGCCCAGCGCGCGCAGCGACAGGCCCGCTCCCTGCCCGGGATGCAGCGGCGTGCGCCCGTTCAGGTCAGGCAAGGCAAAGGTCGACTTGCCGTCGCCGCCATAGGTGGTTCCCAGCAGGGAAAACAGTGCCGTGTTCTGCGAGATCGGCAGCAATTGTCCATCGCAGGTGGCCCAGCCAGTGGGCGCGAAGTTGTTTGCGAAGATGCGGATTTCCGCAACAAATGGTGAACTCATCGGAATGTCCTCAGGTCTGCTGCGGGAATTCGCCGAACAGCGAAATAATGAAATTGATGCCGAGGTAAGGCGCCATATTGTCGTGCGGTTGCGAGCCGCCAGCCGACGTGATCGCCGCAGCGGCCATCGGCTGCACATTGTTGTCCGACGTTCCGTACATGGCGGTACCGGCAGCCGCCGTCGCTGCCGGGTAGCCGGTCAGGTTGGTGAAGGCGCCGCTGCCGCGCTCCGTGCTGCCGATGATGGTATGGGTATGGCCTGGAATCTGCTGGGAAGTCAGGGTGACGCTCTCGCTTCCGCCCATTTCGCCCAGCACGAGCGTGCGGCCTTGCAGGCTGCCGCTGTGGAGCGGCACGCGGCTGCGCATATCGGGCAGTGCGAAAGTCGACTGGCCGTCGCCGCCATAGGTGGTGCCGATCAAGGTGAACAAGGCGTCATACTCGGAAATGGGCAAGAGCTGGCCATCGCAAAAGGCCCAGCCGGCCGGGGCGAAATTGCCGCCAAACATGCGGATTTCACCGATATAGGGATTGGACATTGCTGGCTCCGCTCAGTTCTGGTTGGGGAAGACGCCCTGCAGCGCGATGATGAAATTCAGCGCCAGGTAGGGTTGGGTGTTTTCGTGCGGCTGCGACCCGCCGCTGCTCGACACCTGGGTCGACACCAGGCCGACATTCGGCGAACCGTTGAAGGCATCGGCAGTCAGCCGGCCCTTGCGTGCCAGCAGGGCGCCATTGGGGTCGGTGGTGCTTGCCAGCGCCGTGCTGGCGTTCAGCCGGTGGCTATGGGTGGGCATTTCAGCCTGGGTCACGGTGTGCGCAAACGTGCCGGACGCCTGCCCCTGGATCATGCCGTCGCCGATGTGGACCGGCACGCGGCCACGCAGGTCCGGCAGCGCGAAATTGGTTTGCCCATTGCCACCGTAGGTCGTCCCCAACAGGGAAAACAGGGCCTGGTTCTGGTTGATCGGCAAAAGCTGCCCATTGCATAAAGCCCAGCCTTTCGGCGGGAAATTGAACGAGACGAGCTTGATCTCGGCCAAGTATGGCACTGCCATATGTGCTCCTGGTTGGGTTAATTGTTAAATACGGCGTGGTACTGCACCCGGCGCTATTGCGCCCGGCGGGGACGATGAAGATGGCCAGCGGGTCATCGCCGGCCCGTTCAAGGATGACGGTCTGCTGTTCCAGTTCCGGTACCGCAGGCCCCTGGAAAGTGAGCGAAAAGGCNTGCGGACTGGACGTTGGCTGGACTTCAGCCAGCAACAGGGGNGCTCCGCAGCCGGCTATGGAGAACTCGGCCCCGAGACGGGCCTGGAAATAGGAAACAACTGTCGACACGTTGAAATTGCAACTTTTCTTATGTTGAAAAATTTCACATTGTACGATTGTTTTTACTCAAACTGTATTACATTTTTGCAATAATCCCGAAACATGGGCATCTTCGGGGATTGCTATGGTTCGGCTACAACAGCCGCTCCAAATAGTTAAACGCTAGTGAACGTAAAGTTTATACTTGCCTAGATGCAGCCCGCTTCACTACGGTGTCACTCAACATCAAATGACCCGCTCGATCGCCACCCGCCTGCTGCGCATCATCTTTGGCTGCTACTTCATCGTGACAGTCGTCGTGACCGTGATCCAGCTCGCCGCCGAGTACCGGCACACCCGTACCCGGGTNGAGAGCGAGATCGAGGCCATGCAGCAGACNTTCGGCCCCGGCATCGCCGACGCCATGTGGCGCTTCAANGACGACATCATGCGCGGCATCCTGGCCGGCATGAAAGAACTGCCCATCGTGGTCGGCATCAAGGTGGTCGACGACCAGGGCAAGCTGGTGCGCGCAGTGGGCACCGTGCTCGACGAACAGGGCCGCCATATGCAAGCGCAAGCCGACGGCCGCCTGGCCCCGCCCCTGCGCGACGACGGCCTGTTCGGCCAGGTCTTCAGCCGCGAATTCCCGATCTCGTACAAGCTTGAAAACGGCACGCCGCAAGACATCGGCAAATGGACGGTCTACTCCAACCGGCGCATCATCCTCAGCCAGGTCGAATACGGCTTCATCCTGATCCTGGTGAANTCGGTGATCAAGACNCTGGCGCTATGGTTCATTTTCGTGCTGGTCGTGCGGCACTGGCTGGGCAAGCCGCTGCAGCAATTGAGCGACTATGTCGGGCACCTCAATATCGACAACCTGGGCAGCAAGCCGCTGAAACTGGAACACGGCGGCAATACGGAACTGGACCTGCTGGCCAACAAGATCAACGAAATGCGCGAGAACATCCTGACCGGCCTGTCGGAGAGGGCCGTGCTGTACGAAGAGCTGGCGGTACTCAATGAGTCGCTGGAACGGCGCGTGGCCGAACGCACCGAGGCCGTGCGCCATGCGCAGGACGAACTGGCGCGCAGCGAACGGCTGGCAGCACTCGGCTCAATGGTGGCGGGCATTGCGCATGAACTCAACACGCCGATCGGCAACAGCCTGGTGGCCGCCAGTACCCTGAACGACAAGATCCACGCCCTTGGCCAGCGCTTTGAAGAAGGCCTGCGGCGCTCGGACATGCAGCAGTTCCTCGACGAAGCCGACAGCATCGGCGTACTCCTGACGCGCAATATCGAACGCTCGGCGAGCCTGGTCTCCAGTTTCAAACAGGTGGCGGTGGACCGCACCAGCTCTCAGCGCCGCCGCTTCGACNTGGGCGCCGTCATCCAGGAAAACATGAACACCCTGTCGCCCGTGCTGCGCAAGACGCCATATGAGGTGACAGTGGAGGTGGCGACGCTGGTGGCAATGGACAGCTACCCCGGCCCCCTGGGCCAGGTAGTGGCAGCGCTGGTGAACAACGCCATCATGCACGGCTTCCACAACCGCGACCACGGCCGGCTGTCGATCACGGTGCCCGTTCCTGCCGGCGATCACGCCGAGATCGTCATCAGCGACGATGGCGCCGGCATCGCATCCGGCCACCTCAACCGCATCTTCGATCCCTTCTTCACCACCCGCATGAGCGAAGGCAGCTCAGGCCTTGGCCTGAACATCGTGCACAACATCGTCACCACCATCCTGGGCGGCAAGATCCACGTCGACAGCATGCCCGGCGTCGGCACCACCTTCCGCATCACCATCCCGCTGGACGCGCCGATGCACCACGAAGAGCCGATTATTCCGCGGGCCTGAGCAGCACCGGCACTTCCTTGAAGGCCGGCGTGGCCGAGCCGCGCGCCACCAGCGCGGGGGAAATCAGCGGCGTCAGTTCGGGGAAATAGCCGAATACATCGCCATCCGGCACGTCGTATTTCACCAGCTGGTAGCCGCTGCACTTGCGCGCGATGCCGTCCGGCGCGGCGGCATGCACGTCGACCAGTTGGCCGTCACGCAAGCCAAGTCGCGCCATGGTCCCGGCGGAGATGAACAGCACCTTGCGCGTGTGGTGCACGCCGCGGTAGCGGTCCACCTCGCCCGTCGTGTCGCGGTAGACGGTGGTGTTGTACTGGCGGTGCGCACGCACGGTGGCCAGGCAGAGCACATCGTCGCCGAAAGCAGCACGGGCACGGCCCATGATGCTGTCCTGCGGCAGCGCGATGGCGGTGAATTGCCTTGCCGCTTGCCGTCTTCCAGTCGCGGTTGCGAGCGCTGTTCGGCAGGTGGAAGCCGCGCGGCTGCGCGATGCGGTCATTGTATTTTTCAAAGCCCGCCACGGCGGTGCTGGCGACCTGCTCGATCAGCGAGCGCGTGACGCTGTAGTCGCTGCCCATGGCTTGCCAGTCAATGCCGGGGATGGCGGCGCCTGCCGACAGCGTATGCCGCGCCAGTTCGGTCACGATATGCGGCTCCGAGCGCAGCCCGGCGCTGGCCGGGTCGCTGCGCCCTGCCGACGCATGCACCATGCTGGCCGTGTCTTCCACGCTGACGAACTGGCGGCCGCCTTGCTGCTCATCGCGCTCGGTGCGGCTCAGGCACGGCAGCAGCAAGCCGACCTGGCCCGGGTGCAGGTGGGTGCGATTCAGCTTGGTGGCGATATGCACCGTCAGCTGCAGCCCTTCCATCGCCTGCAGCACGCGCGGCGTATCCGGACCGGCCACGGCGAAGTTGCCGCCCAGGCCAAGGAAGGCATGCACCGAGCCATCCATGATGCCCGTGATCGCCGCCACCGCATCAAGCCCATGCTCCGCTGGCGGCGTAAAGCCGAACACGCGCTGCAGGCCCTCCAGCCACTCCTTTTTTGGGCGATTGGTCACGCCCACGGTACGGTCGCCCTGCACGTTCGAATGGCCGCGCACCGGCATCAGGCCGGCACCCGGCTTGCCCACATTGCCGCGCAAGAGCATCAGGTTGACCAGCATCTGGATCGTCTCGATCGCATATTCGTGCTGGGTCAGGCCCATGCACCAGGTGGCGATGGTGGCCTTTGAAGCGATATAGATCGCCGCCGCCTGTTCGATCCGCTCGCGCGACAGGCCGCTATCACGCTCGATCTGTTGCCAGGACTGCCCACGCACGACGACGGCGAATTCCTCGAAGCCGCTGGTATGGCGCGCGATGAAGTCGCGGTCCAGCACCTTGCCGCCGGCTTCCTCCGCTTCCAGCACGGCCTTGCACATGCCGGTAATGGCCGCCAGGTCGCCGCCGACGCGTACCTGGAAATACTCGCTGGCGATGCGCGTGCCGCGGCCGGTCAGGGTTTCGACCGGCGATTGCGGATCGGCGAAACCGCGCAGGCCCGGCTCCAGCATTGGATTGAAGGCCGCGATGCGGCAGCCGCGCAAGGACGCCTCGCGCAGGTCGCCCAGCATGCGAGGATGGTTGGTGGCCGGGTTCTGACCGAATACGAAGATCGCCTCCGCGTGTTCAAAGTCCTCGCGTGTGACGGTCGACTTGCCCACGCCCAGCGTCGTGCCCAAGGCCATGCCGGACGACTCGTGGCAATAGTTCGACGAATCCGGCATATTGTTGGTACCGAAGGCGCGCGCAAACAACTGGTAAGGGAAAGCCGCCTCGTTGCTGCTACGGCCAGACGCGTAGAACACGGCCCGGCCTGGGGCATCGAGCGCCTGCAGCGCGCCGGCAGCCAGCTTGAACGCCTGCTCCCATTCGATTTCACGGTAGGTATCGCTGGCNCGGTCGTACAGCATGGGAGCGGTCAGGCGGCCGAAGCCCTCCAGTTCCCATTCCGCGCGGGTACGCAGTACAGCCAGCGGATTGGCGGCAAAGAATTCCGGCGTAGCGCGGCGCGACGTCGATTCATGCGCAATGGCCCATGCACCCTGCTCGCAGAAATCGACCGCTTTATCCTTGGGCGAGTCCGGATAGGCGCAGCCCGGGCAATCCACCCCGCCCGGCTGGTTCAACTGCGGCAGGACTTTCAAGGCCGGCAACGGGCTATTGCTGCGCAGGGC
>JGI25161J50226_1000749_pt1 | contig 12426 bp, 12 predicted proteins | sample AraplaMF_Cvi_mMF_FD_50226 | JGI IMG/M metagenome (IMG submission 50226)
GATCTCGGCGGGCGCAGTGCGCAGGCGCTGAGCGACGCGACCCAGGCACTGATTGCCGAGGCGCGCAAGCAGCCGGAGATCAATCCCTACCAGCTCTTCACCACCTTCAGCACCTCGAGCCCGCAATTCGACTATGACCTCGACCGCGACAAGGCGAAGCTGTTGGGCCTGAGCCTGCCGGACATCTTCAGCACGCTGCAGATCTATTTCGGCTCGCTCTATGTCAACGACTTCAACATCTTCGGCCGCACCTTCCGCGTGACGCTGCAGGCCGACCAGGGTGCGCGGGCCTCGGCGACGGATCTTTCCCGCCTCTATGTGCGCAATACCGAAGGCGAAATGGTGCCGCTCAACACGCTCGGAACCTTCAAGCCGACGGTCGGCCCCGAGACCATCACGCACTACAACAATTACCCCTCGGCGCTGATCAACGGCGCGGCAGCGCCCGGCTTCAGCTCGAGCCAGGCGGTGGCGGCGATGGAGCGCGTCGCCCGCACGACGCTGCCGCGGGACTACACATTCGAGTGGACCGGCATTACCTATCAGGAGATCCGCGCAGGCTCGATCGCCGCGCTCGTCTTTGCGCTCGCGCTCGTTTTCTGCTTCCTGATCCTGGCCGCCCAGTACGAAAGCTGGTCGATGCCGTTTATGGTGCTGCTTTCGGTGCCGCTCGCGCTTTTGGGGGCGCTTTCGGCGCTATGGCTGCGCGGACTGCAGATCGACGTCTATTCGCAGATCGGTTTCGTGATGCTGGTAGGACTTGCCGCCAAGAACGCCATCCTGATCGTCGAGTTCGCAAGACGACGACGCGAGGAGGGTCTCGACGTGGTCGCGGCCGCAGCGGAAGCGGCGCGCCTGCGCCTGCGGCCGATCCTGATGACGGCCTTTGCCTTCATCCTCGGTGTGCTGCCGCTGATGTATGCCAGAGGCGCGGGTGCGGCGAGCCGCCAGTCGATCGGCACCACCGTCTTCGGCGGCATGTTGGCAGCGACCATTCTCACACTCATCTTCGTCCCGGTGTTCTACGCGGTCATCGAGCAATGGCGCGAGCGTACGTCCTCGAAGCCGTTCGGCCAGAGCCGCGAGCCGGAGGCGGCGGAATAGGAATTGGAGCCTGACATGCGTGGTTCGAGACTGGTCCTTGCCGCAGCGGTCGCGATCGCCGCCCTCGCTGCAGCCTATCACTACAAGAACGGCGGCTTTGAGCTGAAAGGCGGAGACGCCGGCGCGGCGGTGGGTCCGCCGCAGCAGGCGATGCCCGTTCCGGTCGCGGCGGTGGTCAAGAAGACGATCCCGATCTATCTCGACTATTCGGCGCGCACCGAGGCGATCCGCAACGTCACGCTTCGCGCCAAGATCACCGGCTACATCGAATCGCAGGCGGCTCCCGACGGTTCGGATGTGAAGGAAGGCGACCTTCTCTACCGGATCGACGCCCGCGACTATCGCGCAGAACTCGATCAGGCGAAGGCCCAGGTCGAGCGCGACCAGGCATCGCTTGCCTATCTTCAGTCCAACCTCACGCGCGGCAACGAGCTCGCGACCACGGGCTATCTGGACAAGGACAGTTTCGACCAGCGCCAGAGCGCCGTGCATCAGGCGGAAGCGGCGCTGGCGATGTCGCGAGCGGCGGTGCGCACGGCCGAGATCAACTTCGACTACACCGAAATACGAGCGCCCTTCGCCGGCCGGCTTGGCCGCAACCAGGCTTCTGAGGGAACGCTCGTCAGCAATACCACCGGAACGCCCCTCAACAACCTCATGCAGCTTTCGCCGATCTATGTCTCGTTCAACCCGAGCGAAACGGAACTCGCCGACATCCAAAAGGCTCGGGCAAAGGGCAAGGTGGAGGCCGAAGTGCTTCTTCCCGGCAACGAGGAGCCGCGCTATCGGGGCGACCTCAGCTTCATCAACAACACGGTCGAGGGCAATACCGGAACGGTCATCGCGCGCGTGACGATCGACAATACCGATCTGACCCTGCTACCTGGCCAATATGTCCGCGTGCGGCTGAAAGTCCGTGACGAACCAAATGTGCTGATGGTGCCGGAAACGGCACTCGGCTCGAGCCAGCTCGGCAAATACATCTATGTCGTCGGCAAGGGCGACACGGTCGAGCAGCGGCTGGTCACCCTCGGCCCGACAAGCGGCGACCTCATCGGCCTGACGTCAGGCGTTTCGGAGGGCGATCAGGTGATCGCGGGAAACCTGCAGAAGATTTTCCCCGGCGCGCCGGTCAAGCCGATGCCCGCCGAGCAGGCACAGAAGTAGGCGTTCTCTGGCAACCCCGGAGCATCCTTCCAAAAAATCGCTACGCTCGCATCAGGATCGGGAAGATCATTCCAAACGTGATGACCGCGATTGCCGCAAATTGCAGAGGCGCCGGTATTTCGCCGAGCGCCACCATGCCGACCAAGGCGGTGGTCACCGGAATGAACGGCATGAACAGCGAAGCCGGCTGCGGCCCAAGCTGGCGCACCACGAAGGTGTAGAGGACGACGGCAGCGGCACCGGCAAGGAACCCCTGGATCACCAGCTGCGTTGCGATTTCCGCCAGCGACGCGGCCCCGAGCCCGCTCGGCGCCAGGATGTGCAGCAGCGGCAGAGGCAGACAGGAAAAGAAGACCACGGCGATGGTCGCCGTGACCGCATCGACCGACCAGAGCCTCACTAGCACCGCATAAACCGCGAACATGATGCCCGAACCTGCAAAAAGAAGATCGCCGCGCAAGGTGTCGCCGGAACCGATGCCTGCGTGAAAGACGAACAGCGCGAGCCCCGCCATGATCACGGCAATGCCGATCACCCGTTGGCCGGAAACCCTGTCCCTGAACGCGATGCGCGAGAACAGGAACGAAAAGAAGACGATAAAGGCGGGAGAGAGGGCCGCGGCATGGGCGGCCGGCGCCTGGGTGAGCCCCTGATTGATGATCAGTGGATAGGGTAGCCCCGTCAGCAGGGCCAGCAAACCAGCCTTCCGCCAGCCGAGTGCCCTGAGCCTCGCAGCCCCGGTCTTCCAAACCACCGGCAGGAAGGCGAAAGCAGCGCCCGCAAACCGCAAACTGACGAATCGGCGGCGGTCAGATGTTCGCGCAGGCTGAAGCGGGCGGCAACGAACTGGATAGTGGTGATCGCAACGAAGACCACGCCCGCCAGGATCGCCAACCTCTTGCTTCCGGCCTCTTGCTCGACCAACAGAACACGCACGCTTGCCTCCATGACGACGAGATCGGTCCGGCCAGAAACGGTTATCGGACTGCGGAAGCGGCATGCTATTGCTCGAATGAGCGTGTCTAAATATATTGATTTCGCAGAATCTGAGTGAAATGCACTCTATCGAGGATCAGTTTGCGTGAATCAGGAAATTGCAGGTCTCGACACCATCGATCGCAACCTGCTGAGGCTGCTCCAGGAAGACGGCCGGCGCACGACGCTTGAACTGGCGAACCGGGTGGGGCTCTCGCCGACCGGCACCAGCCAGCGCGTCAAGCGCCTCTTCCGCGAGGGTTATGTGAAAGCGGTGCGAGCAATCCTCGATCCGAAGAAGATCGGCCGGGGAACCGTCGTCTTCATTCAGGTGCGCCTCGACCACACGGCGCCGCATATCTTCGAGCGGTTCTCCGAGGCCATCGCAAAGGCACCGGAGGTTCTCGAATGCCACATGGTGATCGGCGGCTTCGACTATCTCGTAAAGGCGCGGATTGGCGACATGTCGCTATTCCAGGACTTTCTCGAACGGGTGATATTGCCGCTTCCCGGCGTCAGAGAGACGCACACCTACGCGTCGGTCGGGGACGTGAAGCCGGATGCGCTCCTGCCGATCTAAGCAATCAGGAGAGGTCGTCAGCTGCTGCTGCCGTCACGGCCGAGCCAGGGATCGGGCCCGGGATCGCGCCCGGACGCGACTTGCCCCAACCGTTCCAGATAATGCGCCCAGCCTTCCGCATGGCCGGCGCATTGCTCGGAATTGGGCAATCCCGTGTGGGTGAGACGCAGCAAGGTTCCATCCGGCTGTTCGATCAGGTCGATCTCGATCAGGCTGGAGCCGGGCGGGACGATGTCACTGCCCTCCCAGCCGAAGCTGTAGGCGAGCCGATGCACCGGCACCACCTCACGAAAAGACCCACGGGCGAAACGCGCTCCGGTTACGTTGACGAGATAGAGACCGCCGGGCTCCGCCTTGGTGTCGGCCTCCGTTCCCATCCAGCGGAGGATCTTTTCCGGATCGGTCAGGAGAGCGAACACCGCGGCGGGCGGCGCCTGAATACGCGTTTCGCGGCGGACGACGAGGGCTTCTTGCATCGGTCTTCCCTTTGCTGTTTGGCCTGCCCGCCGGTTCAGGAGAGGTGAAGCACGGAACCCGGGCTGCCGCGATCATAGACCCGCGTGCCGTTTGGCGCCACCTTGCAGGCCAGCCCCTTGCCGGAACGAGCCCCGGCTCTATCCTCTTCGCCATGGATTTGTCCGCACCCCTCGCCTGGCTCGTGGATGAAGCGAGCGCCTCGCCCGATCCGGACCGGTTCCTGTCCGGGCTTGGACGCCTGCTTGTCGCCGACGACCTGCCGCTTGCCGGCGGTGCGCTCACTCTGGCCGTGCCGCATCCGATCATCGCCCGCCGCACCTGGCTATGGCGGGCCGAGACTGGCGTCGTGATCGAGAGCCTGGGCTTCGCGGGCGCGGTATCCGATCGGGCAGGACATGACTGGCTGGCCGGTCTCGGGCCGGTGCTTGAACAATCGACCAGTTCGGGGACGGACCGGGCGAGGCTCGGCTGGGCCGGAACCCGGCCTTTCGACCCGGCAGAAACCGCTAGGCTTCGTCAGGTCGCACGCTTCGCCGTCGCTCCCTTGGTGGCACTCGCCGAGCGGGCAGCGCTCGCCGCCCTGCTCGAAGCCTATCTCGGCCGTCGCAGTGCCGCCCGCGTCCGAGCCGGGGAGCTGACCCGCGGCACCGGCGAGACCATTCGCGCCGCATTGTTCTACGCCGATCTTCGCAATTTCACGGGTTTGTCCGAAACAACGGAGCCCGCTTTGGTGATTGCGGCCCTCGACGCCTGGTTCGATCGGGTGGCTGGCGCGATCCACGCCTTCGGCGGCGAGGTGCTGAAATTCATCGGCGACGGCGTCCTGGCGATCTTTCCGGTCAGTGGTTCGCCGACCGAGGCGTGTGACGCGGCCTTGCGCGCGGTGACCGCCGCCCGCGCCGGCATGGCGCATCTCGATGCGGCAAGGCAGGCCGAGGGTCTGCCGCCGCTCTCCTTCGGCGTGGCGCTGCATCTCGGCGACATTCTCTGGGGCAATATCGGCGCAGCCGACCGGCTCGATTTCACCGCCATCGGCGCGGCGGTGAACCTCGTCAGCCGCCTGGAAGGCCTGTGTCGGCCGCTTGGCCGGTCCGTATTGATCTCAGGCGCCGTCGCCAACGTCACGACGACGCCGCTCCTACCCCTCGGCGATCATAAATTGCGTGGGATCGCAGCGCCCTGCACCGTCTTCACCCTGCCGGATGCCTGAGGGCACTCCGGCCAAAGGTCAGAGCGTGACCGGCAACAGCTGATCCGGCGAGACCTGACGTCCAGTCTTGGCGCGCTGCCGTGGCGAGCGGCCCATGATGCGCTTGAACGCGGTGCTGAAGGCGGCTTCGGAGGCGTAGCCGACGGATTGCGCGACCGTCGCCACAGACTGGCCACCATCCTGTAGCTTTCGCTCCGCCAGCCGCATGCGCCATTCGGCGAGATAGCTGAGCGGAGCAATGCCCGCGACGGCCTTGAAATAGGTGGCAAAGGCAGTGCGCGACATGGCCGCAGCGCGGGCCAGTTCCGGCAGATGCCAGTTGCGTGTCGGGTCGCCATGCATCAGTGAGAGCGCCGGCGCCAGCTTCGGATCGCATGCGGCGCGCAGCCAGCCGACATCGACGCCACGCTCCCGTGACAGATAGCCCCTGAGGATCTGCAGGAACATCAGATGGGCAAGGCCCGAGCACGCGGCATCTGCACCGGGCGCTGCGGCCATGGTTTCCTGCACCAGCTCGCGGATGAGCCATTGCAACTGATCCACCCCGGCATCATCGCGGCGCAGGTGAATGACCGGCGGCAGATTGTCGATGAGCAGGCGGCTGCTTGTGGTGCCGAGGTCGATATGGCCACCCATGAACAGGAAGTCGTCCCCCTGCCCGAGGGACGCCATGCGCTTGCCTTCGGTATAGAGCTCATAGGCATCAACGGGAGAAATTCCATCTGCGCTGGCGATCGTGAACGGAGCCGGCGCCGACAGCAGCACGACATCGCCACAATCAAGCTGAAGCGGATCGCCGAGGCCATCGACAGCAAGCAGGCAGGCGCCGCGGGCAATGGCGAAGAACTTGATCTTCTCCGGCGGCGGAAAGCGGATTGCCCAATCGCCGCCGGCACTGAAGCCGCCGGCATAAACCGCGCGGGCTTCGATCAGCGACAGGATGGAGGAAAGCGGATCTTGGTCCATTTCTGAACTATGGCGAAAGGACTACGGATTATCAAGCATTCATAATTCAGTTGATGATGGATATCTCCAGGGGGCATCAACTGGAGACCCCACCATGTCCACTTTGCAACAGCCCATCAACTCCGGCTTCACCGCTGCCTCGACCACAGCGGATGTCGTCCGCGGCATCGACCTCAAGGACAAGATCGCCATCGTCACCGGCGGCTATTCCGGCCTCGGCCTTGAAACGGTACGCACATTTGCGCAGGCAGGCACCAAGGTGATCGTGCCGGCCCGCGACGTCGACCGCGCCCGCAAGGCCATCGGCGCGGTGGCCGCGGGCGTCGAAGTCCGGCCAATGAACCTTGTCGACCCCGCCTCGATCGACGCCTTCGCCGATGATTTCCTAGCCTCCGGGCTGCCGCTCCATATCCTCGTCAACAGCGCCGGCATCATGGCCGTCGAAGAATTGAAACGCGACGCTCGCGGCAACGAGCTGCAGTTCTCCACCAACCATCTCGGCCATTTCCGGCTGGTTGCGCGGCTCTGGCCGGCGCTGAAGCGCGCGCAGGGCGCCCGCGTCGTCGTTTCCGTCTCGTCGGCCGGGCACCGCTTCTCGCCCGTGGTGTTCGACGACATCAATTTCGAGCGCCGCGCCTACGATCCGTGGCTGGCCTATGGCCAGTCGAAGACGGCGAATGTGCTCTTTGCCACCGCGCTCGACGCGCGCGGCAAGGAGGATGGCATCCGTGCCCTCTCCGTGCACCCGGGCGGCATCGTCGGAACCGGGCTCACCCGCCACATGTCGGTCGAGACGCTGCAGGCGCACGGCGCGCTGGACGATAAGGGCGAACCGATCCTCGACCCGTCGCGTGACCTGAAAACCCCGGAGCAAGGGGCGGCCACCCAGGTCTGGTGCGCCACCAGCCCACAGCTCGACGGCAAGGGCGGCGTGTTCTGCATGGACTGCGAAATTGCCCCACTGCTTCCCAGCGACACGCCCTGGTCGATCGCACGCAATACGTCGTCCGCCCGCATTGCCGGCGTCGAGGCCTATGCCGTCGACCGGGAGGCCGCCGAGCGGCTTTGGGCCGTCAGTGAGGAGATGACCGGCGTTCGGCTAGGCGCCTGAGCCTCCTCGTCGCAGCCGCTCAAGCCTCCATTAAGATTTCGGTCACCATCTATACTTGACGGATAGATGGTGATCGACATATATTCTCTTTGTCGTATTTGCCTGATGGGAGCAGACAATGAGAGTAAGCCGGGCACAGGCGGAGGAAAACCGCCGAACGGTCATCGAGGTCGCAAGTCGCCTCTTTCGCGAGAGAGGCTTCGACGGCATCGGTCTGAACGACCTGATGAAGGGCGCCGGCCTGACCCAAGGCGGTTTCTACAAGCAATTCGAATCCAAGGACGACCTCATCGTTCAGGCCTCTTCCAAGGCGCTGGAGAGCGGCGTGGCGAACTGGGCTAGGGTCGTCTCTAATGCGGCCGGTAAGCCGCTTCGCGCCCTGCTCCGCTTTTACCTGTCGGATCTGCATCGCGGCGAAAAGGCGGATGGATGCGCGCTGGCCGCGCTCGCACCGGAAGCCGCCCGCCGCAGCCCAGCTTTGCGCCAGGCTTTCGAGGCCGGCATCAACAGTCATCTCGACATTCTCGATGGGGTGGTTCCACCCGAACCAGGCAAGGAAGTGCGTGACCAATCAATCGTCGCGCTCTCGACCATCGTCGGTGCGCTGGTGCTTTCTCGGGCCGTCGACGACGAGCACCTCTCGAACCGGTTCCTGAAGGCGGCGGCCGAGAGATTGCTTGCCGACGAAGGGGCGTCGCAGGCGTCGCCACTGCAGTAGCAGGCAAAGATCCCCCACGAAACGTTCAGGGGTTCCCTCCAGCCGGAAAGGACCGGACCATGTCCAGCACATCCGACCCCATCGTCATCGTATCGGCGGTGCGCACGCCGCTTGGCCGCTTCCTCGGCGATCTTGCGCCGGCCCAGGCGAGCGCGCTCGGCGCCCACGTCATCGGTGCCGCACTTGAACGGGCGCAGCTCTCGCCCGATCGCCCGGACGAGGTGCTGATGGGCTGCGTGCTTCCCGCTAGCCAGGGACAGGCCCCGGCCCGGCAGGCAGCCCGCGGCGCGGGTCTGCCCGATGCCGTCGGCGCCACCACGATCAACAAGGTCTGCGGTTCCGGCATGAAGGCTACCATGCTGGCGCATGATCTCATTCTTGCCGGGTCGATCGATGTCGCGGTCGCCGGCGGCATGGAGTCGATGTCGAACGCGCCCTATCTGCTCCCCAAGGCACGAGCCGGCTATCGCGCCGGGCATGACCGGATCTTCGACCACATGATGCTCGACGGGTTGGAAGATGCCTATGAGCCCGGCCGGCCGATGGGCGATTTCGGCGAGGCGGCGGCCGAGGCCTACGGGTTCACCCGTGCCGACCAGGATGCCTATGCGGTGGAGACGCTGACACGCGCCCGCACCGCGATCGAAACCGGGGCCTTTGCCGACGAGATCGCGCCGATCATCGTCATTGCCAAGGGCGGAGACACGGTCATCGATACCGACGAGCACCCGCGGAAGGTGTCGCCCGAAAAGATCCCGAACCTGAAGCCCGCCTTTCGCGCCAATGGCACGATCACGGCCGCCAGCGCGTCGGCCAATGCCGATGGTGCGGCGGCGCTCGTCCTGACCCGCCGCTCGATCGCCGAGCGCGAAGGCATGCCGATCCTCGCCGAAATCAAGGCGCATGCGACGCACAGTCAGCAACCCGCTTGGTACACGACGGCACCTATTCCTGCGATCCGCAAGCTGCTGGAAAAGACCGGCTGGAGTGTCGATGACGTTGATCTCTTCGAAATCAACGAAGCCTTCGCCGTGGTGGCTATGGCCGCCGCCAAGGATCTCAGCATCGCCCGCGACCGGCTGAACGTCAACGGCGGCGCCTGCGCGCTCGGCCATCCGATCGGTGCGACCGGCGCGCGGCTGATCGTGACCCTGCTTCACGCCTTGGCGCGGCGGGGTCTTTCGCGCGGCGTCGCTGCCCTGTGCATCGGCGGCGGCGAAGCCACCGCGATCGCCATCGAGCGTCCTCGCTGAGGACCATGCACAGGAGAGAGGTCATCCGTGCTGCGGCCGTTCGCGCCTTGCGGCTCGGATCCGCGAGCAATGGCAGGAACAACACGAGCGGCTTTCCGTTCGGATTGCGTAACCCAGGTCAGGAGAACCGATGCGTCGCATCGTCGTAACGGGAATGGGGGCGATCAGCCCTTTGGCAGCGGGCGTAGAGGCAAGCTGGTCGCGGCTTCTTGCCGGAAACTCGGGGCTTCGCCGTCTGCCGGAAGAGGTCGTCGCCGAACTCGGCAGCAAGATCGGCGGGACGGTGCCTACCCCTGCGGACGACGCAACGGCTGGCTTCGATCCCGACCGGATCATCCCGCCGAAGGACCAGCGCAAGATGGATCGCTTCATCCTGTTGGCGTTGGCCGCGGCGGAAGAGGCAATTGAGCAAGCGGGTTGGAATCCCGCGACCGCGATCGAACAGCAGCGCACGGCCACGGTGATCGCGTCCGGCATTGGCGGCTTCCCGGCAATCTCGGAGGCGGTCCGCACGGTCGATCAGCGCGGCGTACGGCGGCTCTCGCCCTTCACGGTGCCATCCTTTCTCGTGAACCTCGCCGCCGGCCAGGTTTCGATCCGTCACGGTTTCAAGGGGCCGATCGGCGCGCCGGTGACCGCTTGCGCCGCAGGCGTCCAGGCGATCGGCGACGCGGCCCGGCTGATCCGCGCGCAAGAGGCGGATATTGCGATCTGCGGCGGGGCGGAAGCCTGCATCAACACCATCAGCCTCGGCGGTTTTGCCGCTGCCCGTTCCCTGTCGACGGGTTTCAACGAGACGCCCGATCGCGCTTCACGGCCCTTCGATGTCGATCGTGACGGCTTCGTCATGGGGGAGGGCGCAGGCATCGTCGTGATCGAGGCGCTCGAGCATGCATTGGCGCGCGGCGCCACACCGATCGCCGAACTCGTCGGATATGGCACCACGGCCGATGCCCACCACATCACCTCAGGCCCGGAGGATGGTGCAGGCGCCCGGCGGGCGATGGAAATCGCCATCGCCCAGGCCGACATTCGGCCAAGCGATATTCGCCATCTCAATGCTCATGCGACCTCAACGCCGGTCGGCGACAAGGGCGAAATCGAGGCGATCAAGTCGGTCTTTGGCCGCAACGGCGAAATCGCCGTCAGCGCGACGAAATCCGCAACCGGGCATTTGCTGGGTGCAGCGGGCGGTCTGGAGGCGATCTTTACCGTGCTCGCCCTGCGCGACCAGATCGCGCCGCCGACGCTCAATCTCGAAACGCCGGATCCGGCTGCGGACGGTATCGACTTTGTCTCGGGCGCGGCACGGAAGCTGTCGCTCGACTATGCCATCTCCAACGGCTTCGGGTTCGGTGGCGTCAATGCCAGCGTTGTCTTCCGGCGTTGGGCGGAGTGACGAGGCGCGGCATTCGCTGGCCGCTCACAGACGCGGAAAGACGGTTGCGCGCTTGACCGTGCCATAGGCAAAGCTGGTATCGATCGCGGCAATGCCCTCGATATTGTGCAGTTGGGTGCGGACGAACTGCTCGTAATCCTTGAGGCTCGTCACCAGGACCCGCAGCAGGTAGTCGGCTTCGCCGGTCATGACGTAACAATCCTGGATGTTGTCGATCGTTCTCACCTTGCGCTCGAAGGCGGCGACGGAAGCCTCGGAATGGCGCTCGAGCCGGATGCGGACGAAAGCCGTGATCGGCAGACCATAGGCCTCCTCGTCGACGATCGCCGTATAGCCCTTGATGATCTTCGCCTCCTCAAGCAGGCGCAGCCGTCTGAGGCACGGAGACGGAGACAGCGCGACCTTCTCGGAGAGATCCTGATTGGAAAGGCGGCCGTCCTTCTGCAGCGCCCAGATGATCTGCATGTCCTTTTCGTCCATTCGCCCCTCCCCGATGGCAGATTCTGCCAAACTCTATGCAAACGGCGAGTGAAATAGCAAGATATCGACTGCGCGAGAAGCATATCATGTGAGCCATCCTAGCGATGAGGCCCCGCATGACCGACGTGACGTCAGATTTTCAGCAATCGAGAAGCGGATGGCTGACACCGACGACAGTCGGCTACATCGTGCTGTCCATCGTCGTGCTGGTCTGGGCGGGCTTCGCGCTGACCATGCGGGCGATCGGGGCCTCGCCGCTTGCCACCGTCGACGTCGCCCTCATTCGCTTCGCGATCCCGATCCTCGCCCTGCTGCCGGCCATCCCCCAGCGCCTTTCCGCACTTCGCAAGGTCAGGCCAATGGATGCGGCCCTCGTCTTGCTCGGCGGCGTACCGTTCTTCTTCATCGTCTCGGAAGGTGCCAAAGCAACCTCCGCGGCCTATGTTGGCGCACTCGTTGCCGGAACGACGCCGCTATCCGTTGCCTTGCTCGTCCTTCTGCTTGAGCGAAAGGGCGTGCCGAGGAAGCGCTGGCTGCCGCTCGCCCTGATCCTTGCCGGCGTCATCGGCATCGTTGCCGGACAGCAGTATGCGGTGACGACCGAAACCCTCCGCGGCGTCGGCCTGCTGCTTGTCGCGAGCCTCATCTGGGGCGCCTATACGATCGGGCTGCGCCGCACCGGAGTGGATGCGATCAGCAACGGACTGCTGCTCTCCATCGGCTCGCTCGTCATCCTCCTCCCCCTGCTCCTGACCGGCGCCGTCGCCTCGCATATCGGGCAATTTTCCTGGCATCAGGCCCTGCCCTTCATTCTGGTGCAGGGGCTCGGTGTCGGCCTCGTTTCGACCGTCGGCTACGCCTTCGCGATCTCGCGGCTCGGCACTGCCAGAAGCGCGACGATCGGCTCGCTCGCGCCGGCGCTCGCAAGCCTGATGGCCATTCCGATCCTTGGCGAGGCGCTCGCGTTAGCGACCGCCATCGGTATC
>JGI25161J50226_1000753_pt1 | contig 12406 bp, 8 predicted proteins | sample AraplaMF_Cvi_mMF_FD_50226 | JGI IMG/M metagenome (IMG submission 50226)
TACTTTATTAGAAGGTGACTCAACGTGAGCAGCAATGAACCAAGCCAGGAATTCCAAAGCTGGATGTGCCTGATCTGTGGCTGGATTTATGACGAAGCCGCCGGCTTGCCGGAAGAAGGCATCGCGCCAGGCACCCGCTGGGCCGATGTGCCGATGAACTGGACTTGCCCGGAATGCGGCGCGCGCAAGGATGATTTCGAGATGGTTGCCATCTGAATGTTATGTTGTTGAAAACTGAGTTTCTTAACAATTAAGGAATGTTTCCAAGTTTTCAAATAAATAAGTGTTTCTTTTAAGCAGCAGATCCTGCCATAGGGCTGTCCCCTGTGCTATCGTAGCGAGACTATAGGGAAATACTTTAGAAATGACGACAAAACCGCAAGGAACCGGACTGAAAATCATGGTGATCGACGATAGTTCGACTATTCGTCGGTCCGCAGAAATTTTCCTGACCCAGGCGGGATACCAGGTAATCCTGGCCGAAGACGGCTTTGACGCGCTGGCCAAGATCAATGACCAGCAGCCGGCGCTGATCTTCTGCGACATCCTGATGCCGCGGCTGGATGGTTACCAAACCTGCGCCCTGATCAAAAAGAGCGCCAAGTTTCATTCCACCCCAGTGCTGATGCTCTCATCCAAGGATGGCCTGTTCGACCGCGCGCGCGGCGCCATGGTCGGTTCGGCCGCCTACCTGACCAAACCCTTCACCAAAGATAGCCTGCTGGCTGCGGTGCGAGAGCACACCGCCGCCGCCAGTGCATAAAACACCGTAATACAGAGAGTAAAGCATGGCCATTCAACGAATCCTGATCGTAGACGACTCGCCTACCGAGCGTTATTACCTGACCGACATCCTGGTGCGCAGCGGTTTCACCGTATCCACCGCTGAAAACGGCGAAGAAGCCATGGCCAAGATCAAGGCCGACAAGCCGCAACTGATCCTGATGGACGTGGTGATGCCTGGCCAGAACGGCTTCCAGGTCACCCGCGCCATCGCCAAGGATCCTGAACTGCAGGACGTGCCGATCATCATCTGCTCGTCCAAGAACCAGGAAACCGACCGTATCTGGGGCATCCGCCAGGGCGCCAAGGACTACCTGGTCAAGCCGGTCGATGCAGCAGAGCTGCTGGCCAAGATCGCGGCTCTCGGCTAAACGATGACGACCGAACAGCAGGCGCCGACCGGCGCTGAACGCCGCAGCCGCCTGCGGCAGTATCAAGTGACGCTGCTGGAGCGCATGCAGGCCGCCAAGGCCGGCACGGGCAATGCCGGCCGCGAACTGGGCGTGCTGCTGGGCGGCCGCCGCTGCCTGCTGGACCTGACCCAGGTCGGCGAAATCGTGCCGTTCCAGTCGGTGACGGCGGTGCCGCTGTCGCAGGACTGGTACCGCGGCCTGTCCAATATTCGCGGCAACCTGGTCGGTGTGGTCGACCTGGCGCGCTATATGGGCGAAGCGGGCACGCAGCCGGGGCCGGACAGCCGCCTGGTGACTTTTGCCACCCACCTCGGCTTCAATGTCGCCATCCTGGCCGGACGGGTGCTTGGCTTGCGCAACCTGGACGAAATGGTGGAAGAAGCACCAGCGGACAGCGGGCAAGCCGCCTGGGGTGGCCAGCAATTCAAAGACCGTGAAGGGCAGCAGTGGACCAGGCTGGACCTGGGCGAACTGGTGCACGATGCGCGGTTCCTGCAAATCGGCCTGTAATCTCGCGCTGCCGTCGGGCAGGCGCAACATATCGAAAGCTATCGGGGGACGTTGTAATGGCATTTAAATTCTTGTCGCGCTCCGCACCGGAGACCAGCGCCGAGCTGGATTCCAATTCGGAGTTTTCCAGCTTTAATAATTCGCAGTACGAGGGCACGCCGCCTGACGCGGCAGTCGCTACTGCCGAACAGCCGGCGGCGACCGAAAGCGTCACCCCGGAAGCGGCGGAAGGCGCGCGCGGCTTGCTGCAGCGCCTGCGTACCAGCTCGGTGGGCGAGGCTGCGGCCAACGTCAAGCTGCCGCTGATCGGCCACCTGCCAAGCGCGCGCCAGCTGAGCCTGCTGTCCACCACGCTGGGCGTGTCGCTGCTGCTGTCGGTGGTGTTCGTGGGCTGGAATGCATATAACAGCGGCGTGACGTCGACCCGTACCCAGATCGCTTCCGACGTGCTGATGCACTCGCAGCGTATCGGCAAGGCGGCGCCTAACGCGATTAAAGGTAACCAGCAAGCGATCAAGCAGCTGGAAGACAGCCGCAGCGAACTGAATCGCGCGCTGCTGGCGCTGGCCGACGGCGGCCGCTANGCNGGCCACTCGATCCTGTCGGCGCCTGGCGCAGTGCTGCCGACCCTGAACGACGCGCGCAAGAAGTGGACCGCTTCCGACAAGGCAGCTGCCACCATCGCCAAATACAAATGGGACCTGGCGGGTCTGGACGAGACCCTGCAAAAGCTGAACGCCATGTCGCCTGACCTGCTGTCGCTGACCGAGGAAGTTTCGGCCGCGCGCCTGAAGCAGGGCGGCAGCGCCAAGGAACTGGCGGCCCTGGGCAAGCTGGGCATGCTGACCCAGCGCATGAGCCGCAGCGCTTCGAACTTCCTGACCGAGGGCGGCGTGTCCTCGTCCGAGACCGCGTTCCAGCTGGGCCGCGACGCGACCGTGTTCCGCCAGACCGTGGACGGCTTCCTGGGCGGCAGCGACCAGCTCGGCCTGCCGGCCGTGAAGGATGGCGAGACCCGCGAAAACCTGCAGGCGCTGAAAAAAGGCTTCGAAGACTACGACAAGCTGGTCAAGTTCATTCTGGACCGTCTGGAAAAATTCTCCGCTGCGAAGAGCGCGGAACGACTGCTGTTCAACGAGAACGAAGACGTTCGTGCCAACTTCGCCAACCTGCAGACCAAGCTGCGCGAGCAGCAGGACTCGCTGGGTATCTCGTTCTGGCTGATGGTGGTTGGCCTGACGGTGACCCTGGTCTCCGCTGCGGCGATCGGCCGCGTGCTGCTGCTCGATTCCCAGAACCGTGGCCGCGCTTCCGAGCGCCGCCGCCAGGAAGCGGAAGCGATGCGCCTGAAAGCGCAGCAGCAGGAAGAGGAAACCAAGGCCATTAACGAGCAGAACCAGGCCGCAATTTTGCGCCTGATGAACGAACTGCAGGAAGTGGCGGACGGTGACTTGACCGTGCAGGCAACCGTTTCCGAAGANATTACCGGCGCGATTGCCGACTCGGTTAACTACACCGTGGAAGAGCTGCGCGGCCTGGTAGGCCGTGTGACGATTACCGCGGAACAGGTTACNTCGGCATCGACCCACGCNCAGGGTATTTCCAACGACCTGCTGGCAGCATCGGCAGCGCAGTCGAAGGAGATCCAGGACGCATCCAACACCGTTGTGAAGATGGCCAACGAAATTACCGACGTGTCGCGCAGTGCGGCGGAATCGGCGGACGTTGCCCGTCAATCGCTGGATGCGGCGCGCCAGGGTGCGGCAGCGGTGCAGAACGCGATCAAGGGTATGGACGAGATCCGCGAGCAGATCCAGGAAACCTCGAAGCGAATCAAGCGACTGGGTGAATCCTCGCAGGAGATTGGCGAGATTACCGAGCTGATTTCCGACATTACCGAACAGACCAACGTGCTGGCGCTGAACGCGGCGATCCAGGCGGCATCGGCAGGCGAAGCAGGCCGAGGCTTCTCGGTGGTTGCGGAAGAGGTTCAGCGACTGGCGGAACGTTCCGCCGAAGCGGCCAAGCAGATCGGTGCGCTGGTGAAGACCATTCAGACCGACACCCACGACGCGGTGGCCGCTATGGAAAAATCCACGCAGGGTGTGGTTGAAGGTGCCAAACTGTCCGACGCGGCAGGTACCGCGCTGGAAGACATCTCGCAGGTTTCGGACCGCCTGGCGGAACTGATTCAGGGCATTTCCTACGCAACCGGCATGCAGGCGACGTCCGCAAACGGCGTTGCGCATAATATGCAGCACATCCTGCAGGTCACGCAGCAAACCCAGGACGGTACCCAGCAGACGGCGAGCTCGATTCGCAAACTGACCTCGCTGGCGCAGGAGCTGAAGAACTCCGTGTCGCGATTCCGCGTCGGCGCCTGATTAGTGCCTGATTAGTGCCCCAGTTGCCGCTTAATTTTTAGAATCTATGAGCAAACCTGATCTTTCGTTCACCGCTTTGCCGCAATACGACACCGGCCCGTTGTCCTGGGTCATGGGTGAAATCCGCGAAGCGCTGGCCCGTTCCCGCACGGCGCTGTTCGAAGCCGGCGGGCGTGACGCGGAAGACCAGACTACGGCGCTGATGCACGCCAAGTCCCACCTGCACCAGGCGCATGGCGCCTTGCAGATGGTGGACGTGGACGGCGTGGCACTGCTGACGCAGCTGGCCGAGGTGGTGCTGGACCGCATGCGTGACGGCACCCTCAAATGCACGTCGGACCATGCCCAGCTGCTGGCCAATATGTACCAGGCCCTGGTGGAATTCCTCGAGGAGCTGCTGTCCGGCGCCCCGTTCCAGCCGGTGCGCCTGTTCCCGTTCTTCCGCGATATCCAGGATTTGCTGGGCATCGACCGGGTCCACCCGGCCGACCTGTTCTTCCCTGACGTATCGCACGTGCCGGAGCTGCCGGCAGCCTTGCCGTTGCCGGGCGCGCCAGGCGGCACGCCGGATTACAAGGCCCTGCGCCAGCGTTTCGAGCGCGCGCTGCTGCCTTACCTGAAGGCGGCCGACGCCGGCAGCCAGGCGATCCATGCCGCCGCGCTGCAGGCAGCCATCACCGATGTGGCGGACCAGCAAAGCGAGCACAAGGCACGCGTGTTCTGGCGCGCCATGCAAGCCTTCGCCGAACTGGTGGTGAACGGACAGCAGGAAAGCAACCGTTACGTCAAGCAGCTGTTCGGCCTGATCAACCTGCAACTGCGCCGCCTGTCGGCCGGCTCGCCTGAACTGCCGGACAATGTGCTGAAAGAAGCGCTGTTCTTCGTCGCTTCGGCCGATCCGGAAAACCTGCCGCCGCTGGCGCGCCAGCTGCGCGCCGGCTATGCGCTGGACGGCATGGTGCCGCACGACTTCGAAACGCGCCGCTACGGCCGTATCGACGATGCATCGCTGGCTGCGGCGCGCGAAGGCATTGCCCATGCGCGTTCCGTATGGCAGCGCATCGAGCAGAACGAAAACAATCCTGAACTGGACAACGATTTCGGCCAGTCCCTGGCCAAGGTCGCCGTCGCCAGCGAAATGCTGGGCCTGGGCGCGCTGGCGGCACTGCTGCGCCAACTGGCGGAATCGGCACGCGCCACCGTGGGCACGCGCCGCAGCGAGGCGCTGGGGCTGGAGATGGCAACGGCGCTGCTGTTCGCCGAGCACGGCATCGCCCAGATCCGCCACCTGCCGGACGATTTCAACGCCCATGCCGATACCATCGCCGCGCGCCTGCAAGCCTTGCAGGCCGGCGGCGCGGCGCCGGAACCGGCGCAGTGGCAGGGCGGCCTGGCCCGCCAGCTGCACGAGGAAGACACCGTTGTCGCCCTGGCGCTGGAAATGAAGACCGGCTTGCGCCAGGTCGAGAAGATGCTGGACGAGTATTACACCGACCCGGCGCGCCGCGGCGAGTTGTCGGACCTGGACAAGGTGCTGCACCAGTTGCACGGCGCCTGCGCCATCCTGGACCAGGATGATGCGATGAACGCCGCTGCGCACGTGCGCATCGAAATCGGCCGCCTGGCGTCGGGCCAGTTCGACGAGGCGCACGAAGCCAAGGCGCTGGACGACATCGCCCAGAACGTTGGCGCGCTGGGCTTCTTCGTCGACATGCTGGCGCAGAATCCGTCCGGCGCCCGCGAACGCTTTGCCTTCGATCCGGAACACGGCACCTTCCGCGCCGTGCCGTTCAAGAAAATTTCCGGCCCGGAGTCGATTCCGGTGCTGGAGGAAGCACTGCCGGAGCCGGAAGCGGCTCCCGAGCCGGTCCTGACCGCGCCGGTTCCCGAAGCCGGCGCCGCTGGCGACGAGGCAGTCGAAGCCGAACTGCTGGAAATCTTCATTGGCGAAGCGCAGGAAGTGCTGGCCTTTGTGCGCGAGACGCTGGCGCGTCCGCATAGCGAGATCTCCAATCTCGACACCATGACCATGCTGCGCCGCTCCTTCCACACGCTGAAGGGCAGCAGCCGCATGGTGGGCCTGAACCGCTTCGGCGACGGTGCGCATTCGATCGAGAAGGTGATGAACCTGTGGCTGGCGGAGGAGCGCCGTGCCTCGGAAGACCTGTTTGGCTTGCTGGAATATGCGAGCGAAGAGATGTCGGCATGGGTGGATGAACTGGCCAGCACCGGCAATTCGGCTCGCCAGGAAAAGCCGATCGTCGATGCCGCCACGCGCGTGCAGGATACCGGCGTGTTCGAGCGTCCAGCCGTTGGCACCCAGGCTGCCGCCGCTGCTGCCGAACCGGTTGCCGCTGCGGTTGAAGAGGCGGCGCCACTGGCGCCGGCCGAGCCAGTGGCCGCGGAACCGATCATTGCCAGCGAAGCTGCGGCTGACGCGGTGGCCGAGGTGGCCGAAGCCGTTGAAGAAGCCGGTGCCGTGCTGGAGGCAGAAGCCGCTGAGGTTGCGCCGGTGGCCGGCGAGCCGCTTGCCGACGGCATCGAAGCACTGTCCGATGAGCTGTCCTTCGACCTGGATGCCATTGAAGTTTCCGAACCTGAGGCTGGCCTGACGCTCGAAGAGCCGCTGCTCATCGAGGCGCTGGAAGAAGAAGTACCGGCCCGCGCGACCAACGTCATCGAATTCCCGACCGCCACCGCGCCAACGCCACCCGAGCCGCCAGCGGAAGACAATATGAAGTTCGTGGGACGCCTGGCGATCCCGCTGCCGCTGTACAACATCTACATGGCGGAAACCGACGAACTGGTGCGCCTGCTGTCGCGCGATTTCGGCGAATGGCGCCACGAGCAGCGCCCGGTCAATCCGGAAGCGCTGCAGGCCGTGCATACGTTGACCGGCACGTCCGGCACGGTTGGTTTCAAGCCGCTGCGCGAGCTGTCCTATGCGCTGGAAACCACGCTGCAGGAGTTGCAGCCGCCGGCACCGCACCTGGACGACGCCCAGCACGACCTGTTTGATTTCGCCATCGAACGCGTGCGGCAGATGCTGCAAAGCTTTGCCACCGGCGAGCTGCCACCAGATCAACCGGAACTGATCGAAGCGCTGCACAAGCTGCGCGATGAACTGGCGCATCCGCCGGAAGTTGGCCACGCTCTCGATGAGCGCCTGGACAGCATCGTCGGCGAGCCAGGCGGCGAAAAGCTGGAAGAGCGCCTCGACAACCTGTTCAGCGACACGTACCACAGCCTGGTCACCGAAGCGCCGGCCGAAGCTGAACACGTGGAACAGCCGAAGCAGGACGTGGTGGCGCAAGACGGCAATATCGACAACCTGTTCGATGCCGCTTTCGATGACGCGTTCGACGCGCCGGAGCTCAAGCAGGCTGCACCTGCCGCCGAAACGCTGCACCTGGCCGATGCCGGCCAGGAACCGGTCATCGAGGAAATCGCTGCCCCGGCCGTTGAGGAAATCCTGGCACCGGTCGTCGCCGAAGCTGAACCGGCACCGGTGACCGAAGAAATCGCTGCGCCGGCCATCGAAGAAATCGCTGCCCCGGCCGCCGAGGACATCCTGGCACCGGTCGCCGCCGAAGCTGAAGCAGCGCCAGTGGTGGAAGAAGCTGCCGCGCCGGCAGTCGAGGAAACCGCTGCACCGGTCGTCGAGGAAATCCTTGCCCCGGCCGTCGCCGAAGCTGAACCAGCACCGGTCGAAGAAATTGAAGAAGCTGCGCTGGAGGTGGAAGCCGAAGCGGCGGCTGCCGAAGCCGCGATTGAAGTCGACGCCATCGACGCCACCGCACTGGCCGCGGGCGAAGCCATCGAAGAAGATGCGGTCGACCTCGACCACGCTGCGCCAAGCGAAGTGCAGGTTGTCGAACTGCCGGAGACCCCGCACCTGCTGGGGGCCAGCACGTCCGACATCCACGACGAGCTGGACCCCGACCTGCTGCCGGTCTTCCTGGAAGAAGGCACCGACCTGCTGCCGCAGATTGGCGAATCGCTGCGCGCCTGGCACGCCAAGCCGACCGATTTCAGCCACGCCCATAGCCTGCAGCGCGTGCTGCACACGGTGAAGGGCAGCGCCCGCATGGCTGGCGCAATGCGCCTCGGCCAGCACGCGCACGAAATCGAAACGCACATTGAAAACATGGTGCACGCAGGCAGCGCGTCCCAGCACTCGTTCGACGAGCTGATGGCGCACTACGACCACGCGCTGCTGCTGTTCGAACAACTGCAAAATCCGGAAGCCTACGCCGCTGCCATGGCCGCCGCGCAAGCGGCAGCCGCAGCACCGGCTGCCGAAGCAGGTGCACCAGCCGCCCAAGGCGCAGCCCAGCCTTCGCTGAGCGCCCTGGCCGCACGCCTGGCTGCCGCACCTGCAACGACAGCACGCGGTGGCGACGAAGCGGAAGGCGCCAAGGCGTCACCGCTGGTGCGTGTGCGTGCCGACATCCTCGACCGCCTGGTGAACCAGGCCGGTGAAGTGTCGATCACCCGTTCGCGCCTGGAAAACGAAGTGACCTCGCTGCGTACTTCGGTATCCGACTTCCAGGAAAACTTGAATCGCCTGCGCCGCCAGCTGCGCGAAGTCGAAATGCAAGCGGAATCGCAGATCGCCTCGCGTATGTCGATTGCCGGCGAACGCGAATTCGATCCGCTGGAGTTCGACCGCTTTACCCGCTTGCAGGAACTGACCCGCATGATGGCCGAATCGGTGAACGACGTGGCCTCCTTCCACGAAGGCCTGATCCGTTCCATCGACGGCGCCACCGGCGACTTGACGCAGCAGGCGCGCATGACGCGTGACCTGCAGCGAGACCTGATGCGCGTGCGCATGGTGCCGTTCAACAGCGTGTCCGAGCGTCTGTTCCGCGTGGCCCGCCAGGGTGCGAAAGAGACCGACAAGCGCGTCAACCTGGACATCCGTGGCGGCGGCGTGGAAATGGACCGTAGCGTTCTCGAACGCATGGCCGCGCCATTCGAACACTTGCTGCGTAACGCCATCGTGCACGGCATCGAGTCGCGCGAACGCCGTGTCGAACACGGCAAGGGCGAAACCGGCGAACTGCTGGTGCAGGTCAGCCAGCAGGGTAACGAAGTGGTGCTGGAGTTCAGCGACGACGGCGCTGGCCTGGACCTGGAACGCATCCGCGCCAAGGCGCGCAGCGTCGGCCTGCTGGCCGAAGACCAGGTCATCAGCGATGCCGAAGCGTCCAACCTGATCTTCCAGCCGGGCTTCTCGACTGCCGATACGCTGACCGAACTGGCCGGCCGTGGCGTCGGCATGGACATTGTGCTGTCCGAGGCGCAAGCCCTGGGCGGCCGGGTGGAAACCTTCACCGAGGCAGGGAAGGGTTCCCGCTTCACGATTCGCCTGCCGCTGACGCTGGCCGTGACCCAGGTGGTACTGATCTCCGCCGGCGGCCGCACCCACGCGGTGCCAGCGCTGATGGTGGAGCAGGTGCTGCAACTGAAAGAAGGCGCACTGGCCGAAGCCACCGCCAAGGGCGCTGTGGTGCATCACGGCCAGCACGTCCCGCTGCGCTACCTGGCGACCTTGCTGGGCGACGGCGAGGCGCGTCCGCTGCTGCAGCGCTCTTCGCCGGTCATGATGCTGCGTAACGGTACCGACCGCGTGGCGCTGCACGTCGACGAAATTCTTGGCAACCGCGAGGTGGTTATCAAGAACATCGGCCCGCAGCTGTCGCGTATGCCGGGCATCGCCGGCGCAACCGTGCTCGGTTCGGGCGAGATCGTGCTGATCCTGAATCCGGTGGCGCTGCAGCTGCACGTGGCACAGCACCCGGAACTGGCGCCGCGCACTTCGGCAACCCCGGCGCCGGCACCGGCTGGCGGTGTTGCGGAACCGGTGGAACCGACCCGCGCCCATGGCACTGTCATGGTGGTGGACGATTCGCTCACCGTGCGCAAGGTAACCCAGCGCCTGCTGGAGCGCGAAGGCTATCACGTCATGCTGGCCAAGGACGGCGTCGATGCGCTGGAGCAGTTGCAGGACCGCTTGCCGGAACTGATGCTGGTCGACATCGAGATGCCGCGCATGGACGGCTTCGACTTGACCCGCAACGTGCGCGGCGACGAACGCACCAAAGAGATCCCGATCATCATGATCACCTCTCGTTCGGCGGACAAGCACCGCAACTACGCGCTGCAACTGGGCGTGAACGCCTACTTCGGCAAGCCGTTCCAGGAAGACATCCTGCTCGGCGCCATCGCCGGCCTGCTGCCGCAACGGGCATAAGGCGCGCGGTGCCGGACAACAGGGCAGGCCTTGGCGCCTGCCCTTTTTTTATCTGAACGAATGCGACTGCTCAAGATATTTGCTGCCTTGCTCGCGAGCGTCTTCCTGCTTGCCTGCAGCCTGATTGTCGCCGCAGGCTGCCATGACAAGCCGGCCAATGCCGACGTGATCGTCGTGCCGGGAAATACTGTCGCCCCGGATGGCACGCCCAGCCCAAGGCTGCAGGCGCGGCTCGACGCCGCGCTGGACTTGTATCGCGATCGTCGTGCCGCGTTCATCTTCGTCAGCGGGGGATTGGGCCAGGAGGGCTTTGACGAAGCGCTGGTGATGGCCGGCTACCTTGCAAGGAATGGCGTGCCGGCTGCCGCCATCATTGTCGACAGCCAGGGCCTGGACACCAGGGCAACCGCCAGGAATGCGGCGGCCTTCATGCATGCCAAGGGCTTGCGGACGGCGATCGTTGCGACGCAGTATTTCCATGTGCCGCGCACCCGGCTGGCCCTTGAGCGCGCCGGTGTTCGCGTCGCCGGACATCGCCATGCGCGATTTATCGAATTGCGCGACCTCTACTCGATCCCGCGCGAAGTCCTTGGCTATGCCGCTTATTTCTTGACGACTTCGTAGCGTTCCAGCGTGCGCTTGCGTGCTTCGTCGTGCTCGACGATCGGCTGGCGCGGGAGGTGAATCTCTTTCGCCGACAGGCCGGCCAGATGCGGCAGGTAGCGCTTGATGAATTTCCCCTCCGGATCGAACTTCTGCGACTGCGTGACCGGATTGAAAATCCTGAAGTAGGGCTGGGCATCGCAGCCTGAGGACGACGCCCACTGCCAGCCGCCATTGTTGGCCGCCAGGTCGAAATCATTGAGGTGCAGCGCGAAGTAAGCCTCGCCGCGGCGCCAGTCGATGCCCAGGTCCTTGCACAGGAAGGATGCCACCACCATGCGCAAACGGTTGTGCATGTAGCCGGTCCGGTTGATCTGCAGCATGGCTGCGTCGACCAGCGGGTAGCCGGTGCGGCCTTGGCACCATGCCGCAAACAGTTCGTCGGCTTGCGGGCCGGTTTCCCATTCAATCTTGTCGTAGGCCGGCTTGAAGGCGCCTTCCACCACATGCGGGTTGTGGTACAGGATCTGCATGTAGAACTCGCGCCAGACCAGTTCCGACAGCCAGACCGCGCCACCTTCGCCGGCCGCGCCGCGCGCCGACATCGTCATCACGGTGCGCACCAGGTGCCGGATCGACACCGTGCCGAAGCGCAGGTGCATCGACAGGTAAGACGGCCCTTTGATGGCCGGGTAATCGCGCGCGACACCGTAATCGGCAATCCGCCCCAGGAAGTCGTCAAACAACTGCGGCCCATTGCCGATGCCCAGTTCATGCAGGTTGGTGCGCTCGAAACCGATAGCGGCCAGCGCGGGCAGCGCGCTGCGGCCCGGCGCAAAGCGGCCTGGCTGGCGCGCGCTACCTGGCTCCACGGTCCATGGCGCCAGCACCGACGGATCGGCTTCCAGCTTGCGCAGCCAGGCGTTCTTGTAGGGCGTAAACACGGAGAACGGCTGCCCGGCCTGCGTCAGCACTTCAGCGCGTTCGAACACCACCTGGTCCTTGTAGGTGCGCAACTCGCGGCCGGCTGCGCGCAGGACCTGGGCAACGGCGGCGTCGCGTGCAATGGCTGCCGGCTCATAGTCGTGATTGGCAAAAACAACATCCGCTGCAAGCTCGGCAGCAAGCGCGGGAATTGCCGTTTCGGCAATCTCGTGGCGCACGATCAGGTGCCCGCCGGACGCTTCCAGCTCTGCAGCAAGCGTCGTGAGGGTATCGTGGATGAACTCGACTCGGCGGTCGGCCGCAGGCAGCGCGTCCAGGATGGCGCGGTCGAAAATGAAGGCAACGTACACTGTCCCTGCAGAGGCCAGAGCGTGATGCAAGGCGGCATGGTCGAATAGCCGAAGATCTCGGCGCAACCAGACAAGGGCGTTTTTCATGGCTGGATCAGCAATTCATAGTAAACTGTGGGTATATCCGACAGTTGCAGCGCGGATATTACAGTAAAGAAC
>JGI25161J50226_1000765_pt1 | contig 12284 bp, 18 predicted proteins | sample AraplaMF_Cvi_mMF_FD_50226 | JGI IMG/M metagenome (IMG submission 50226)
ACCAGGATGCCTTGTTCGCGCAATCCGCTGCATACAAAGCTCGCGATCCGCTGTTCGTCTTCTACCAGTAGGGCTTTCATCCCCAGCATTGTCGGGAAATGCCCAAGCGCCGTCAATGCAGGCAGCGCTCGATTACAGATTTGTAATCAAAGGGTGGGCGTCCTGTCATTTTCGTTCGATGTAATGGCGACGTTAAATCAAGGGAGACAAGCCATGAGCCTCGGCATCTGGATCAAGGAACTGGGCAACGACCTGGCCGATATCGGTGGCGCATTCAAGGACGTGTGCGTCGACATCGCCGCGGCGGTGAGGAAGATCGCAGGCCACGCTTACAAATGAGCTACAATCGTAAGCATGTATAACACCAAGTTGACCGCACAATCGTGCGGCTCTATAGTTTCGGGATGATCGCAGACTTCCAAGAACTTTCCGACAAAATCGACCGCCTTGCGGAGCTTGCGCAAGCCTTGCGTCGGGAGAACTCCCAGTTGCGCCAGGCCAATGCAGCCCTGGTGGCCGACAATCTCGAATACCAACGCCGCCTTGGCGAAGCGCACGCGCGCGTGATGGCGCTGCTGGATAAAATCCCGGCCGCCGAAGCAGACACTCCTGAGGATGCCCAATGATCCATGTCGACGTGAACATCATGGGCCAGCCCTACAAGCTGGCCTGCAAGGCTGACGAAGAACGCGCACTGCGCGAAGCGGCCAACCTGCTCGACAAAAAGATGAGTGCCATTCGCGACGCCGGCAAGGTCAAGGGCAATGACCGCATCGCCGTGATGGCGGCGCTGGGCATGGCGGCCGAATTCCTGGCATCGAAGACCGCCAACGGCGGCCCGTCCATGCTGGAGGTGCAGGAGAAGCTGGGCGCCATGCACAAGGTGCTCGACAACGCGCTGACCCCGCAAGAGAATCTCTTCTAATTCCCAAAAATTGTCTTAAAGGCCTTTCCCGCAAAACGTTTGAGGAGTAAACTTCGTGTCACCCTGCGGTGTTCGAGATTTGCCATATATTCCTTGAACCATTTACACGCATCGGTTGCGGAAATTTGTTCGACGGGCGTGAGCGTCACTAGTCTGATGAACCCGAAGTTGAACTAACTGCAACCACCTTGAACCGTAAGGTTCGGGATGCCGGCATAACGGCACAGGCGGGGCCTCATTCCATACGAAAGCGGTTGCCAGCACCCGAGGGTGCGCAACCGTTTTTTTACGCCCAGAGGAGCGCCATGCAATATTGGTTGATGAAGTCTGAGCCCGACGAAGTGAGCATCGACGACGTGATGTCCGCCAAGGGCAAGACGGTACCGTGGTTCGGTGTGCGTAATTACCAGGCCCGCAATTTCATGCGCGATGCGATGAAGGTTGGCGACGGCGTCCTGTTCTACCATTCCTCCTGTCCGGAGCCGGGCATTGCCGGCATCGCGGAAGTGGTCAGCGGCCCTTATCCCGACGCCACCCAGTTCGATCCGAAGAGCCATTACTACGATGCCAAGGCGACGCAGGAGCAGCCGCGCTGGATTTCCGTCGACGTGAAGGGCGTGCGCAAGACGCGCCTGCTGTCGCTGGCCGAAATGCGCTCGCTGCCGCAGCTGGAAGACATGGTGGTGCTGCAAAAAGGCAGCCGCCTGTCGATCACGCCGGTGACGCCGGCCCAGTGGAAGCATGTGATGGCGCTGCTGAAAGGCGATTGATGGATTGGAGTCTGGTCGGCATCCTGCTCCTGATGGGGGCGGGCGGCGGATACGCGGCGGGTTTGCTGGGCATTGGCGGCGGCATGGTGCTGGTGCCCTTCATTACCATGATCTTCACTGCCAGGGGCTTTGCGCCCGGGCTGGTGGTGCATATGGCGATTGCGACGTCGCTGGCGACGATCATGTTTACTTCCCTGTCCTCGGTTCGGGCGCACCACCGGCACGGTGCGGTGCAGTGGCGCATCGTGGCGCTGCTGGCGCCGGGCATCCTGGTCGGTTCCTGGATCGGACCCTGGATCGGCAAGCAGATGAATACTGCGGCGCTGTCGCTGCTGTTTGCAGTGTTCGTGGCGTTTTCGGCGGCGCAAATGCTGCGCAATAAAAAACCTTCTGCCGGGCGTGAATTGCCCGGCACTGCGGGCATGTTTGCGGCGGGCGGCGTGATCGGCACCGTGGCGGGCCTGGTCGGTGCGGGCGGCGGGTTTATCTCGGTGCCGTTCATGGCGTGGTGTAATGTGCGCATTCACCAGGCGGTGGCGACCAGCGCCGCATTAGGTTTCCCGATTGCGCTGTCAGGCACCTTGTCGAATATTTACTATGGCTGGTCGGAGCCGGGCTTGCCGCCGCATTCGCTGGGCTTCGTTTATTTGCCGGCGCTGGCGGTNATCGTGGCCGCGAGCGTGATCATGGCGCCGCTCGGCGCGCGCATGGCGCACAGGATGGACGTGGCGGCGCTCAAGCGGGTGTTTGCCGTGGTGCTGTTTGCACTGGCGGGCTATATGTTCTACCACGCGTTCGCGTAGCAGATGCGTGGCGGCGCCCCGGCGGCAGCCGGACGTGCCGGCTGATTGGAGGTAGCGATGCAGGATGCACGGGTCGGATGCTGGGCGCTGTTCAAGGTCTTCTCACACATGGCGATGCAGGGCTTCGGTGGCGTGCTGCCCTTTGCCTACCGCCACCTGGTCGAACGCACGCAGTGGCTGACCGCCGCTGAATTCGGCCAGCTCCTCAGCATCGCGCAACTATTGCCCGGGCCGACGATCTGCAACCTGTCCGTCATGGTCGGCCAGCGCTATGCCGGCGCAGCGGGCGGCTTTTCGGCGCTGGCCGGGCTGCTGCTCGGCCCCTTCTTCATCGTCATCGCGCTCGGCGCGGCTTATCAGGGGCTGGCCCACCACCCGCTGTTTGTCAACGCCATGCGCGGCATGGCTGCCGCCGCGTCGGGCCTGATCCTTGCGACGGCGCTCAAGCTGGCGGTCGGCATGCTGCGCGGCCCAGCGCAAAANCCGCCCGCCGCGGCGNACGGGGNCGGGGTCGACGTGGCGCGCACGCTGTTCTGGCGGCGAGTCGTCCAGGTCGCACTGCTGGTGGCGGCTTTCATCGGCCTTGGCGTGGCGAAAGTCGGGCTCATCACGGTGGTCGCCACGCTGGTGCCGATCGGCTTCCTGCTGTTCGCTTTTGTCTGGAGGAAGCCATGAACGACGACGTCAAGCTGGGCGGCCTGGCATGGCACCTGGCGGTGCTGTCGCTGACGGCTATCGGCGGAGGCGTGGTGCTGGTGGCGCCGGACGTGCACCATTACGTCTCCGTGCAGAACCACTGGCTGACCGACGAGCAGTTCGCGGCAATGTACGCCCTGGCGCAAGCCGCGCCCGGACCGAACCTGCTGTTCGTGACGCTGATCGGTTGGATGATCAAGGGCTGGCTGGGGGCCGTGGTGGTGACGCTGGCTGCAATCGTGCCGTCGTCATGCCTGGTGCTGGCGCTGGGAACTGTGATCAACCGCCATGGCGGCGGGGAAGGGCGCTGGGCTGGCGCGCTGCGCGATGCGCTGGCGCCGCTGGCGGCCGGCATGCTGGCCGGCGCCGCCTGGACTTTCCTGAGCGTGGCCGGTGCCGGATGGCGTGGCATCGTGCTGGCGCTGGCCGCCGCAGCGGCGGCCTATGCGACCAAATTGAACCCTTTGTGGCTGATTGCCCTAGGCGCGCTGGCCGGCGCTATCGGGCTGGTTTGAACGGTAGGCCCATACCAGCATGATGATGGCGCCGATGATCATCGGCAGCGACAGCATCTGGCCGGAGGTGATCGGCAGGCCGGCCACGGTGATTTCCCAGTCCGGGGTGCGGAACCATTCGGTGAAGAAACGCGCGCAGCCGTACAGCAGCACGTACAGCGCGCCGACCGCCAGGCGAGGACGGGCTTTGCGTGCGAATGGCCACAGGATGCAGAACACCAGGATGCCGTCGACCAGCATCTGGTAGATCGCCGACGGGTGGCGCGGCATCGGGCCGACGTTCGGATAGATCATCGCCCAAGGCAGGTTCGGATCGCTGACCACGCGGCCCGGCAGTTCGGCGTTAATGAAATTGCCCATGCGGCCTGCCGCATAACCCAGCGGGACCAGCGGCGCGATGAAGTCATATACGTCCAGCAGGTTGCGTTTGCGCTTGCGCGCCCACAGCGCCATGCCGATCAGTACGCCCAGGAAGCCGCCGTGGAAGCTCATGCCGCCTTCCCACACCTTGAAGATGCGCAGAGGGGTCAGCAGCATTTCCGGCTGGTAGAAGAATACTTCGCCCAGACGGCCGCCCACGATCACTCCCAGCATGCCGTAGAACAGCATGTCGTCCAGGTCTTCCTTGGTCCAGCCTTGCGCGGCGATGTGCGGCTGCTTGATGCGTACGCGGCCCAGCGCGATGAACATGGCAAAGGCCAGCACGTACATCAGGCCATACCAGTGGATCGCCACAGGGCCCAGATGGATCGCAACCGGATCGGGCATTGGGTGCATTAAGGGCATTCAGATTCTCTTTCTCATTAATTCCAAAAAGCCGCGCAGCACGGGCGAGGCATTGTCGCGCCGCCAGGCCAGGCCGGTTTCCACCAGCGGCGTGCTCTGGACCAGGGGCAGGTATTCCACGCCCGGCCGGCGCAAATTCGACACGGATTGTGGCACAAGTGCGATACCCATGCCAGCCGATACGAGACTGACGATGGTCTGCATCTGGATCGCCTCCTGCCCGACCTCAGCCGTGATGCCGGCCTCGCGGAACACCGACAGGATGGCGTCGTACAGTCCGGGCGAGATATGGCGCGGGAAAATGATCAGCGGCAGGCCGGCCAGCTTGCGCAGGTCGGCGCTGCGCGCCCGCGCCAGCGCAGGCAATCCGGCGGGCGCGGCCAGCACCAGCGGCTCGCTCAGAACGGGCAGGTATTCGAGTTCCTGCCGCGCGCGGTCGGGCAGGGGCGGGATCAGCAGGCCAGCGTCGACGCGGCCTTCCAGAAGGTCGTCCAGCTGCAGGTCGGAGGTGGCTTCCTTCAGTGTGATCTCCACCTGCGGAAACTCGGCGCGGTAGGCTTGCAGTGTCGGCGGCAGCACGCTGTAATCGGCGGAGGACACGAAAGCCAGCGATAGCCGCCCGCTGGCGCCGCTGGCCGCGCGCTGCACCAGCGCGGGAAGACCGGCCGACTGTTCCAGCAGGCGGCGCGCTTCCGGCAGCAGGGCTTCGCCGGCCGCAGTCAGGGTTACGCCGCGCCGGTTGCGCTCGAACAGGGGCGCACCCAGCATTTCTTCCAGCGCCATGATGGTTTGCGACAGCGGCGGCTGTGTCATGTGCAGGCGGCGCGCGGCGCGGCCGAAATGCAGCTCCTCGGCGACCGTGGCGAAATAGCGCAGCTGGCGAAGTTCGATATTCATTCGCAAAGCATATCACAGCAGCGATTATCATATATTTGACAACTCGTTAGGGGCAAGGCACCCTTAAGCTCTTACTGAGGAGACCCCACCATGCCGCAATACCGTTCCTACACCACCACCCAAGGCCGCAATATGGCAGGCGCGCGCGCCCTGTGGCGTGCCACCGGCATGAAAGATGGCGATTTCAACAAGCCGATCATCGCCGTGGTCAACTCCTTCACCCAATTCGTGCCGGGCCACGTCCACCTCAAGGACCTGGGCCAACTGGTCGCACGCGAGATCGAAGCTTCCGGCGGTGTCGCCAAGGAGTTCAACACCATCGCCGTCGACGACGGCATTGCCATGGGCCACGGCGGCATGCTGTATTCGCTGCCGTCGCGCGACCTGATCGCCGATCCGTGGAATACATGGTCAACGCCCACTGCGCCGACGCCATGGTCTGCATCTCGAACTGCGACAAGATCACCCCGGGCATGCTGATGGCCGCCATGCGCCTGAATATCCCTGCAGTCTTCGTCTCCGGCGGCCCGATGGAAGCGGGCAAGGTGATCAAGGCTGTCAACGGCGGCGAAAAGATCATCAAGCTGGACCTGGTCGACGCCATGATCAAGGCCGGCGACCGCACCGTATCCGATGCCGACGTAGCCGAAATCGAACGCTCGGCCTGCCCGACCTGCGGTTCCTGCTCCGGCATGTTCACCGCCAACTCGATGAACTGCCTGACCGAAGCGCTGGGCCTGTCCCTGCCGGGCAACGGCACCATCGTCGCCACCCACAGCGACCGCAAGGAACTGTTCCTGCGCGCCGGCCGCCTGATCGTGGACCTGGCCAAGCGCCACTACGAGCAGGACGACTACAGCGTGCTGCCGCGCTCCATCGCCACCAAGGAAGCGTTCGAGAACGCAATGGCGCTGGATGTATCGATGGGCGGCTCCACCAATACCGTGCTGCACCTGCTGGCAGCAGCGCATGAAGCGGGCGTGCCGTTCACCATGGCCGACATCGACCGCATCTCGCGCAAGGTGCCATGCCTGTGCAAAGTGGCGCCGATGACCGACAAGTTCCACATCGAAGACGTGCACCGCGCCGGCGGCATCATCTCCATCCTCGGCGAACTGGCGCGCGCCGGCCTGCTGGACACCACCCAGCACACCGTGCACAGCCCGACCATGGGCGAAGCCATCGAAAAATACGACATCAAGCGCAGCGACGACGCAGCCGTGCACCAGCTGTTCCGCGCAGCGCCGGGCGGCGTGCCGACCCAGGTCGCGTTCTCGCAATCCGAACGCTACGCCTCGTCGGACCTGGACCGCAGCACCGGCTGCATCCGCGACCTGGAGCACGCCTACTCGAAAGATGGCGGCCTGGCCGTCCTGTACGGGAATATTGCGGAAAAGGGCTGCATCGTGAAGACGGCCGGGGTGGATGAATCGATCCTGAAATTCAGCGGCAAGGCGCGCGTGTTCGAAAGCCAGGATGCGGCAGTGGAAGGCATCCTGGGCGACACCGTGCACGAAGGCGACGTGGTCATCATCCGCTACGAAGGCCCGAAAGGCGGTCCGGGCATGCAGGAAATGCTGTACCCCACCTCGTACATCAAGTCGAAAGGCCTGGGCAAGGCCTGCGCCCTGTTCACCGACGGCCGCTTCTCCGGCGGCTCGTCCGGCCTGGTGATCGGCCACGCCTCGCCGGAAGCGGCGGAAGGCGGCGCGATCGGCCTGGTGGAAGAAGGCGACATGATCGACATCGACATCCCATCGCGCACCATCAACCTGCGCGTAACGCCGGAAACGCTGGCCAGCCGCCGCGCCGCCGTGGAAGCACGCGGCGCCGACGCGTGGAAACCGGTCAACCGCGAACGCTACGTCTCGCAGGCACTGCAAGCCTACGCCGCGCTGACCACCTCCGCCGACCGCGGCGCAGTACGCGACCTCAGCCAGCTCGCGCGTAAGTAAGCCGGTACTGGGCCGGGGTGACCCCGGTCAGGTCCTTGAACATGCGCCGCATGCCTGAGTCGCTGCTGAAGCCCAGCTCGATGCTGATGGTGGTGGCGGAGGCCCTGGTGTAAATCAGGCGTTCGCTTACCTGCCGCAACTTGATGCGGCGGATGTAAGCGGCTGCCGGCATGCCGCTCGCGGCCAGCACTTTGCGCGCGAGCGTCCGTTCCGTCGTGTGCATTTCCGTGGCCAGCCGCGCGACAGTAGCTGCGCTGGCCGGCAGCCCCTCGACCGCCAGGTGCAGCTTGCGCAGCATGCCGTCCTGCTGTTCGATCAGGTCGAGCATATGGAAGGCGAAGTGCGTCCTTTCTTCCGGCCGTGGCAATACCATCAGCCGTGTCAATTCACGATAGGCTTCTTTGCCCAGCTTTGCCTCTACCAATGCCTGCGCGATGGGCAGGTGGCCGTTTACGCCCGATGCGGTGGCAGTGCGTTCGTTAAGTGCCAGCGTGCGCTCGAACTGCCAGCGTACTTTGGGGAAGTTCGTGGCGGCGAAATCCGACAGCCACCAGGTGATGGTTGCCGCCTGCCTGTCCAGCCGGCCCGTTGCGGCAGCCAGGCAGACACCGGTGCAGTAGGACCAGAGCTGGACGGAGCGCGGCAGTGCGGCGAGCTCGGTGACAAGGCTTGCGTTTTCCTTCAGCGTGCGTGCGGCCTGGCCTAGCGATTGGCCCCAGAAACCGGGTACCAGCAGGGCGTCCACCCTTGCGTCGCGAAGCGCCACGGCGGCGTTCAGTTGCTGGCCATGTGCGCAATCGACCTTGCCTTCTTGCGCTGCGACGAAAAAGGGCTCGAACAGCGCTCTGCCTGCACGCAGGTTCGCAGCGTGCAGCAGGTCCATGGCGCCGAACAGGCCGGCGGGCAGGCAATCGGGGTACAGCAGCAATCCAATGCGCATGGCGGGAAATGGATGGTTTGTGTCGGATTCAGCCATTGTAGGGCGAGCTGCCGGGCCGCACAATTTCGGCATGAACATCACACAACTTCGCAACGCGACGGCCNTCATCGAGTTCGGCCCCTGCAAAATACTCGTGGACCCCATGCTGGCGCCGAAAGGGGCGCTACCGCCGCTGAAACTGTTCGGGGAAAGGACGCGCAACCCGATCGTGGACTTGCCGCCGGCGACGGAAGGAATGCTGGAGACGGTGACGCACTGCCTGATCACGCACTGCCAGAAGGGCCATTTCGACCATCTGGACCGCGCCGCCAAGGCCTGGCTGCGTGATCGGCAAATCCCCGTCATCTGCACCCCGCATGACGAGCAGCACCTGCGCCAGCGCGGCCTGAACGTACAGCCGCTGGCGCCGAACCATCACGAACCGCAGCATTTCTTCGAAGGCCGCATCCGGACGGTGGCCTGCCGCCACGGCAAGGGCCTGGTCAGCCTGGTGATGGAGCACGGGGTGGGCTACTTCATCGAGATGCCCGGTGAACCCAGCCTGTACCTGTCGGGCGACACCATCCTCACGCAGGAGGTGCTGGATTTCCTTGCACAGCAACAGCCCGACATCAGCGTGGTGCCGGCCGGCGGCGCCAGGTTCGACCTGGGCCACGAAATCATCATGGGAATCGGGGAGGTGCTGCGGTTCGCCGGCGCCACGAAGGGCATCGTGGTGGCGAACCATCTGGAAGCCCTGAGCCACTGCCCGGTTCAAAGGGCAGTGCTGCAGGAGCAGGCGCAGGCGGCAGGTTTAGCCAGCCGCATCGTCGTGCCTGCGGATGGCGAGACCCTTACTTACGCTTCTTCAAGTCGTCGAAGGTTTTCTTGACGCGATCTTTGCGGCGCTGTTCGTCGACGTTGTGGGCCTTGCGCTTGTCGAGGCCCAGCATCGGCTCGACAATTTCAAACCAGACAAAGGCAATCGCCATGACGCCGACGATCCACCACCAGGACAGGTCNGCGAACTTCCAGACTTCGAAAAACTTCAGTGCCACGAGGGCGATTATCAATAGAATAATGGGCATGGAAAACTCCTTAGTATTCCATCATAGCAATATCCAGCTAACGGTCAACCCATAATACGCAGCGCGCGTTGTGGAGTAGAATTGTGGCAGTTTTTTTCCTGGAGATGAAAATGAAACGTTCCCTGTTGGTTGGTTTCCTGGTTACCGCGGCTTTCTCGTCGCAGGCCGCTTTCGCAAACGCTGACCTGGCCAAGGCCAAGAACTGCATGGCTTGCCACGCAGTGGCCACCAAGCTGGTTGGCCCGGCATACAAGGATGTCGCTGCCAAATACGCCGGCCAGAAAGATGCTGAAGCCAAGCTGGTTGCGAAAGTCATGAAGGGCGGTTCCGGCGTGTGGGGCGCAGTCCCGATGCCAGCCAACCCGCAAGTGAGCGAGGCGGAAGCCAAGACCCTGGTGAAATGGGTCCTGTCGCAGAAATGAGTTGATTAAAAAGCCGGGCTGGCCCGGCTTTTTTNTTGCTCAAAAAAATGGGGTACGTCCCCCATTTTTTTATTTGATTACTTCAATGCGCACCTTCTTGTCGGCCTTGTAGCCGAACAGCGTGAGCGCNCCATCCTTGATATCTCCCTTGGCGTCGAAGGCGATCGTGCCGCTGATGCCGTCATGCTTGACCTTCTTCAGGAANGGCAGGTATTTGGCCGGGTCGGTCGACTTGGCATCCGCCATGGCGTGGGCNATCGCCATNGTTGCGTCGTAGGCGTANGGCGCGTAGATCTGCACGTCGTAGCCGTAGCGTTTCTTGAAGCGGCCGGCGAATTCGTCCAGCTTTTTCTCCTGTTCCGGCGTCACGCCGCCGGCTTCCGCGCACACCACCACATCGTCGGCGCCGCCCGACAGCTTGGGCAGCGCTTCGGTGCAGATGCCGTCGCCGCCCATCAGCTTGGCCTTGAGGCCCAGCGCCTTCATCTGGCGCAGCAGCGGGCCGCCCACCGAGTCCATGCCGCCGAAGAACACCAGGTCAGGATTCTTGGAACGGATCGACGTCAGGATGGCGTTGAAGTCGGTCGATTTGTCGGTGGTGAACTGCTTGTCCACGATCTGCACGCCGGCGCCTTTCTTGGCTTCCTTCAGGAATTCGGCGGCCACGCCCTGGCCGTAGGCGGTGCGGTCGTCGATCACGGCAATGCGCTTGGCGCCCAGTTTCTGCGTGGCGTACTTGCCCAGCGAGCTGCCCAGCTTGAAGTCGTTAGCCACCACGCGGAAGGTGGTGTTGAAGCCCTGGTTGGTGTACACCGGGCTGGTGGACGATGCGGAAATCTGCGGGATGCCGGCGTCATAGTAGATCTTGGACGCCGGGATGGTGGTGCCGGAATTCTGGTGGCCGATCACGCCCTGTACTTTGGCATCGACCAGTTTCTGCGCCGCCGAAGTGCCCTGTTTGGGGTCGCCGGCATCGTCTTCGGACACCATCTCGAACTTGACCGCTTTGCCGTTGACTTTGAAGCCCTTGGCGTTCAAGTCTTCGACCGCCATGCGGACGCCGCTCTGGTTGTCCTTGCCCAGGTGGGCCGACTGGCCGGACAGCGGCCGACGTAGCCGATCTTGACCACTTCCTGGGCGCTTGCGGCGCCAGCAAAGGCCACAGCGATGGCAGCGATGATGGTTTTGGTTTGCATTGCACTTTCTCCTGAAACGAAAAGGGCCGCCATGCTGGCTGGCGGCCCACGGGCTCCCCCCCGGTATTCTCGTGTATTACTTGACCACTTCCATCTTGGTCTTGATGCCGCCCTTGTAGGTGAACAGGGTCAGTGCACCATCCTTGATGTCGCCGAACTGGTCGAATTCAACCAGGCCGGTCACGCCCTGGTGCTTGATCTTGGCCAGCACAGGCAGGTATTTGGCCGGCTCGGAGGAATTGGCCTTTTCCATGGCGTCCGCCATGGTCATGATGGCGTCGTACACATACGGTGCGTACAACTGCACTTCCTGCCCGTACTTCTTCTTGTAGCGGGCGCGGAAGTCGTCCATGTTCTTCTGCATGTCGGCGGTCACGCCGCCGGCTTCGGCGCAGGTGACCACGCCGTCGGCAGCAGCACCGGCGGACAGACGGTACAGGGCGTCGGTGCAGACGCCGTCGCCGCCCATGAATTTGGCGTTGATGCCCAGCGCCTTCATCTGGCGCAGCAGCGGGCCGCCGACCGAGTCCATGCCGCCGAAGAACACCAGGTCCGGATTCTTGGACTTGATGTTGGTCAGGATGGCGTTGAAGTCGGTGGCATTGGCGTTGGTGAATTCCTTGCCGACCACTTGCACGCCCGGCAGGGCCTTCTTGGCGCCCTTGACGAATTCGTCAGCCACGCCCTGGCCATAAGCGGTACGGTCGTCGATCACGGCGATCTTCTTGGCGCCCAGGTTTTTCACGGCGTAGGCGCCGAGGGTGCCGCCCAGCTTATTGTCGTTGGCGACCACGCGGAAGGCGGTGTTGAATTTCTGCTTGGTGTACACCGGCGAGGTGGCGGCCGGGGAAATCTGCGGGATGCCGGCGTCATAGTAGATCTTGGAGGCCGGAATGGTGGTGCCGGAGTTCAGGTGGCCGATCACGCCCTGGACCTTGGCGTCCACCAGNTTNTGCGCGGCGGTAGTGCCCTGTTTCGGGTCGCCGGCGTCGTCCTCGAACTGGACCACGAACTTGACTGGCTTGCCGCCGATCTTGACGCCCTTGGCGGCCAGGTCTTCCACTGCCATGCGGGCGCCGTTTTCCATGTCCTTGCCCAGGTGGGAATTGGGGCCGGATACCGGGGCCACGTGGCCGATCTTGATGGTGTCCTGGGCGTAGGCGCTGCCGGCAAATGCCAGGGCGAGGGCGACAGGGATGAACTTGTTCTTGAACTGCATCGGGGGCTCCAGTCAAAAAGGTCAGATTTGCCAGAGAAAATACAACAAAAACCCCGAATGGCAAAGAGGGAATTATTTCCGGTGGCCCGAATT
>JGI25161J50226_1000778_pt1 | contig 12118 bp, 10 predicted proteins | sample AraplaMF_Cvi_mMF_FD_50226 | JGI IMG/M metagenome (IMG submission 50226)
GAGAACTGGTCGGCCACCGGCTCGCCCGGCTTGGCGACTTTGGTGAGGCCGCCGTCCCAAGGAGGGATCGTTCCCGCGGCATTACCGGACCGTTCGGCGCCCAGCGGCGTCAACGTCGTCTTCAGCTTCGCGGCCTCGTCTCCCGAGACGCCGGCATTCGCTATGCCGGCTGCTGCCAGCAGAGTGATGACAGCGGTGCCTTGTGAAATCTTCTTCAGCATGAAGTCTCCTTAGAACGAGCGTTGGACATTGATGGCGATGAATTTCCGGTCAGCCAGGGGCTGGCCGAAGGTGTAAACCAGGCCCGAGGGAGAACGGCCGTCCGCCACCGTGACGGGCTTGGTGGCGCCAGTGAACTGCACGTAGCTGAGACCGAACTTCCAGAGCTTCTGGTACTCGGCGTTGATGCCGATGGAAACGTTGCCGCCGTGGTACACGCTGAAGGCGGGCACCACCGAGGAGCGTCCAGACAGCCCGTAGCCGATGCTGATGGGCACCGAGATGTCCAGGCCGGGAATGACCTGCAAATAGGTTGGCTCGAACGAGACCCTGACGGCGGTGGCGTCGCGCGTGGTGTTCGGGTCAATCAGGCCAGGGTTGCGTTTCACGCTGAGGCGCCGGTTCCAAGCGATCTCGGTCATCAGCGTTGCGCTGTCCCATACGGACGTCCGCGGCGCAACGTAGATCGCGGAAACCTGCATATGGGCAGATTTCCCCACCGGGAACAATGCCCCTCTGCCGCCGGTGACCGCGACTTCACCGGGCAGCACGGGTGCGGCCGCGGTCACCAGTGGGGAGTTGAAACGTACCGAGGCTTCCGCCCCCAGGTTGACGGGGCCGAGCGTTGTGTTGACGCTGGCGCCGAAGGTCTTGATCCCTTCGGGAAACACCAGCGAGTACGTCCCCACCTGGCCGGTGGTCGGATTGAAGATCGACGGATCGACCACGCCCACGGCCGGGATAACTGCGGGGCGCGCGTGGGTGATGGCGTTCTTGCCGTTGGATCGGGTGAAGTAGAACCCGACGTCCGCATCCACGAAATCCGGCCGCCACTTCAACTGGGCACCGAACTGCCCCGAATCGGAAGCTTCGACGTCGGCGGTGCGGTTAAGGACTTGCGGACCACCGCCAGGCACCAGCGGCGCTCCGCGCAGAATCCTGTGACCGCCCGTGTCCAGGAAGTCCGCGGCGGAAAGGAAACTGCCTACAGCCGGCGTTCGATTGCGCCTCCATTCGAACTGGTAGTAGCCGCCCAGGGTCACGCTCGGATTCAGCTGCAGTTGCGCCGACAGTTGGTTGACCGGCATGAAAACTTCCTTGGCTTGAGACGACGGCACCTGAAGTGCTTTGATCACGTCGGTGGGGCCTTGGGTGCCGGCAATGCCGTTGTTGCCGAAGAACAGGCTTTCCCCATAGAGCAACGCATGCCGCCCGAGCCGGAAGCTCAGCAGGCGGCCGTCGCCGAGTTCGGTTTGGCCGAACACGAAGGCGTCCATCAATTCGGCCTTCTTGCCGTGCAGGGTCGCCGTGGCCGGATCGAAAGCGTTGTTTGGGCGAGTGTTCGACGTCGCAGGGGACGTGTTGTCGGTTCCGCGGCGATACAGCTCGTCGAACCACGCCGTCGCGCTCGCGCGAAAACCGAAGTCGCGATAGCTAAGGTCGAATTCCGACAGCAGGTCCACACGATTGGACACCATGCCTTTGGCGAAGTTCAGATCTCCATCGTCGCCGTTCGGGTTGGCGGGCCCGCTGAGGGCCGGCGAGGGCTTTGCGAGGCGCCAGGCAGCGCTGTACTTGACGGTGTTGTCCCACCGCAGCTTAAGCTCCGTGCCGGTATCGAATTCCGCCGCTTGCGCGGAGCCGAAGGCCGCCGTGAGGGCAGCAATGCAAACTTGCCGCAGCTGGGGCAGCCGGCGGTTGTCTCGACGTACGCTTTTTCTCATGAGGTTTCTCCAAAACTGCCGGTGCGATCACCGGGTCTTCCTCGAACCAGGTTGCTCAGACGATCTGAACTCTCAGCGACGGCAGGCCTGCCACGCGGCCCACGAGGGTGTCGCCGCGGCTGACCGCGCTCACGCCTTCGGGTGTCCCGGTGAAGATCAGGTCCCCGGGCTGCAGGGTCCACGCGTTCGACAGGTGTGCGATGGTTTCGGCAACGTCCCAAATCAGCTTTGCGGTCGTGCTGCGTTGCCGATCGGCTCCGTTGACCGAGAGGGCGATCTCCGCGCTCAAAACGCGCTGAGCTTCCGCCATGGGAGTCACTGGTCCGACGGGAGCACTCTGCTCGAATGCCTTCCCGATGCACCACGGCCGCCCTTGCTTCTTCATGTCGCTCTGCAGATCGCGGCGTGTCATGTCCAGTCCGATCGCATATCCCCAGACGTGTTCCATCGCGCGCTCAGGTCGAATAGAGTTGCCGCCCTTACCGATCGCCACCACGAGCTCGATCTCGTGATGCAGGTCCTGCGTGAGCGTCGGATAGGCCATGCTGCCGGTCTCGCCCTCCGGAACGACCAGTAGCGCATCGGCCGGCTTCAGAAAGAAGAAGGGCGGTTCACGGCCGGTGAAGCCCATCTCCTTCGCGTGGTCCTCATAGTTCCGCCCAACGCAATAGACGCGGTGAACGGGAAAGCGATCGGGTCTCGCGGTGATGGGCAAGCTGACAACGGCGGGAGGAGGAAAGAGGTAGTCCATGGGTAGTGATTGATGAGAGAAAGCCGAAGAAGGCCACCATCTGTGCAGCCAACGTCGACGCAGTGGGGTCGCATAATTTATTGGATACAGCGTATCCAATAAAAAGTGTGCGGCCATCCATGCCAACCCTAAGTCAGCGGAGCTTCAGGTGAGGGTCAGGCGGAGGGCTTCGTGCCAAGCGAAGTTCAGCCCGATCTTGATGCCGTCGATCGGTTCGCACATGAACAGCTGATAGAGATTCGAGTTGTGCGCCTTTTTCGGTGAACTCGACGCCGTTCTTCGCGAGCCGCTCGATGAACTCCTCGATGCCCTCGCTGCTCCGGCACAGGTGACCAATCCGGCTGGAACCCAGCGCACCTGCCGCGCTGAAGTCGTCGCCTTCGCGCTGGTAGGAAGATCGAACAGGATTGGCTGATAGAAGGCACCGGGTCGTTTGAGCTTTCGCTCGCCGAGCAGCAGCGTCGGGCCTTCCGGTAGCGAAGCTCTCACCCGCGCATCGAGCTGTCCCGCGGCCACGCCTCCGCCATCGACCCCTGCGTCGTACGCTCGGCGAGTGGATCGCCGACGACCAGTTTGACTCTGGCGATGCTGCGTCCCACAGCGAGAGTGCATAGGTTCTATTGATTCCTTGGATGTGAATGGCGGCGTACGAACGCGAAGGCTAGGAACGAGCGCTGCGCACGTCCAATGCCGATTTCGCTGTCTCACATATCGCCCTGAGATAGATCAATCTCCTCTTCGGCGAACAGCCGCGTGACGTCCTAGGGTTCCTATGGATAGAAAACGCTAAGTTAATGGCTACATTGTATCCGGTAATACGAAGGGATGTTCTCTGCCTATGCTGCAAATGAATACCTATGCGATGAGCTATTTCGCGGCGCCCGGTGAAGGTCGAAAGCTCGGGCCCCTGTCTCGTAAGGCCCTGCGTGGCAGCTTCATCGAGCTGAGTGACGGCGTCACCCACTACGAGCTCGCGGGTCCCGAGACCGGCGAACTCGTCGTGCTGATTGGTGGACTGACGATTCCTTTGTTCTACTGGGACAGGGCGGCGGCGGAGCTCCAGCGCCGGGGCTTCCGAACCCTGGCATACAGTTGCTATGGACGTGGCTACTCGGATCGGGTGAACGCTCGCTACGACGAATCGCTGTTCGCAAGGCAGCTCGCGGAGTTGACGCGCGCCTTCGGCGCGGACTCGTTCCATCTCGTCGGAACGTCGATGGGGGCGCTCATCGCCATGGTCCATGCGGGGCGCCACCCCGAGACGCTGGCAACGCTCTCGCTTGCGAGCCCGGCGGGGCTCGCGAGCAAGCCCGGGCTGCCGCGGTGGATCACCCGCAGCGACATGCTGACCCGATTCGTCGCGCGATCGCTGGGCCGCCGGATGCTGATGAAGCATCTGGACCACAACGTGGCCGAGGCGCGAAGCGCGGCTGAGCTCAGAACCATGATCGAGGATGCGTTCCAGTACGAGGGTTCCCTCTTCGCCGTCTTTTCCACGCTGCAGAACTTCGGCTTGGCGGCGCGGACCCCTCTGTACGAGGCAACGGGGGCCCTGCAGCTTCCGACACTCCTCCTGTGGGGGCGCCAGGATCGGGTCACGCCCATTTCGCAGCTCGACGTGGCTCGACGGCTCATCCGGCCCACGCGCTACCACGTCATCGAAGAGTGTGGGCACATGGCTCCACTCGAACGGCCCTACGAGGTGGTAGATCACATCGCGGCCTTCGCCGCTTCAAGCGCGAGGACGCGGGCCAGGACATGAAAAGACAGCGCACCATCATGCCCATCAATTTCCACAGTGCCATATTCGCCGGGCTGCTTGTCCTGGCGGCCGGGATGCCGGCTGCCTCCGCGCCCCCACCGCAAGCCGCGTGGGAGCGCCCCGCGCCCGTGGTGTCGCGCCTCGGCAAGGCGGCGCTGCTGAGCATCGCGGCGGCCGGAAAGCGCCTGGTAGCGGTGGGCGAGCGGGGGCTGGTTGCGTACTCCGACGACGATGGCCGGACCTGGACGCAGGCCCGCACACCCGTGAGCGTGACCCTGACGCGGGTGTTCTTCGTGTCCTCGTCCACGGGATGGGCCGTGGGGCATGGCGGCGTGATTCTGCGCACGAACGATGCGGGGACCAACTGGGTCAAACAGCTGGATGGCATTCAGGCAGCGCGCTTGGCAGCCGCGAAGTACGTCGAGAACGCCCACGATCCCGCATTGAGACGGCTCGCTCCCGCAGCGTCCCAGTTACAGATCGAAGGCGCAGACAAGCCGTTCTTCGACATCGTCTTCGTCGATGCGGACCGCGGCTTGGCGGTGGGTGCCTACGGCCTGGTTTTTCGCACCGAAGACGGCGGACGTCGTTGGGAGCCTGTGTTAGAGAGCCTGGAAAATCCGCGAGGCCTTCACCTGTACGCCGTGGCGCGGATCGGCACCGCCGTGATCATCGCCGGCGAGCAAGGGCTGCTGCTGAAGTCCACCGACGGCGGTCGGCAATTCGAGCCCATTCCCTCGCCCTACAAGGGAAGTTACTTCGGGGCGCTCGCTCGGGAAGCGAAAGATCTCTACATCTTTGGTCTGCGGGGGAACGCTTTCCGCAGCACGGACCAGGGAAGCTCCTGGACCAGACTGCAGGCCCCTTCGTCAGCCTCACTCAACTCCGCAACGACGCTGTCCGACACCAGTACCGTCTTCACCAACCAGGAAGGGCAGGTCCTGATCGGCAGGGCGTCCGCCAACTCGTTGCGCGTCGCGCCCGGCATCGCTCCTGCCGCGTTCACGGCGATCACTCGAACCGCAGCGGGCGCCTGGGTGCTGACAAGTCTTCGCGGGCCGGTACGCCTCGATCCCACTAGTCTGAGCGGCACCGCACCGCTTCCCGGGGACGCAACCAAATGAACCAACCTACCGAACATCCCATCGATGGCTTCGACCGGGGCAGCGGATCGCTGGTCGAGCGTGCCTTCTTCAACCATCGTGAGGTGGTGCTCGCGCTGTGCCTTCTGATCACGATGCTCCTCGTGTGGCAAGTTCCAAAGATACGCGTGAACGCCAGCTTCGAAAGCATGGTCCCCGCACACCACCCGTACATCCAGAACTGGCTCGCGCATCGCGACGACCTGAAGGGGTTCGGAAACCGCATGACGCTGACGCTGGAGGCCAAGGGAGGCAGCATCTTCGACGCGGCCTATCTGGACAAGCTGCGGTGCCTCAGCGACGATGTGCTTCTGATCCCCGGCGTCGACCGGGCCTTCATGAAATCGCTTTGGACGCCCAATACGCGCTGGATCGCCGTGACTGAGGAGGGGCTCGACGGCGGTCCTGTCGTGCCGGACAACTACGACGGCACACCTGACGGCGTGGACCGGATTCGTCACAACGTCGAGCGCTCTGGGGAGATTGGCCAACTGGTCGCCGCGAACTACCGCTCCACCGCGCTGCAGGTTCCGTTGCTCGAGTTCGACCCACGGACCGGCGGGGCACTCGACTATGCCGGGTTGTCCAATGCGCTCGAGCGGGTACGGCAAAAGTACAGCGATGGCAAGACCGAGGTGCGGATCACCGGCTTCGCCAAGCTGATCGGCGACCTGATCGACGGCGCTAGGACAGTCGCGGCGTTCTTCGCCATCGCGGTCCTGGTTTGCGCGGCGGCGGTCTACTGGTATACCCGCTGCATTCGCAGCACGCTGATCGTCGTGCTCTGCTCGTTGGTCGCGGTGCTCTGGCAACTAGGGCTCATGCCAGTCTTGGGGTTGGCTGTGGATCCATACTCGATGTTGGTGCCCTTTCTGGTGTTCGCCATCGGCATGAGCCATGGCGCGCAGAAGATGAACGGAATCATGCAAGACGTCGGCCGCGGCATGCACAAGTTGGTTGCCGCGCGCCACACATTCCGACGGTTGTTCGTGGCGGGCCTGACCGCATTGATCTGCGATGCGGTCGGCTTCGCCGTGCTGACGCTCATCGACATCCAGGCCATTCGCGTCCTGGCGATCACTTCAAGCATTGGCGTGGCGGTCCTCGTATTCACGAACTTGGTGCTGCTGCCTGTTCTGCTCAGCTTCACTGGCGTGAGCGCCCGGGCTGCGGCGCTGAAGCTGCGGGCCGAGTCGCGCACGCTACGCTTCGAGCGCCTGTTGGTGCGATTCACCGGCCGGCGATGGGGTGCCGTCGTCATCCTAGTGGCCGGCGCAATTGCGGCTGGCAGCTACGCCGTCAGCCATCGGTTGCAAATCGGCGACGTGGATCCTGGGGCGCCGGAACTGCGGCCGAACTCGCGCTACAACCTGGACAACAACTTCATGGTGGCCAACTACGCGACCAGCTCCGATGTTTTGGTCGTCATGGTCAAGACAGCGAACAACCTGTGTGCCACCTACGAGGTGCAGACCGCGATGGACATGCTCGAACATGAGCTGCGAGAACTGCCTGGCGTCGAAAGCACCCGGTCCTTGGCGGGCCTGAGCAAGAACATGATCGTGGGAATGAACGAGGGTCATCTCGCCTGGTACGACCTCCTGCCCAACCAGGGCATGCTCAATGCCGTCACCACGCGGGCGCCTCGCGAGCTGTTCAACCAGAGCTGTGATCTGCTGCCGCTGTATGTGTTTCTAAAAGATCACAAGGCGACCACCCTGACGGAAGTCACTCGGATGGTGGAACGCTTTGCCGCACAACACAACGGCAGGGATGCGCAGTTTCTGTTGGCTGCAGGCAACGCCGGCATCGAGGCGGCGACCAACGATGTGGTACGTGACGCTTCGCGAAAGATGCTGTGGTGGATCTACGGCGCCGTCGGACTTCTGTGCCTAGTGACGTTCCGCTCGTGGCGCGCGGTGGTCGTGGCGCTGGTGCCGCTGGCCTTGACGTCGGTGATGTGCGAGGCTCTCATGGTCTGGATGGGAGTAGGCGTCAAGGTTGCCACCTTGCCCGCGATCGCGCTGGGTGTTGGCATCGGCGTGGACTATGCGCTCTACGTGCTTTGCGTCATGCTTGCCCAACTGCGAGGCGGCGCCACGGTGGCGGAGGCGTACGCTAAAGCGCTGAGCTTCACTGGGAAGGTCGTGCTGCTTACGGGGATCACGCTGGGGCTTGCGGTGGGCACGTGGCTCTTATCGCCGATCAAGTTCCAGGCTGACATGGGACTGCTGCTCGGGTTCATGTTCTTGTGGAACATGCTTGGGGCGTTGGTCCTGGTGCCAGCACTCTCCACATTCCTGCTCAGGCCCGTGAGGGGCCGTGCGGGCGATGCGCTACGCCTCATGTCGGTGCGGGCCTGAGCCGCGTGGGTTGGAGGACGGCGAATCGGACATGCCAGTCGACCCTGTCGAAGCGAGCTCCGCGGAAGCTGTCATCGAACATATCGCTGAATGCCTGAGGGCGGCCGGAGTGGCGGCGACCGTGCGCGTTGACTGGAGCGGCGATGGCGGCGAAGTCCATGTGACCTCTGGCGTTCCTCGTGGGCGCTGACCCGCCGTGCAGCGCATCATGTGTGACTTCGCGGTTCAGTGGCGCGATCCGGCGCTGCCTATCGACAACAATCACGACGAGCAGCAAATCAGAACCTGGGCTACTGGCAGAAAAAAATTGGTTGTTTGCCGGCACGCTGCTGGACAGGCAGCGCGCGGCAGCGATCACGAGCCCGATCCAGTCGGCCAAACTCAATGGTCACGATCCCTACGCCTATCTGAAAGACGTGCTCACGCGATTGCCGACCCACCTCAACAGTCGCACTAATGAGCGGCTGCCGCACCCCTGGGCACCAGTTCGGTGATTTGTGTATGGGCGTCCTATTGATTGCGCCTCCATACTATTGCGACAGTGAGCGGGCGTTGAAAGGTCCCGAGCGCGGCGAGTCGGTCGGTGACGTATGAACGCAACTCGGCCTCGATCATGTCGTGGAGCGATCGCGGCGGTACTTCTTCCCACAAGCGCATGGACCGGACGTGCGCGATGGTCTGCGTTGGCGAAAGATGCTCGATCATCGGGATGACGGCCTCCTCGACTGCATCGAAACCGAACGCATCCAGAGTCTTCGCGGGTTGATAGTTGAGCTTCGGGCGGGCGCTGCCGAGTGCGACGTGGCGGCTAACGATCTCGACGATGGATTCACGAAAATCTCCGGCGTCGTTCTTGTTGACGACGACAAATGCTGCGCCTCCTCGCAGCACTCGCTGGATGCTCCGCACAGAGGCTTCATCCGAAAACCAATGAAACGCGCCAAAGGCTGTGGTTCCGTCAAATTCCGCATCGGTGAAATCGAGATGGCTGGCGTCGGCGACCTGGTAAGTGCCTGCCTGGCCGACGGAGCGCGCCTCTTCAATCATGTCCGCGTCCACGTCAGTGCCGACCAATTGAAAGCCATGCGCAGCCAGTTGCCTAGTAGCGATGCCCGTTCCACATCCGATGTCGAGGATTGAGTGACTTTGCGTTACGCCAAACTGGCGGTGACCCTATCGATGACTTCGTTTGCATACGACTGGCGGGTTGTGTTGTAAATCGCTGCAGATTCGCCAAATGACATGTTCGTTCCTGAGGCAATGGGAGACGGTTCTGTTGTGACCGAACACGGCCGTGCGCTGAAGCATGCCACCGTTGGTGTGACTTTGCGTCTGTCACCCATGACTTGCCGAGCCGCTTACGGGTCTCTGGTGCCCTTGCGCCGCAGCCGCCAACTTCCAACCTAGGTTGTAGGCGTCTTGCACGCTGGTGTTGAGCCCCTGCCCGCCCGTTGGCGGGTGGATGTGAGCCGCATCGCCGAGCACTGGCGGAAATGGATGAGGCAGGCGTGGATTGCGCTGTGAACTGCCCTGCCATCTGGGATGCGGCTGCGGTCGACTATGCGGTCGAAGCTGCAGTCGCGCATCCATCTCGTTTTGCCACCTTGGGTTCGTTCCCTCTCGACGACTCGGCAAGTCCTCAGACCGTGGACTCGCTGCTTAGTCGCCCAGGGATGCTCGGATTGCGCTTCGTCATGGTCGCTCCGGCGCAGGCGGCTATCCAATCGGATCAACTTCAGATGCTGGCTTATGGATGTGACTGCGAAAGTGTAAAGTCCCAAGCATGTCTGAACTCAATGAAGATGCAGTTCCGGGGAGCCCGGCGTGGTGGATCCAGCAGCCTGCCCGCAGCGAACGGGTCGGCGGTCGCGGCCGTCCTCCCGTCTCCTTCGAGAAGATTATTTCGACTGCGCTGGAGGCCGTGGACGAGGTTGGCCCACAGGCGTTCAATATGAGGATGCTGGCCGAACGCCTCAACTCAGGCACTGCAACGTTGTATAGGCATGTGGCGAGCAAGGACGAGATTCTGGTCCATGTCGTCGATCGCGTGCTGGGTGAAGTCGAGATCGATCCGCTTCGGCTGGCCAAGTTGCCATGGCAGAAGGCGTATGTGGCCGGCGCGACGGCATTCTTCAAGATACTGAGTGCGCATCCGAAGATCATCCCCTTGCTCGTGGCCCACATTCCGCTTGGCGCGAATGGTCTGGCGGGCAGGGAGCGGTGGCTCTCCCTGCTTGTCGCGAACGGTTTTCCCCCTGAGCTTGCGGCGCAAGCCTACGTGACCATGGCGAACTATGTGGTTGGATTCGCTATCCAGCAGCATCCGCGGGACGCCGAGGCCTCTGCGCATGCTTCGGATCTGAAGCGATTCTTTTCGGCGCTCGACAAATCCCAGTATCCGCATACTGTCAAGGTCGCGGGACAGCTCGCAGGCATCTCCATCCAGCAGCAGTTCGTTTTCGGACTGGAGCTGATCATCGCGGGGTTGGAACATTTCCGCGGCAAACAGGCACCCACCCGACGCGCCTGAAGCTTCATGCGCGCGTCGGGCTCTTTGGCGCGACAGATCAGATCGCAGAACTGTGCGGCCGCTGGGGTAAGCGGGATGGGGGCTTACCGTCTTCCGATCATTGACCGGGGCCGGCGACGCTTTGCATACTGCCGCCACTTTGCATGACTGCTTGTGCCACGCGCACCGGCGCAGTGGATCTTCTCATCGCTTGACCCGTTGTTTTTTATGAATACACTGTATCCATAAAAACCTGCAGCGCGAATGTAATGCCGGCACGACAACACGGAACGAGAAATTGCAATCTCGGTTGCCGTAAGCGCGCGCTGCGAGGTATTCTTTTTTGGAGATAACTCGTGAAGCGCTTCCTGACGACCTTTGCTGTCTGCTTGCTGTTGCTTAATCTCTGGGCCGTGGCTGGGGCTCGGCACAACTCGGAAGATCGACTGCTGGATGTTTCTGCCCGAAAGGAGTTCGCCGGCAGCTTTGTCAAGACCCGCATGGGGACGACCCGGTACATCCTGGAGGGGCCCGAGGGCGCACCGCTCGTCCTATTCGTCGGTGGCTTGACGACGGAGGCGGTGGAGTACTTTGAGAAGGCTGCGTCTGCCTTCCGTGATGCCGGATACAGAACACTGCGTTATGACCTTTTCGGGCGCGGTGGCTCAGATCGTTCGGATGCATTCGACTACGACCAGGCAACCTACGCCCGTCAGATAGACGAGTTGCTCGCGGAACTCAAGATAGACGACCCAATCTACCTAATCGGCCCGTCGTTGGGTGGCGGGATTGCCGCGTACTGGACGGCTGCGCATTCTGGTCGCGTGCGAGCGCTATCGCTTCACGCAAGTGCAGGATATGCGCCGGAATCGGAACTCACTGTCTCCCTGCTGAAGGTTCCTGTGCTCGGGCGGTATCTATTTTGGCTGCAGCAAGATCGACTGACACTCGGTCGGGTGTCTGCGCACTTTGCGACACCGCAACAAGCCGCAGTCGACCTCGTGCAGGACGGCATTCGCCGCAGTGCTCTCTTTAAAGGCTATCGAGAAGCGCTGTTTCGGACAATTACCAACTTTGGCGCAACCAACCTGGAGCCTACGTTCACTCGGCTTGGCACGACCGCTGTGCCTGTGCAGATTCTTTGGGGCAAGGAGGACCAAATCCTGTCAGTCGATGGCGCCCAGAAAATAAATAGTTGGTTGAGGGGGCGGGCCGAAGTCGTATTGCTGCCCAATGTTGGCCACATGGCCATGCTTGAGGCAGGGGATCGATCAATTCCTCTTGTGCTCAAGTTCTTTGCTAGCACGCGAAAAGATCCCGCTCAATGAAAGCATCTAGGGCTACGCTGAAGTAGCCCCCTTTTCCGCATCGAGCATGCTGCACGCTTTGCATTGCGCTGATCGGCGTTCAGGATGGCGGGTTTTTCCCCGTGTTGCGCATCGGCGGGCCGCGTTGCGAGGCCCCGGACGTTTTACGGGCGCACGCGCACCAGCAGCAGCCCTCGGCTCATGTAGATGTTGGCCAGCGCAAGGGCCGTGAATGCCCTGGTCGCGTTCTTGTGAAGTCCACGATACCGGACCTTGCTGAAGCCCCACAGCCTCTTGATGACACCGAACACGTGCTCGACCTGCGCGCGCACCTTGGACTT
>JGI25161J50226_1000795_pt1 | contig 11882 bp, 20 predicted proteins | sample AraplaMF_Cvi_mMF_FD_50226 | JGI IMG/M metagenome (IMG submission 50226)
TCGNTAAGCTTGGGGCTCGGCTCCGGCCAATCCAGAGCAACCCCCGAATTCAGCTTACCGCGGGGGCGGGCCACGCTCACCCCGCGAACATACGGTCTAAATAGCATTTCGCCCTAAAACTTCATACTCAGCACAGGCGGCAAACCACGGAAAACACGCACGGATTCGGCTAGCGTACGATTTCGCACTAATCTTGTTCTGGCCCTATTACGGTTCCCACCATAGTCCTGCTTGGAGCCGACGATGGCGTGGATCCTCCATCAATGGAGGACAAAGATGCTGTCCACTTCAAGGGAGCCTATAGCCGTCACGTCCTTGCCGGCATTGGCCACAACGTTCCGCAGGAAGCACCGACGATATTTGCAGACGCTGTCCGAGAGCTGCGCCCGGTGTAACCGCTCCGGCATTCGTGACACGACTAGTGAAGCTTTCCCTCGATAGCGCGCCCGACGATGGTCAACTGGAGTATGGGCTGGCCGCCGATGAAGGTCTCTTCCACCAGTTCCATCATTTCCAGGCGCTCGACCAGCTTTTCGGACAGCCGCTTGTCGCCAACCAGCCACCCTTTGCCCGCCTTGCGCTGGCGTCGAAAAAACGCGATCGCGCGTAGCGCGTCCCGTTGGCTCCGGGTGAGGCTCTTTGCCGTCTCGGCTGGGCCGGGGTGTTCGAGGGAGGGCAGCATAAGCGTTACTCCTTCACCTCTGCTGACGGGGTCGCCGCGGCGGGCCAATCGTTCGCTGGTTCCTCAACGTCTGCAGCCGGATCGGGGTCATGGTCGTAAGCCAGGCGACGTTTCGCAATGACGTCTTGGAGCGTTTCGATCACCGTGACCGTTCCGTGGCCCTCATTCGCAAACCGGTCGATGATCTCGGCGACAAGATCATCGAGATGCTGGAACAGCCGTTCGGCATTGTCAGGTCCTTCTGCCACGATCGTCGCTCCTCAGATATCTAGCCGTCGCTGCTGCCAGTCCTTGTATGGCGCCAACAGCTGTCCGGGAAATCGGTCTTCGATCACAGTTTCGACCATGGCGATCCTGGCAAAGACCTCGCTGCTGTCGCGGTCTTCGGAGGGGATATCTTCACTTTCGTCTTCCAGCTTCTGCATCAGGGCGAACAGTTCTTCGTCGGCCATCGCGGAAAGTTGGTCTACGAACTCCGCGGCATCGAAGCCGTGTTTCTCTGCCATTGTCTGTCTCCTCCTGTGCCATCGGATTTGGGCGTTAACGACCTAGTCGTCATTGAGTTCGATCCAGACCGGCGCGTGATCGCTGGTGTGCTCCCAGGCCCGCGCGAACTTGTCGACACCGCAGGTCTTCAGTCTTTCCCTCAGCGATGGGCTTGGCAGGAAATGGTCGATGCGCAGCCCGGCATCGCGGGCAAAGGAGTTCCGGAAATACTTCCAGAACGTATAGATCCGCTCTTCCGGATGCAGCAGCCGAATGGCGTCCGTCCAGCCCATGGCAATGAGTTCGGCATAGGCGGCGCGAACCTCAGGTCGAAAGAGGGCGTCATCCCGCCAGCGCTCCGGCTTGTAGACATCGAGGTCGGTCGGCATCACATTAAAGTCGCCGACCAGAGCTACGGGCACATCGAGTTCAAACAGTTCCGCCGCATAGGAATGCAATCGCTCGAACCAGCGAAGCTTGTAGTCGAACTTCGGCCCCGGTGCGGGATTGCCGTTCGGAAGATAAAGGCAGCCGACGACGATGCCATCGATGGCAGCCTCGATGTAACGGCTGTGACTGTCGTCAGGATCGCCCGGCAAGCCGCGTCGCGTCTCGCGGGGCTCCTGATCCCGGGCAAGGATCGCCACGCCATTCCAGGATTTCTGGCCGTGCCAGATGGCGCCATAGCCTGCGCGCTCGATCTCGCGGCGCGGAAAGCTGTTGTCCGGCGCCTTTAACTCCTGCAGGCACACCACATCAGGTTTCGCCTCACCGAGCCAACGAAGCAGGACCTCAAGCCGGCCGTTGATGCCATTGACGTTATAGGTGGCGAGCTTCACCGGCGTTCCCGTCAGTGCTTGCGATCGCCCTTGTCGCCCTGGCCGGGCTTCGCATCATGCTTCGCGTCGTGGCGGGAATCGGCGGACAGCGATCGCGAGACGTCGACGCTTTCCTTGAACTTGCCGTCTTTGTCACGGCGGACATAACGCTTGTCGGTTCCCGTATCGATCAGTTCGCGTCTGCTCATTGCAGGACTCCTTCAGGGTTGCTGTCTGGGAAAACGCGCGCGGCCACGAAAAGATGCACCGGAATCAAGAGTCTAGTGCAGACTCGCAAAACGAGCGGTCCTTATCGGCTAAGCCCTTGAAAAATGATTCGTTTCGACTCGGAACAATTGCTCGCTGATTCGCTTGAATCGCCTAGGTTGCGTCAGGAGTTCAGCGTCATGGTTGCCCCAAGAGCCAATTGGAAAGGCTTCATCAAGTTTGGAGAGGTCGCTTGTCCGGTGGCGCTCTACACCGCGGCATCATCCTCCGAACGGATCGCTTTCAACACGCTGAACCGTAAGACCGGCAATCGGGTGAAGCGGGAATTCGTCGACAGCGAGACCGGCGATCCGGTCGAGCGGGACGAACAGGTCAAAGGCTACGAGATCGAGAATGGTCAGTACATCGTACTTGAGCCCGACGAAGTGGCTGCGGCTGTGCCCGACAGCGACAAGACGCTGAAGATCGACGCCTTCATTCCCTGCAACGAAATCGATGACGTCTATTTGGACAAGCCGTATTACCTGGCACCCGACAAGATGGGGACGGATGCCTTCGAGGCCATGACTGGACGCTCCCGACGATTGCTGAGGCCGCCAGAAACCTGGGCGTTTCGACAACCATCCTCGACGGTGAGGCCGTGGTGCTGAACAGCGAAGGACGCTCGGACTTGGAGCCTTGCAGCGCTCGCTCGGCGGGCGCGGCGGCAAACGTGTTTCGACGGAATCCGTCCTGTTCGCCTTCGATCTTCTTTACTTCGATGGTCACGATCTGACCAGGACCGAGCTATCGGTCCGTCGCCATCTGCTTGAGGATCTGCTCGAGGGCGCGGTCGGTGCCATACAGTTGTCCGAGGAGGTGCAGGGTCACGGCGCCGTACTTCTGGAAAACGCCCGGTCGCTTGGACTGGAGGGAATTATCGCCAAGCACCGGGAGCGTCCATACCGCTCAGGCAGGACAGGCGACTGGCTAAAAATCAAGTGCGTGCAGAGCGAGAGCTTCATGATCGTCGGCTACGAGCAGTCGGCGGTCGCCCGCGGTGGGATCGGCAGCCTGCTGCTGGCAGCTCGCCGCGACCACGATTGGGTCTATGTCGGCGCCGTCGGCAGGGACTTCAAGGAAAAAGATGCGGCGTATCTGAAGAAGACGCTCGACAAACTGAAGACGAGGACGCCGGTCGTGCCGCTGAAGGGTAAGAACTATGTCTTCGCGCAGCCGACGCTGATCGCCGAGATCGAGTTCCGCGGCTGGACCGACGACGGCAATCTGCGGCATGCGTCTTACAAAGGCTTGCGCGAGATCCAGGATAATGCTGCGGTTTACGCGCTCGACTGACTGTAGTCGCGACTTCCAATTTTTTTCCGCTGACCCCCTTGAATCGGAAATTCTCAAAAACCACATCGATTGCCGCCAGCTGCTGAGGACAGGGCTGGCCTTGCTGGGAGCACCGCTTTTTCGGCGCTTCCATACCCATGTTGCTTCAAGGAGGATATGGCTATGGCAACATCTTACGACTACGCACCGCTCTTCCGCTCGAGCGTCGGCTTCGACCGGGTCTTCAATCTTCTCGAAAATGCCCAGCGGGCGCGCTCGATCAGCGACTGGCCGCCCTATGACATCGTCAAGACCGGCGATGACAGCTATCGCATCTCGATCGCGGTAGCCGGTTTCGAGCAGGACGATCTCGACATTACCTTCCAGTCCAACCTTTTGACCGTCACCGGCAAGAAGCAGGAGACCGCCAATGACGGCTACCTGCATCGTGGCATTGCCGGCCGGCCGTTCGAGCACCGGTTCGAGCTTGCCGACCATGTCAGAGTGAACGGGGCAGATCTGAAGAACGGTCTTCTGTCGATCGATCTGGTTCGCGAGATCCCCGAGGCCTTGAAGCCGCGGAAGATCGACATCCAGACCAACCCGGCCCTCGTGCAGTCGACCGCCCCGGTGCAGATCGAAGCGCAGAAGGCCGCCTAATCGAAACTGTGGTGAAGGGCGCCGCGCGCAGCGGCGCCCTATTAGACATTCCGGGTTGGGAAGGAGAGAGATAATGAAACCCGATATGTTCAGACAGCCTGTTACCATCCTCGTGGGGCTTTGGCTTCCCGGCTGAGGTCCGTACCGTCATGGATGCCTACCGGCATCTTGCCGAATGGCCAGCATCTTTGCGCGATACGGCGCACTCGATCGCGCTGAAAGCGTGTAGCGCGGCACTGCGCGGCGAGATCGAAGCGGAGACAGCGCGCGGCCTGTTCTCCGCCTTCGCTGAGAAGCACGATCTACTGGCGCCGGACACTAATATCATCGCGGGTTCCCGTCGACGGCACGACAAAGATCCGCACGTTCGCTAGGGAGACCGACATGCACGAGATTTTGCACAAGGCCGCGAGCGATGCCGCTGCGATCGGTCCGACGATCCTTCTTCAGGGCATGCAGATTGAGCGGCCGATCGATGTTGTGAAAGCGATTGCTCTCACCGCGGACGATAAACGAACAATCCTGGCGGCATGGGCCTCGGACTTCTACGCGGTCGACTCGAAGNCGGCGTTCCGCCATGTGCCGGGAACACCGGCGCCGATTTCCATCGATGAGGTTCAGGCTGCCCTCAAAGAACTTGATCGGCGATACGGATATTGATTACGCGTACCGGCCGATTGTCGGCCGTTTGCGATCGAGTTCTGAATGGTCGAGACCGAAGCGTTCCAGAACGAGGTCAAGGTTACGGCGGTTGGATTTGAAGTAGACGTCGAACAGGTCACCGACCAATGGGAGGCTCCCGGCCGCCGCGTCGAAACCGATGTTGACCAACTTCTTAAGAAGCTTGTCATTCGGCACGCCAAGCCGCCGCGCACTGACGCTGGTGAAAGAGGTGTGAGAAGTCGATGACCTGAATGGGCGCAACGAATCGAACCGATCTGGCTCCGGAAAACCAGTTAGCACTATGAGCTTTACAGCTCGGAAAGTAGATTTGGACCTGATCCGCAGATCACCATACCGGCCAGCGGTCTTTCGAAATGCCGCAATTAAAGGCCTGACAGAAGACCGCACTCGATCACACGTTCAGATGGACAAAAACTTCTTGCATAACGGGCGGCAACCACAGAAGCGCCAGGGGTCCCGGCTAATTTTCCAACCCTCGCGAGATTGCGGACGCCCTAAATAAAACATTGATGGACGGCCGCCGATGAGGTTCCCGCCTCGGAGCGGATGTAGAGCCGGAAGGCTGTCCCTTAAATTTCCTCTTGGCCTGAGCCAAATCGGAAGCCGCGACGGTCTTCTCATCCTTGGTGGATCTCTTGTTCGAAAGCTCCTTGGATGCCTTCGACGCGGGCTTCTTCCCTGTTGCCATCTCTAGATTCCTCCTTTTCCAGCGGTTCGCAGAGAATAACCGCAATCTCTACGTGAGCAATAGGGGAGACTGCCGCTGAGAACCGCCGTATGGCAGAGTAGCGTAAGCTGCAGGCGGCACATAAAGGGAATAAGAGCGCGTGTAACGCGGCAGCCTTTCAATGCGTAGCTCGCAATATTTTTACAAGTTTTGCCAATTCTCTGTCGTCAATGAGCTCCGGCCCATCATCACCATGCACGAATACCTCTAGCGTTGCGATCTGATCGATGTGCTCACTTACATACTCGACGGCTTTTTCGAGTGAGCTGAAGGTTCTATTCGGCGTCCCAGGGGTCCAGCAATAGACAGTACTATTGGTCGCGGAATACATCGAAAGCTTGTCTGCCATTTTCATTACCATATGTGACCGCGGTCTTACAGATGCCGCAGACACGATATTAATGCGTCGTGGTAAACGAAAATACCGTGCCAGGCGTGACCGTCGAACAATAGTTAGCGGCTTGTTAATTCGGGTGCAGATAATGCGCTCGCAGCATCGCAGCATCGCAGCATCGCAGCCCATCAGCGATCGTCAGTGTAACGTCGAGTTGGTTTTTCTGACCGTGGATGAACGCGGATAGATCTCGTTGAGGATCTTGGCCAATTGCTTGGCCTGGCTCTCACTTAGGCCATGCAGAATTTCTCCACCGAAACAAGCTGGTGTCTCGATATCGTGGTCCCACACCGTCCAGTGATCGGTCGGGTCGCAGACAAGATCGAATCTAACACGTGAAGTGGTGGGCATCTGGTTAGCTCAACCGCTGAGATGGTAAACGGCTTACGCCCGCATGATTAATGTTTACTTGAGATTGTGCAGCTATTCCATCACGTCTTTGTGAGTGCCTGCCTCCCGGTCCACTACGGCGTGAATTCGAAGCGTAGACTTCAACGATCTCACGGAGCCGCAAGACGCTATATGGGGCATTGCGTCAGCTATATGCTGTCTCATTGTGCTCGAGGAAATCCGGCGGCCTCGGACAGAATGCCGGTATCAATTCGGCCGATCGGCGTACCTGCTGGTCGGGCTTTTTGATTCCAGATTAAGGAGAGAGCGCTGCGGCGTCTCCTGGGAACTTCAATCAGGAGATTGCCCGCAAGAATGCCCGGAACTGGGCGCTGAAATCAGGCCCAATGCGACTTCACGACCAATTGCCATCGAATATCGCCCCCTTGTGGGTGCTGATGATGGTTCTGTGGAGGAAGAGGGTGGTTTTTCACCGAAGTGCAGCTAAGCCCGCAAACCGAACAACGATAGATGCCGGAAAAGGGAGTGTTCTGTCCAGGATGATGGATCACATCAAACTCTGCTCCGAACTGTTGCGACAAGAATGTCCCGTTTCTGTAAAAAGCCATGCTGATCATCCTCTCCAATGATTGCAAGGTCAGAAGACATTATTCTCGCATTGCGCGCAATGGAGATTCGCATACCTCATTTAACCCAGCCCTCGCAAGACACACGACCATGGCCAAAACGGTCAACCATGCGTTCAGGCATTGCAGGACTGGGAAGGCGAGGGTGAAAGGTGCTGACGGAAATGCCAGTCTCGGATCAAAAGCCGCCGGTTATCGAGCAGATGTGCGGGAAGTACTGGAGGGTGAGGTTTATGAGAGTGATGTAACTGAGCTACGTGGGAAGCCGATTAGCGCCCAATTCGAGGCCGCGCCAAACGGCCAGAATGCAAAGTGGCGGAATGAGCGCTATTCCAGCGCAATACTTGCCTTGTTCAATTCTGGCAGATTGCGTGGCGACAGCCTGTAGAATTTCTGCCTTTCGGCTAGGAGCGGTAATTTTATGAGGCTTTCCAGTTACTCGACCGTCGGGGCAATAGGTAGTTTGTCTCGCGTAAGGTCCTCAGCTTCTCGATTTCGTACTGAACCAGTAGGCCACGCGTCTTTCTTATCGTGTGATTCCTGATCGTCGTCTGAATACAAAACGATCTGCTTGGTTGAGTGGCGGCATCTTCATAGAATTCGAAACCGCCCCAGAGAACAGGTGGGGTAACGATGCGGTCGTAAAAGACGAATCCCACGCCGAACATCCATAGGCAGGTCGCCACCACCCATATGCGGAAAAGACCGCGAGACCAATTCACCGTTTCACATCCAAGGTTAATCAATGCCAGTCTGAAAAACGCATGGCATCGCCCGGAAGGCAAGAGCCGGTAAATGGCCAACATGCCGAAACGGCCGATGCCGCCGGATGAGATGATCGAGGATACGTCGATCCGGATTGAACCAGCACAGGAGCTCCTGGACTGGAGGCGATCGACTTTCATCGACGACATCGGCCCTCGTATATGAAGACCACGGGCATCTCCGCTTCACAACAATGGTTGTGTTGTGGACGAACGTTCGCAATCGCAGGACCGGCCGCCAAATCTTCGGCCAATGCGAGATGGGGTTGCCAGCTGACAAATCGGCGACGGGCCGGATCGAGCCTCGGCTCACCACATGGTTTGGCGAAGTCCCAGACTTCCTGCTGACATTCGATGCCCATTATCGCATCAGTGTGTTCCGACGCCGAGGTCTGCGCGATCGAGCATGAGCGATACCACTGAGGCCAGGAGGGTGACCATCTGCGGCGCTCCCAAGATCAGACGGGACGGTAGTCCGGCTCTCGCTGTGCGCGGACACGACCCGGAAGAGTTTGTCGGTGTTGTCCGCCGTTATGGAGCTGACGCGGCAAAGAGGCCCCGGAAAATATCCCGGGCGAGGATTCGCCATGTGTGTGGGACATGCCAGTTGCGTGTCGCTTGAGCCTATTCGCCGTCCCGAACTCTTTGAATGTAGCGTTGCCTGTCTGCTTCGGTAGCTCCGGTAGATAAATCCTGGCCCAACTCGGTATGCTGGGCGACAGAATGCCATGGCCGTCCGGGGTTCTCTTTCGTCCATAGCTGCTTGGCGCGTCTTTCGATTTCAGCGTCTTCCAACTTGGCCTCCTCCATGTCGCCTGAGGATAGCACGGCAAGGATAACTTTGAGACCCTGACCGGTGTTTCGGCCAGCGCTATTCTACGTTACGCTGGCCGAGGATCACGATCCCACGCCGGGGTACCAGCCCTTTGGCGCAGTGAAAAATTACCAAACGGGACCGGCGCAGGATATTCGTAAAATGTCATAGAAATCAGGCCATCCGACGGTCAAGAAACAGGCTCATGCGGCATTACCCTTTGGGGTATTCGTGCCAGTGATGTTCAAAGCAATACCATTGCATCCGACGTCGTAGCCGCAACCGCCCCACTCGCTGCAGCCGGGCTCCTCGCACCATTGCTCGAAAAATGAACCGGCGCTGCTGGCCTTGTGTCTGTTTCGTGTCGTCACTCATCGAGCGGCATCTTTGCCGTCATGATCGCCTCAGAGCTTCTCTGGCTCGTCTTCATTCGGTGAGCTGTTGTTTATCTCCTGCTGATAGCGCTTCGCTATGTCGGCGTACCGGATGCGCGCCGCGCAGATGGCCTTGGCGATGTGATTAATCGCCATGACTCGGCAGCCGTTCTCATTCGCTTTTGCCGCAGCGACCCATATGTCTTGTGGAAATGTTTTCGGGCATTTCGGTCATTGTTCTCCAGCCCTTCCGTTTCGCCCCAGCAGCCTCTCGGACTCACCGTCGTCACCATTGTGAGCCATTAGCCGTTCGTAATAATCATCGACTATCCGTGCGGCTTTTCGCGCCGTGGGCTCAAAGCCTTGGGGGAAGCAATCTCTCCCTGACTTCCGGCCCTTGACCACTCCACTGCCACAGGCCTTTCACCGGTCCACCCGGCTCTAGCCTGATCCGACCTATTCTGATCTCCCCATCCCATCCGCAGAAATCCGTTTTGTGGCTGTCCGCATCTTCATGCCGGGGCCAAGTCACCTGCCACTTGTATCGCAGCGCCGGGACAGTCGGCGCGCCCGCTTTCTCGGTCATCTTCAGCTTCCGCAGTTTGTTCTCAAAATGTTCTGGGTGAAGAGGAGAGTCAAGACGGCTAAATTAAAAGCCCGTCACCAGGAGCGCGTGACGGGCTCCTCCCACCGCACGGGAGGCGACCGAAGGGACAACCCGACCGTCGCGAGAGCCAAACTGTGGCCTGCCTCATATGTTCCCGATGCGTGCCGGCGGTCGGGATGATCTTTGCTGACGAGGGGCGGGAGAAAATCGTTCATCTCTAAACTGTGGTGATATCAGGCGATACGGTCAAAGGCCCGTCGCCCCCCAGCGACAGGCCTGGCTGCGTCGTCAGACTTGGTGATTGCCGACGTAGCCGCGAGTTCCGACGCATAGGCTGTTTCGGCGGGGGAGGAAAAGAATCCATCAGAGTGGTTGTCTAAGTAATTTAAAATATGAGGGTGCACGTTCAAAGACAAAAGCAGACTCGCTGCGACCTTAACAACGGCTTCGTCATTGAGAGCGCGCATGTTTTAGGAGAGACGGTTACCGATTGCTGAAATCGGAAGCGAAACCTTAAATTCGTGCGGCTTCCGTGGGGTGTCGATCGCACGGCTTGACATTTAGCCGGACCTGCAGACATCGAAAGTCTTGACGCGAATTGAGTTTCGTCATTCAAAGGCAGGGATGCGTTGCCCCGAGCAGCGAAACAATTTAGGAAACGTCCATGTCGGAACTGCTTCAACCGTCGTCGAATATTTGGCGGGCGGAGCGGGCCGACGAGTTTGGGATTCTAATCGACGCTGACAACTATTTCGTCGCCACCCGGGCGGCGATGACATCAGCTCAAAAGTCGATTTTCCTGGTGGGCTGGGATTTCGATGCGTCGATCACCCTCGGGCGACCAGGAGAACAATATGACGGCCCCAGCCACGTCGGGGATTTTCTTCTATGGCTGACCAGGAAAAATCCAGAGCTTGAGATTCGACTCCTCTTGTGGAATCCCGGTTTTCTGTCGAGTTGGGCGAAAGTAGCGAACCTTCCATATCTCCTGCGATGGAAGTTCCATCGCCAGATCACGGTTCTTCTGGATGGCAATCACCCCGTCGGCAGTTCGCACCATCAGAAGATTCTTGTCATCGACGACGCGATTGCCTTTTGCGGCGGTATCGACGTCACCGCGGGGCGTTGGGATACGCGACAGCATTTGGACAATGACCCGCTTCGCAAGCGGCCAAACGGGACCGCTTACGGCCCCTGGCATGACGCTTCGAGCTTTTGTTCCGGGCCGGCTGCAAAGGCGCTCGGTGATCTCTGCCGCGCAAGATGGAAATTGGCAGGTGGAGAGCAGTTGGCGCCGGTCGATTGCCAACGCGATTTGCCATCCGTCAAAGGCGCAATCGCGTTCGGGTCAGTGACCCTGGGAATTTCGCGCACATGTCCTGCGTTCGGAGATCAAGAAAGCGTCTCGGAGATCGAAAGGCTTTATGTCGACATGATCATGTCGGCCGAGCGGACTATCTATGCTGAAAGCCAGTATTTCGCGTCTCGAATCATTGCACAGGCTCTTGCCAGACGTCTGCAGGAAGATGATGGCCCTGAAGTGATCCTGATCAATCCCATCAAGGCCGACAACTGGCTGGGCGAACTTGCTATGGATACGGCGCGGGCACGCTTGAGGGAATCCCTGCGCCTTCACGATCCCTATGGACGATTTCGAATTTATCATCCCGTAACCGCTGATGGAGTACCAATCTACGTTCATTCGAAATTGATGATCGTGGATGACAAATCGCTGCGCGTGGGCTCCTCGAACTTCAACAACAGATCGATGAGATTCGACAACGAGTGCGACGTTGCTTTCGAGGCCGGACGAGACGAGCGGCTTTCAAAGCAGCTTGTTCAACTCCGGGATAATTTGTTGTCGGAACACCTGGGCATCAGGCTGGACGAAGTTACACAGACGATTAGCCGTACAAAGTCGGTTATTGCAGCTATCGAGAAGCTCAGGGAAATCCGAGAGGGAGATCAATCCGAAAACAGAGGAACGCTCGTCCCCTATGAAACGCCAGTAATGTCCGACCTGCAAGAATGGCTGGCGGATAACGAGATTCTCGACCCGGAAGGTCCCGAGGCAGTAATGGAGCCCATCGAACGGCGGGGGCTACTCCGAGGACTGCTTACGATCCCGCCAAAGGTCTCCTTGCATTGCCGCTAGTTGTGAACCGCGTCGGTGGGCGGTTGGGCTGACTGCATCAAACTGAACTGATGGGGTGGATGCCCCCTCCGGCCGGCATCGGCGTATGATGCCTGGCCAGCGCCATGGTGGCGGTTACGGAGGAGTGGCAGATGACAGCAGTCCACATTCTGGCGATCGACCTCGCGAAGCGGAGCTTTCAGGTCTGTGCAACGGATC
>JGI25161J50226_1000799_pt1 | contig 11858 bp, 6 predicted proteins | sample AraplaMF_Cvi_mMF_FD_50226 | JGI IMG/M metagenome (IMG submission 50226)
CAGGAGCTGCCGGCGCGGCGGCCGGTTTGGCCGCTGCGGCGGGAGCCGGTGCGGCGGCTTCGGCGCCTGCCACTTCCAGCGTCAGCACGACCGAGCCCTGCTTGACCTTGTCGCCTAGCTTGACCCGCAGCTCCTTGACCACACCCGCGTGGCTGGAGGGGATTTCCATGGAGGCCTTGTCGGACTCCACGGTGATCAGCGACTGCTCGGCCTTGACGGTGTCGCCGGGCTTGACCAGCAATTCGATCACGGTCACTTCGTCGAAATCCCCGATATCAGGAACTTGAATGTCTACCACTGCCATATCTTGTCTCCGTTTGCTTCAGGCGTCTGTGCGTCTACGTCAGGGTTTTAACTCAAGCGTAAAGCGGGTTGATCTTGTCGACATTGATGCCGTATTTTTTGATGGCTTCGCTCACCTTGGCGACCGGCACCGTGCCCTCTTCGCTGAGCGCCTTGAGCGCCGCCACGACGATGTAGTGGCGGTTGATCTCGAAGTGCTCGCGCAGCTTGCTGCGGAAGTCGCTGCGGCCGAAGCCGTCGGTGCCCAGCACCTTGTAGGTGCGGCCCTTGGGGATGAAGGGGCGGATCTGCTCGGCATAGGCCTTCATGTAGTCGGTGGACGCGATGACGGGGCCGGTGTGCTTTTCAAGCTGCTGGGCCACGAAGGACACCTGGGGCTTGTCGGCCGGGTGCAGCAGGTTCCAGCGCTCGGTGCCCTGGCCGTCGCGGGCCAGTTCGTTAAAGCTCGGGCAGCTCCAGACATTGGCGGCAATGCCCCATTCCTTTTCGAGCAGTTCCTGCGCGGCGATGGATTCGCGCAGTATGGTGCCGGAGCCCAGCAGCTGCACGCGCGGCGTGAGCTTGGCGCCTTCCTTGCACAGGTACATGCCCTTGATGATCTGCTCTTCGGTGCCGGGCTTGAGGCCGGGCATGGCGTAGTTCTCATTGAGCAGGGTCAGGTAGAAATAAACGTTGTCCTGTTTCTCGACCATGCGTTTCAAGCCATGGTGCAGGATCACGCCGACTTCGTGCGCGAAGGTCGGGTCGTAGCTGATGCAGTTGGGGATCGTTCCGGCCAGGATATGGCTGTGGCCGTCTTCGTGCTGCAGGCCTTCGCCGTTGAGCGTGGTGCGGCCCGAGGTGCCGCCCAAGAGGAAGCCGCGCGCCTGCATGTCGCCGGCCGCCCAGGCCAGGTCGCCGATGCGCTGGAAGCCGAACATCGAGTAGTACACGTAGAACGGCACCATGATGCGGTTGTTGGTGCTGTAGGAGGTGGCCGCCGCGATCCAGCTGCTCATGCCGCCGGCCTCGTTGATGCCTTCCTGCAGGATCTGGCCCTGCTTGTCTTCCTTGTAGTACATCACCTGGTCTTTGTCGACCGGCGTGTACTTCTGGCCGTCGGGGTTGTAGATGCCGATCTGGCGGAACAGGCCTTCCATGCCGAAGGTGCGGGCCTCGTCCACCAGGATGGGCACGACGCGCGGGCCCAGGGCCTGGTCGCGCAGCAGCTGCGTGAGGAAGCGCACATAGGCCTGGGTGGTGGAGATTTCGCGGCCTTCGGCCGTGGGCTCGATCACCGACTTGAAGGTTTCCAGCGCGGGCACGGTGAACTGCTCGTCGGCCTTGACGCGGCGGTGCGGCAGGTAGCCGCCCAGGGCCTTGCGGCGCTCGTGCAGGTAGCGCATCTCGGGCGTGTCGTCGGCCGGCTTGTAGAAGGGGATGTCGGCCAGCTTGCTGTCGGGAATCGGGATGTTGAAGCGGTCGCGGAAGGCCTTGATGTCCTCATCGGCCAGTTTTTTGGTCTGGTGGACGTTGTTCTTGCCTTCGCCGATCTTGCCCATGCCGAAGCCCTTGACGGTCTTGACGAGCAGGACCGTGGGCTGGCCCTTGTGCTTGACGGCCGCATGGAAGGCCGCATAGACCTTTTGCGAATCGTGGCCGCCGCGGCGCAGGTTGAAGATGTCCTCGTCGCTCATCTTGGCGACCATTTCGAGCGTGCGCGGGTCCTGGCCGAAGAAATGCTTGCGCACATAAGCGCCGTCATTGGCCTTCATGGCCTGGTAGTCGCCGTCCAGCGTGTCCATCATGACCTTGCGCAGTGCGCCGTCCTTGTCGCGGGCCAGCAGCGGGTCCCAGTTGCTGCCCCACAGCAGCTTGATGACGTTCCAGCCGGCGCCGCGGAACTCGCCTTCGAGTTCCTGGATGATCTTGCCGTTGCCGCGCACCGGGCCATCCAGGCGCTGCAGGTTGCAGTTGATGACAAAAACCAGGTTGTCGAGCTTTTCGCGCGCGGCCAGGCCGATGGCGCCCATGGATTCGACCTCGTCCATCTCGCCGTCGCCGAGGAAGGCCCAGACCTTGCGGTTTTCGGTGTTGGCGATGCCGCGGGCATGCAGGTACTTGAGGAAACGCGCCTGGTAGATCGCCATCAGCGGGCCCAGGCCCATGGACACGGTGGGGAACTGCCAGAACTCGGGCATCAGCTTGGGGTGCGGGTAGCTGGACAGGCCCTTGCCGTCGACTTCCTGGCGGAAGTTGAGCAGCTGCTCTTCGGTCAGGCGGCCTTCAAGGTAGGCGCGGGCATAGACGCCGGGCGACACGTGGCCCTGGATGTAGAGGCAGTCGCCGCCGTGCTCTTTTCCGGGTTCAGCGCTCTCGGCGTGCCAGAAGTGGTTGAAGCCGGCGCCGAACAGGCTGGCCAGCGAGGCGAAGGAGCCGATGTGGCCGCCCAGGTCGCCGCCGTCGGCGGGGTGCAGGCGGTTGGCCTTGACCACCATGGCCATGGCGTTCCAGCGCATGTAGGCGCGCAGGCGCTCCTCGATCTCGAGGTTGCCGGGCGAGCGCTCTTCCTGGTCGGTCTCAATGGTGTTGACGTAGCCGGTATTGGCCGAGAAAGGCATGTCTATGCTTTTCTGGCGGGCGTGCTCCAGCAGTTGCTCCAGCAGGAAATGGGCGCGCTCCGGGCCTTCGCTTTCGATGACGGCGGACAAGGCGTCCATCCACTCTCGGGTTTCCTGGCTGTCTTTGTCCAGTGCGTCGTTGGCGGCGGCGCGCAAGTTGTCGCCGGCTTGGGTGGGATTGGCAGCCATTTTTGTCTCCTGAGTAGCCTGATAAAGCTTGTTTACGCTGCGATGCGGCCTCTTATTGAGCCGCTCACAGGGCCTGTGTCCAACTTGGGTCTAAACGTGTTGTAAACGCAAATTAGATTCAAGTCCCTAGTTTCTCATAATATTTGTGAGATTTCAAATAGTGCTTATTGATTTCACATTAAGAAATTTAAAGGTAAGCATACGTCGCATTGATGGACCCGGGACGGTCCTTTTCCGAGGCATTGCCGCCGCACCGCCGCGCCGCGCTTCACCTTCGAAGATCAGGGTCAACCCTGAATGCCGGGAGCATCTCCCTTAAACTGCACCATTCCTCCTATGACCCAGCAAGCCCCTGCCCTCGCCGACTCCGCGGTGACCCCCGCTCCCCTGGCCCTGTGGCGCCGCTGGTGGCGGCGGCAGTCGCCGTCGCGCCAGGACCGCTTCATTACGCTGGGCCCGCTGCTGGCCGTCGCGCTCTTCCTGGCGGCCGTGATCGCCGCCTTCGGCTACCTGCGCATCGAGGAAATCGACCGCGAGCAGCAGGCCGTCAAGCGCGACGTGGAATACGCCCAGCAGCGCCTGCGCCTGCGCCTGCTGGAGCGGCAGGAGCAGCTCATGCGCATAGGCCGCGACGTCTCCAACAAGGAGGTCGACACCGAGGAGTTCATCACCCAGGCCGAGTCGCTGGTCAACCAGTACCCCGAGCTCATGGCGGTGACCTGGGTGGACAGTAAGCGGCGCATCAAGGTGGCCTATGTATCGCCCAGCGCCAACGGCAGCCAGCTGCGCGGCGCGGGCGAACAGCTCAAGGTCGGCGAGACCGACGGCACCTACGAGCTGGCCCGTGACCTGCGCCAGCCCGTGTACTCGCGTCCGCTGACGCCAAAGGAAGCCGGCGGCTACAACGCGCCCACCCTGCAGCTGCAGGTGCCGTTGGACGACCAGGGCAAGTTCGCCGGCGTCATCATGGGCGAATACTCCATCGACGGGCTGCTGCGCTTCGGCGTGCCGACCGAGGTCACCGCCAAATACGCGGTGACCCTGATCGATGACAAAAACCGGGTGCTGGCGGGTAACCTGCCGCCGCCGCGCAATCCCGCGGCCCGGCTGCTGCCCTGGTCCGACGGCGCGGCCGAATACGAAATACCAGTCTCGCCGGTCGGCAACGGCCTGCTGATACGCGCCGAGGGCTACCGCGCCTCGCTGGGCGTGGTCGGCAGCGGCTTTTTCTGGCTGGTCAGTGCGCTGAGCGCGCTCACGGTGTGGATGCTGCTGGGCACCTGGCGCCACACGCGCCGCCGCGTGCAGGCCCAGCAGGCGCTGATTGCCGAGACCAACTTCCGCCGCGCCATGGAAAACTCCATGCTGACCGGCATGCGCGCGCTCGACCTGCAGGGCCGCATCACCTACGTCAACCCGGCCTTCTGCCAGATGACGGGCCTGACCGAAGGCGACCTGGTGGGCCGCACGCCGCCGTTTCCGCACTGGCCGGAAGGCGAGATCGACACGCTGATGCAGCGGCTGGACGACGAGCTGCACGGCCGCACGCCGCCGGGCGGCTTCGAGGTGCGCGTCAAGCGCAAGAACGGCCAGATCTTCGACGCCCGCATGTACGTCTCGCCGCTGATAGACCCGCGCGGCCAGCAGACCGGCTGGATGACCTCCATGACGGACATCACCGAGCCCAAGCGCATCCGCGAGGAACTGACCGCCTCCTATGAGCGCTTCACCACGGTGCTTGAAGGGCTGGACGCGGCCGTCTCGGTGGCGCCGCTGGGCAGCGAAGAGCTGCTGTTCGCCAACAAGCTGTACCGCTCCTGGTTTGGCGGCGAGGTGTCGGGCCACCTGAACCTGATTGCGCAGGCCGGCGTGCCCAGCGCCGTGCCCACCGACGACACGCTGGACGCGGTCGACGGCCTGGCCGGCTTCCCGACCGATACGCTGACGGCGGCGCAAACGGAAAACGCCGAGATCTACGTGCCCGAGCTCAGCAAATGGCTGGAAGTGCGTTCGCGCTACCTGACCTGGGTGGACGGCCGCCTGGCCCAGATGGTGATCGCCACCGACATCACGCCGCGGCGCCATGCCGAAGAGCAGGCCGCCCAGCAGAATGAGCGGGCCCAGACCGCCAGCCGCCTGATCACCATGGGCGAGATGGCCTCGAGCGTGGCGCACGAGCTGAACCAGCCGCTCACGGCCATCAACAACTACTGCAACGGCATGGTCTCGCGCATCAAGGGCAAGCAGATCAGCAACGAAGACCTGCTGATCGCGCTGGACAAGACCGCCAAGCAAGCGCACCGCGCCGGCCAGATCATCCAGCGCATACGCTCCTTCGTCAAACGCAGCGAGCCCAACCGCATGGCGGCCGACGTGGCCACCATGGTCAGCAATGCCATGGAGCTGGCCGACATCGAGCTGCGCCGCCACCACGTGCGCCTGAGCCACTACATCGCGGCCCGCCTGCCCGAAATCATGGTGGACCCCATCCTGATCGAGCAGGTGCTGATCAACCTCATGAAAAACGCGGCTGAATCGATCGAGCAGGCCCACCTGCCCACGGCGCGCCGCAGCGTCGAGCTGCGCGTGGTGCCCAAGCAGATCGAGGACCAGGCCGTGGTGGAGTTTTCGGTGCTCGACACCGGGCGCGGCCTGTCGCCCGAAGTCATGGGCCGGCTCTATGAGGCCTTCTACTCCACCAAGGCCGAAGGCATGGGCATAGGCCTGAAGCTGTGCCGCAGCATCGTCGAGTCCCACCAGGGAAGAATGGAGGCCGAGAACCTCTACAATGGGGACGAAGTGGTGGGGTGCCGGTTTACCTTCTGGATCCCTGTGACACCCCTGATCCTGCCAACGGCGCCAGCCGGCGACAGCACGGCGGCCAGGAACGCAGGCGTTCACTGAAAGCCCTTCAAGAACCGTCTCTTGAGAAGTTCACGAAAGAAAGTTTGGCATGAGCTTGATTCCCAAAAAAGGTACCGTCTACGTCGTTGATGATGACGAGGGCGTGCGCGACTCGCTGCAGTGGCTGCTCGAGGGCAAGGACTACCGCGTCCGCTGCTACGACTCGGCCGAAACTTTCCTCTCCCGCTACGACCCGCGCGAAGTGGCCTGCCTGATCGTCGACATCCGCATGGGCGGCATGACCGGGCTGGAGCTGCAGGACCGCCTGGTCGAGCGCAAGTCGCCGCTGCCCATCGTGTTCATCACCGGCCACGGCGACGTGCCCATGGCGGTCAACACCATGAAAAAAGGCGCGATGGACTTCATCCAGAAGCCGTTCCAGGAAGAAGCCCTGGTCAACCTGGTCGAACGCATGCTGGAGCAGGCCAAGGAAGCCTTCAGCGAGTTCCAGCAGTCCGCCAGCCGCGACGCCCTGCTGGCCAAGCTGACCTCGCGCGAGGCCCAGGTGCTCGAGCGCATCGTGGCCGGCCGGCTCAACAAGCAGATCGCCGACGACCTGGGCATCAGCATCAAGACGGTGGAGGCGCACCGCGCCAACATCATGGAAAAGCTCAATGCCAACACCGTGGCCGACCTGCTCAAAATCGCCCTGGGGTCCAACGCGCCCAAAGGCTGACCGCACTTTCGCTGTCTTTGCGATAGCCCTCGACGCCCGTATTGATTGGACCAGCGGGCGTTTTTACTTTGAAAAACCGATCCAAAAATGACCGCCCAGCTGATTGACGGAAACGCCCTCTCCAAACAATTGCGCGCCGACGTCGCGCGGCGGGCCGCCGCCTTGCGCGCGCGCGGCATCACGCCGGGCCTGGCCGTGGTGCTGGTGGGTGAAAACCCGGCCAGCCAGGTCTATGTGCGCAACAAGGTGAAAGCCTGCGAAGACAGCGGCCTGCATTCGGTGCTCGAAAAATNCCCCGCCACCCTCAGCGAAGCCGAGCTGCTGGCGCGCGTGGACGCCCTCAACAAGGACCCGGCCATCCACGGCATCCTGGTGCAGCTGCCGCTGCCCGCGCACATCGATGCGCACAAGGTCATCGAAGCCATCTCGCCGGCCAAGGACGTGGACGGCTTTCACGTCGCCAGCGCCGGCGCGCTCATGGTCGGCCAGCCGGGCTTCTGGCCCTGCACACCTTACGGCTGTATGAAGATGCTGGAAAGCATCCATTACGACCTCAAGGGCAAGCACGCCGTGGTGATTGGCCGCAGCAACATCGTCGGCAAGCCCATGGCACTGATGCTGCTGCAAAAAAACGCCACCGTCACCATCTGCCACAGCGCCACCCAGGACCTCAAGGCCATGACGCTGCAGGCCGACGTGGTCGTGGCTGCCGTCGGCAAGCGCAATGTGCTAACGGCCGACATGGTCAAGCCCGGCGCCGTCGTGCTCGACGTAGGCATGAACCGCAATGACGAAGGCAAGCTTTGCGGCGACGTGGATTTTGACGGGGTCAAGGAAGTTGCCGGCTACATCACGCCGGTGCCCGGCGGTGTGGGCCCCATGACCATTACCATGCTGCTGGTCAACACACTCGAAGCCGCTGAGCGCGGCTGACCCGCTCTTCTTCAGCCGGCTGAGGGAGGCTCAGCCCGCGAGACAGCCGAGGTGCCCGCCAAGCGCCAAAGCGCCAGGCCGGCGCACAGCCACTGCACGACGTACAAGGCCGTGCCCAGGCCATGCCAGAGCTTGAGGTTGCCGCCCTCGGCGCGCGCGCTGACGATGCGCGGCGCGATGCCGAACTCCACCAGCAAGGCCAACAGCAAGCCGGCGACCACGAATTTCATGGCGGCCTGCGCCTGCAAAGCGAGGGCCGCATCGTCTTTTTTATTGAGCACCAGCAAGAGCAGCATGGCGCAGCCCGTACTGAGCCAGGTCTGCGCGGTGAAGAGTTTGGCGGCCATGGCGCCGGCCGCGGCGTGCGTGCCCAGCTTGGCGAACAGCATGGGAACCACGACGAAGCCCAGACCGGTCAGGCTGCCCCACCAGAGGGCGGCCAGCATCACATTGAAGCGCTGCTTCACAGGATGAAACTCAGATGTACATCACCGCAATGATTTCGTAGCGCTTGATGCCGCCCGGCGCCTGGACTTCGGCCGTGTCGCCCTCGTCCTTGCCGATCAGCGCGCGCGCGATCGGCGAACTGATATTGACCCGGCCCAGCTTGATGTCGGCCTCGTCTTCGCCGACGATCTGGTAGGTCACCTTGTCGCCGGTGTCTTCGTCTTCCAGCTCTATGGTCGAGCCGAACACGACCTTGCCGCCCGCATCCAGTTCGGACGGGTCGATGATCTGCGCGGCGGAGAGCTTGCCTTCGATTTCCTGGATGCGGCCTTCGATAAAGCCCTGGCGGTCCTTGGCGGCATCGTATTCGGCGTTTTCGCTCAGGTCGCCCTGGGCGCGCGCTTCGGAAATCGAATTGATGACCCAGGGGCGGTCCACGGTTTTCAGCTGGTGCAGTTCCGCCTTGAGGCTTTCCGCGCCGCGTTTGGTGATGGGGATGGTGGCCATGTTTTTGCTCCTGCAAAAGCGAAACCGCCACCAGTCACCTGGCGGCGGCGCTTGAATTCAAAACTTCAATGAAACAAGTTTAATGCAAATCGGGGCCGGCGAAATCCGGGAAAAACCGGTGGCCGGGCCCGGGTTTTCAGGCCCTTTCAGGCCAGTTGGGCGTGCAGCTCCTGCACGGAATAGACCGGCAGGTTGTCCAGGTACTTCATGCCCTCCACGGCCGCTTCGGCGCCAGCAATCGTGGTGTAGGTCGTCACACGGGCCAGCAGCGCCGAGGTGCGGATCTGGCGCGAGTCGGTGATCGCGTTGCGCCGCTCTTCGACGGTGTTGATGACCAGGGCAATCTCGTTGTTCTTGATCATGTCCACCACGTGCGGCCGCCCTTCGGTGACCTTGTTGACCACGGTGCAGGCAATGCCCGCCGCCTGGATGGCGGCCGCCGTGCCTTTGGTCGCCACCAGCTCGAACTTTTGCGCGGCCAGCGCGCGCGCGACTTCCACGGCGCGCGGCTTGTCGTTGTTCTTGACGGTCAGGAAGACCTTGCCCGAGGTCGGCAGCTTGGTGCCCGCGCCCAGCTGGGACTTCACGAAGGCTTCGCCGAAGGTCTTGCCCACGCCCATGACCTCGCCGGTGGACTTCATCTCGGGGCCGAGAATCGTGTCCACGCCGGGGAACTTGACGAAGGGGAATACCGCCTCCTTGACGCTGAAGTAAGGCGGCGTGACTTCGTCCTTGATGCCCTGGGACGCCAGCGACTGGCCGACCATGCAACGCGCCGCCACCTTGGCCAGCTGGATGCCGGTGGCCTTGCTGACGAAGGGCACGGTGCGCGAGGCGCGCGGGTTGACTTCCAGCACGTAGATCACGTCCTTGCCGTCGATGTTCTGGATCGCGAACTGCACGTTCATCAGGCCCACCACCGTCAGCGCCTCGGCCATGGCGGCGGTCTGGCGCTTGATTTCGGTCACGGTTTCGGCGCTCAGCGAGTACGGCGGCAGCGAGCAGGCCGAGTCGCCGCTGTGCACGCCGGCCTGTTCGATGTGCTCCATCACGCCGCCTATGAAGGTGCGGCCCTCGGGGTCGCGCAGGCAGTCGACGTCGCATTCGATCGCGTCGTTCAGGAAGCGGTCCAGCAGCACGGGCGAGTCATGGCTGACCTTGACGGCTTCGCGCATATAGCGCTCGAGGTCGCGCTGCTCGTGCACGATTTCCATGGCACGGCCACCCAGCACATAGCTGGGGCGCACGACCAGGGGGTAACCCAGCGCGGCGGCTTTTTCGAGCGCCTCGGGCTCGGTTCGCGCCGTGGCATTGGGCGGCTGGCGCAGCTTGAGCTCATGCAACAGCTTCTGGAAACGTTCGCGGTCTTCGGCCGCGTCGATCATGTCGGGCGAGGTGCCTATGATGGGCACACCGTTGGCTTCCAGGTCCAGGGCCAGCTTCAAAGGCGTCTGGCCGCCGTACTGGACGATCACGCCCAGCGGTTTTTCCTTGTCGACGATCTCGAGCACGTCTTCCAGCGTCAGCGGCTCGAAATACAGGCGGTCGCTGGTGTCGTAGTCGGTGGAGACGGTCTCGGGGTTGCAGTTGACCATGATGGTCTCGTAGCCGTCCTCGCGCATGGCCAAAGCCGCGTGCACGCAGCAGTAGTCAAACTCGATGCCCTGCCCGATGCGGTTGGGCCCGCCGCCCAGCACCATGATTTTTTTCTTGTCGGTGGGTGCGGCTTCGCACTCGCTGCCCTCGGCCTCATAGGTCGAGTACATGTAGGCGGTGTTGGTCGCGAACTCGGCGGCGCAGGTGTCCACGCGTTTGTAGACCGGGCGCACGCCCAGCGCGCGGCGCTTCTCGCGGATGGCCGTGTCGGTGGTCTTGAGCTGCTTGGCCAGGCGGCGGTCGGAAAAACCTTTTTGCTTGAGTGTGCGCAGCGTGACGGCGTCAATCTTGTCGAGCGAGGTGGTTTCGAGCTCCAGCTCGATCTTGACGATCTGTTCGATCTGGATCAGGAACCAGGGGTCGATCTTGGTCAGCGCAAAGACTTCGTCGACGCTCATGCCCTGGGCGAAGGCGTCGCCCACGTACCAGATGCGGTCCGGGCCGGGCGCGCCGAGTTCTTTCTCGAGCACCTCGCGGTCCTGGGTTTTCTCGTTCATGCCGTCCACGCCGACTTCCAGGCCGCGCAGCGCTTTCTGGAAGGACTCCTGGAAGGTGCGGCCCATGGCCATGACCTCGCCCACGGATTTCATCTGCGTGGTCAGGCGCGAATCGGCGGCCGGGAATTTTTCGAAGGCGAAGCGCGGAATCTTGGTGACCACGTAGTCGATGCTGGGCTCGAAGCTCGCGGGGGTGGCGCCGCCAGTGATCTCGTTGCGCAGCTCGTCCAGCGTGTAGCCCACGGCCAGCTTGGCCGCGACCTTGGCGATCGGGAAGCCCGTGGCCTTGGAAGCCAGCGCCGAGGAGCGCGAAACGCGCGGGTTCATCTCGATCACGACCATGCGGCCGTCGACCGGGTTGATGGAGAACTGCACGTTGGAGCCGCCGGTGTCCACGCCGATCTCACGCAGCACGGCCAGGGAGGCATTGCGCAGGATCTGGTATTCCTTGTCGGTCAGCGTCTGGGCCGGTGCGACCGTGATGGAGTCGCCGGTGTGCACGCCCATGGGGTCCAGGTTTTCGATGGAGCAGACGATGATGCAGTTGTCGGCGGTGTCGCGCACCACTTCCATCTCGTACTCTTTCCAGCCGAGCAGCGACTCTTCAATCAGCAGCTCGTTGGTGGGCGAGGCTTCCAGGCCGCGCTTGCAGATGACTTCGAATTCTTCGGAGTTGTAGGCGATGCCGCCGCCGGTGCCGCCCAGCGTGAAGCTGGGGCGGATCACGGTGGGGAAGCCGACGCTCTTTTGCACGGCCCAGGCTTCGTCCATGCTGTGCGCGATGCCGGAGCGGGCCGAACCCAGCCCGATCTTGGTCATCGCGTCCTTGAACTTCAGGCGGTCTTCGGCCTTGTCGATGGCCTCGGGCTTGGCGCCTATCAGCTCGACCTTGTACTTGTCGAGCACGCCGTTGTGCCAGAGGTCCAGCGCGCAGTTGAGCGCGGTCTGCCCGCCCATGGTCGGCAGGATGGCGTCGGGGCGCTCCTTGGCGATGATTTTTTCAACCGTCTGCCAGGTGATGGGCTCGATGTAGGTGACGTCGGCGGTGGCCGGGTCGGTCATGATCGTCGCGGGGTTGCTGTTGATCAGGATGACCTTGTAGCCCTCTTCGCGCAGCGCCTTGCAGGCCTGCACGCCGGAGTAGTC
>JGI25161J50226_1000801_pt1 | contig 11848 bp, 12 predicted proteins | sample AraplaMF_Cvi_mMF_FD_50226 | JGI IMG/M metagenome (IMG submission 50226)
GGTTACGCCTTCCAGTGGTACGCACTGGCGGCAATGGCAGTACTTTTCTTTGTATTCACCGGATTGAGAAAAAGTGGAAAACGCTAAACAAGACGAGAACCAGCGCCGCCGTGGCCGCTGGAGCATGTTCGCGGTGCTGCTGGTGTGCGCCGCACCGATCCTTGCTTCCTATATCACCTACTACTTCATCAAGCCGGAAGGGCGCACCAACTATGGCGACCTGCTCGACCCGCGCATGCACCCGATCCCCGCCATGGCCAGCACCACGGTCGATGGCAAACCGCAAACGCTGGAAGACTTCAAGGGCAAATGGCTGATGGTCAAAGTGGGCGGCTCCGCCTGCGACCAGAAGTGCCAGGACATGCTGTTCATGATGCGCCAGCTGCGCACCATGCAGGGCAAGGAGGCCAACCGCATCGAGCGCGTGTGGCTGATCACCGATAACGAGCCGCTGGAAACCTTCATGCTGCGCGTGAACGACGGCACCCGCTTCCTGCGCGCGCCGGGCGACGTGGTGGCCAAATGGCTGCCGCTGGAAAAGGGCGGCAAGGTGGAAGAACACATCTACCTGATCGACCCGATGGGCCACCTGATGATGCGCTTCCCGAAAAACGCCGACCCGGCCAAGGTGAAGAAGGACCTGGTCAAGGTGCTCAAGGCTTCGGCCATCGGTTAAGGCGGGCGCAATGGACCACAATTCCTTTGCCCATATGGCGATTACGGCGCTGGTCGTCGCCTCGCTGCCGCTGTCGGTCGTCTGGATTTCCAGGGATACCAACAAGTACCGCAAGCTGGTCTGGATCGCGGTCTTCCTGACCTTCGACCTGATCGTGTTCGGCGCCTTCACGCGCCTGACCGACTCCGGGCTGGGCTGCCCGGACTGGCCTGGCTGCTATGGCGAAGCCAATCCCTTCATCGCGCATGAACAGATCCGCGCCGCGGAAGCGTTGATGCCGACCGGCCCGGTCACCATGATGAAGGCCTGGATCGAGATGATTCACCGCTACCTGGCCATGGGCATCGGCGTGCTGATCGTCGCCATGATGGGCGTGGCCTGGTGGCGCTCGACGCGCAGCGGCCGCGCAGGCGCCGGCGCGGGCATGGCGCGCCGCATTCCGCCGGGCTACCCGACTTTCCTGTTCTTCTTCATCCTGTTGCAGGGCGCGTTCGGCGCCTGGACCGTGACGCAGAAGCTGCAGCCGATCTTCGTCACCGGACACCTGGTGCTGGGCATGTCGCTGCTGGCACTGCTGGCCTGGTTCGGCGGCCGTGAGGACCAGCTGCATGCGCCGCTGCCGCGCGCGGCCGGCTCGCAGGCGGCGCGCCTGGGCCGCATCCGGCTGCTGGCTGCCTTGTCCGGCGTAGTGCTGCTGGTGCAGCTGGCGCTGGGCGCCTGGGTCAGCTCCAATTACGCCACGCTGGCCTGTACCGAATTCCCGACTTGCGCGGGGGCCTGGGTGCCGCCGATGGACTTCGAGCACGGTTTCCACCTGTGGCGTGAGCTGGGCAAGACTGCCGCCGGCCACTACTTGCCATTCGAGGCGCTGACGGCAATCCATTGGGTGCATCGCAACTTTGCCGCCGTGGTGGTGCTGGTGCTGGGCGTGACCGCCTGGCAGGCATGGCGCGTCGAGGGCCTGGGCAAGCATGCGCGCTGGATGGCGGCGGTGCTGCTGCTGCAGGCATTCACCGGCGTCGCGACCATCTATTTCAACTTCCCGCTGGCCATTGCCGTGATCCATAACGCCGGTGCGGCAGCCCTGGTGCTGTTGCTGACCATGATAAACTACAGGGCTAAGTACCTGGCTGCCCCCGCCTACCAATAACAATGAAATCCTCGACCTCCCGCATGGGCCAGTACTGGGCCCTGACCAAGCCGCGCGTGACGCAGCTGGCGGTGTTTTGCGCCGTCATCGGCATGTTCCTGGCCTCCGAAGGGATGCCTGACTGGCGCGTGGTGATCGCGGCGACTGCCGGCATCTGGCTGCTGTCCGGCGCAGCGTTCGCAGTCAACTGCCTGGCCGAGCGCGAAATCGATGCCCGCATGGCGCGTACCGCGCGCCGCCCGATGGCGATGGGCGACATCACCGTTCCCCAGACCGTGGTGTTTGCCGCTGTGATCGGCGGCGCCGGCATGTGGATCCTGCACCAGCTGGTGAACCCGCTGACCATGTGGCTGACCTTTGTCACCTTCGTCGGCTACGCCGTGATCTACACCATGATCCTGAAGCCGGCTACGCCGCAGAACATCGTGATCGGCGGCCTGTCCGGCGCCATGCCTCCGGCCCTGGGCTGGGCTGCCATTGCCAACGACGTGCCGATGCAAGCCTGGCTGCTGGTGCTGATCATCTTCGTCTGGACCCCGCCGCACTTCTGGGCGCTGGCGATGTACCGCAAGGCCGACTACGAGCGTTCCGGCCTGCCGATGCTGCCGGTCACCCACGGCATGGGCTTCACCGCCTTCCACGTCTGGCTGTACTCGATCATCCTTGCTGCCACCACCTGCTGCCGTTTGCCGTGAAGATGAGCGGCCTGATTTACCTGTTCAGCGCGATTGCGTTGAACGCGGTATTCTTGTACTACGGCTGGCGCATCTACAAGCATTACAGCGATATCGTTGCGCGCAAGGCTTTCACCTGGTCCATCATCTACCTGTCGCTGCTGTTCGCGGCGCTGCTGGTCGACCATTACTTCAAGTTCTGAGTCCTATGAAAAAATTGTTCGCGGCGCTGTTCATGCTGCTCGCGCTGGCCGCTTGCGGCGAGAAGCAGCTCAAATTCGAAAACACCGACCTGACCGGCCTTGGCTACGGAAAAGGCTTCTCGCTGAACGACCATACCGGCAAGCCGGTGACGCTGGAATCCTACAAGGGCAAGGTGGTGGTGCTGTTCTTCGGCTTTACGCACTGCCCGGACGTGTGCCCGACCACCATGGCTGAAATGTCGGCCGTGATGAAGGAACTGGGCCCGGACGCCGACAAGGTGCAGGTGCTGTTCGCCACCCTGGACCCTGAGCGCGATACCAAGGAGCTGTTGTCGCAATACGTGCCGGGCTTCGATTCGCGCTTCGTGGGCCTGTACGGCACGCCGGAGCAGGTAGCAGCCACCGCCAAGGAGTTCAAGGTGTTCTACCAGAAGGTGCCGGGCAAGACCGCCGACAGCTACACCATCGACCACACGGCCGGCAGCTATGTATTCGACAAGAGCGGCAAACTGCGCCTGTTCCTGCGCCATGGCGGCGGGCCGGCGCCTATCGTGCACGACCTGAAGCTTCTCGTCGCCAACTGATTCCTGCTAAGCTAAGGGCATGGAACAACGATTTCAGCCCTATAGCCGCCTGGCAGCCATTGTCTTCCTCGTCATTGGCTGCCTTTACGTCCTGCGCCCCTTCCTGGCCGGCATCCTGTTTGCCGCCGCCATCGCAATTTCTTCCTGGCCCCTGTACCAACGCCTGCTGGCACGCCTGAAAGGCAGACGCACCCTTGCGGCGGCTGTCATGACGGTGTCGCTNGTGCTGATCATTGTTTTGCCGCTGACGCTGGTGACCTGGAATATCGCCGACAGCGTGACCCACTTCTACCGCGGCGCGCGCCAGGCGCTGGACGCCGGCGGCTTCGAGCCGCCGGCCTGGCTGCGCCAGTTGCCGCTGGTGGGCGAGGTGATTGATTCCTACCTGCGGCAGATCATGAGCAGCAAGGAAGAGCTGCTGGCCGTAGCCAAGAAATACGTGGAACCGGCCCGTACCATCCTGCTGAACAGCGGCATCGTGCTCGGCGCCGGTGTGGCGCAGGTCAGCCTGGCCGCTTTCGTTTCCTTCTTCCTGTATCGCGANGGGCATAACATCGTGGCNGCACTGGAAGTCGGCATGAACAAGATCATGGGCGAACACGCGGTCNAAGTCGCCGAGACGGTCAGCCGCACCGTTACCGGCGTCATGTACGGCATGCTGGGCACGGCGCTGGCGCAAGCCGCCGTAGCGGCGGTCGGCTTCCTGATTGCCGGCGTGCCTGCCGTGGCCCTGCTGTCGGTGGCGACCTTCGTCTTCTCCCTGGTGCCGGTGGGGCCGCCGCTGATCTGGGGCGGCGCGTCCATCTGGCTGTTCTCGCAAGGGATGACAGGGTGGGGCATCTTCATGCTGGTCTACGGCACGGTTGTCATCAGCGGNGTNGATAACGTGGTCAAGCCGATCCTGATCTCGCGCGGCTCCAGCCTGCCGTTCGCGCTGGTGCTGCTTGGCGTGATGGGCGGCGTGCTGGCNTTCGGTTTCGTCGGCCTGTTCATCGGCCCGACCCTGCTGGCCGTGGCGCTTGGCTTGCTAAGGAACTGGACAAAGGTCAAACCAGTCGTGTAGGAGGGCACCATGAAGGGCGTCGTGTTCACCGAGTTTATGGAATTGGTCGAGAGCCGCATGGGCCTCGAGATGCTGGACCGGATCATTACCGAAGCCAGGCTTCCAAACGACGGCGCCTACACTTCGGTGGGCACCTACGAGCACGCAGAGCTGGTACGGCTGGTGCAGGCGCTTTCCAACGCCAGCGGCATTGGCGTGCCGCAACTGATCCACCTGTTCGGCGAGCACCTGTTCCAGCGCTTCAGCATAAGCTACAAGCCGCTGTTTGCCGATAGCCATAGCGCCTTCGATTTCCTGTCCCGTGTCGACGACGTGATCCACGTCGAAGTGCGCAAGCTGTACCCGGATGCCGAACTGCCGTCGCTGCCTTGCGAACGCCCGGCGCCGGACCGGTTGCTGATGCATTACAGTTCGCCGCGCGGTTTCGGCGACCTGGCGGAAGGCCTGATCGCGGGCTGCATCAAGCATTTCGGCGAGAACATCACGGTTACGCGAACCGACTTGCCGAAGGAAGGCGCGCTGTACCGCGTGCGCTTCGAACTCCTGAAGGGCTAGCGCACGAGCATGGCCAGCGCCCGTTCGGGGCTGGTATGGCGCTCCATGATGGTTTTGACGGTGCCGTCTTCGCGCATGGCGCGCAGCGCCTGTTCGAGCCTCGTGGCCGAAGCGTCGGCAACCAGGCGGGATATCACCAGCGACCCTTGCACGTTCTCGCGCGGCACAAGGTCCAGTACGCGGAACTGTCCGCGCAGATGGGCGTCGCGGTGCAGTGCATCGACATTGCTGCTTAACTGGAGGATGGCCTGGACACGGCCATACTGGAATAGCCGCAGCAGGGTGGTGTAATCGGGCGTATCGTACACGCGGCCCTGCTTGCGCAAGCGGTCCAGCCAGGCGTCGTACGTGGCGCCGTGCCGGAAACCTTTGATGACGGCGACTTTGAGCTCCGGCAGCGCTGCGAATTGTTCGAGCGTGCCGGCATGCCTGGCCGCTTCATTGCGTACCAGGAGCATATTGCGCGACTGCAGGTAGGGCGTGAAGCGTGCAAAGCCTTCGCGCTCCGGCGTGGAAATGCCGGACATGGTCATGTCCAGCGTGCCTTCCTTGAGCATGGTCCAGATGCGGATGCGCGAGTCGCGCGTCATGCGCAGCTCGCAGCCGGTGCGGCGCGCCAGNTCGTCGACAATGTCCTTGTCGATGCCGGCCCATTGTTCGCCGCTGCGGTAGTACAAGGCGCCATGTTCGTACATGGCGACCGTGTAGGGGCCGCAGGAGGCCGCGGCGGCACTGCCGGCNAGGCAGGCTGCAANGGCAGCCAGGGTACGGCGCAGCAGCATATCAATCCTGTTCGTCGGAATCGGGCGGCAGGTTGCGCGGGATTACCTTTACCAACAGTATACGCGGGCCGTTCATCTTTTTCACGACCAGGTCGAAGGCGTCGAATTCGACGCGCTGGCCCTGTTTCGGGATGTCGCCAAGCTTCAGCATGATCAGGCCACCGACCGATTCCACTTCGTCCAGGCCCATTTCTTCGTTCTCGATGTCGACGCCGAGGATGCGCTCGAGGGAGAAGATTGGCAGGCTGGCTTTGCCGATCAGGGAGCCGTCCGGTTGCGACAGCCAGTCGTTTTCGTTGAGGCGGAACTCATCGTGGATTTCCCCGACCATGGCGCCCAGCAGGTTGTCCAGCGTGAGGAAGCCCACCGGGCGCTTGCCTTTTTCACCGATCAGGGCGAAGTGCGGCGCGCCATCCTTGAAGCGGCGGAACAGTTCCAGCGCCGGGGTGCGGGCCGAAATGGTTTCCACCGGGCGCAGGAAGCCCGACAGGTTTTTCAACTCCTTGCGCGACTGCAGGGCGAAAAACAGGTCTTTCAAGTGCACCACGCCCAGCACGGTGTCGCCTTCTTCATCGAAGTAGGGGTAGCGGCTGAAGCGGTTGCGCACCACGGTGTCGAGGTTTTCATCGATCGAGCGGTCGGCATGCAGCGCGATCACTTCATTGATCGGGCGCATCAGGTCGGCCACGCGCAGTTGCGAGAAGTCCAGGGAGTTGGCCAGGATATTGCGTTCGTCCTTGTTGAAGGACTCGCCGGGCTGGCTGGTGCGCAGGATCAGCTTCAGTTCTTCGGTCGAGTAGTGCGATTCGTGGCCGGCGGCGGCGCCCAGGCCGGCCAGGCGCAGCACTGCGTTGGCGCTTTGGTTCAGCAGCCAGATGGCCGGGTACATGGCCCAGTAGAAGGCATACAGCGGAATGGCGCTCCACAGCGCGACGGCCTCGGGAATCCGGATGGCCAGCGATTTCGGCGCCAGTTCGCCCACCACGATGTGCAGGAAGGAGATGGTGACGAAGGCGAACACGAAGGAAATACCGTGCACGATTTCCGGCGAGGTGATGCCGACGAACGTGAGCAGGGGTTCCAGCAGGCGGGCGAAGGCAGGTTCACCAATCCAGCCCAGGCCCAGCGAGGCAAGCGTAATGCCCAATTGGCAGGCGGACAGGTAGGCATCAAGCTGGCCGTGGACCTTGGCCAGGATGCGGCCGCGCAGGCCCTGGGTCTTTTCGATGGCCCGCACGCGGGTGCGGCGCAGGGTGACGATACTGAATTCAGCGGCGACGTAGAAGCCGTTCAGTGCTACGAGGAAGAGTGCGAAGATTACTAGTAAAAGGTTGTCCATATGCGCCCTAAGGCGGGGAGTCGAAAACCTCTATCTTATCCGACCCGCGGCACACCTCGCGCAAAACTGATAATTTCTTGACGGAAAGCTAAGGCTGCGGGGCCAGGCCGCTGGCCTTGCAAATGGCCAGCAGGCGCAGCGCAAGTTCGCTGTCGCCGGCGGCGCGCTCGCGCTGGACGGCAAGCAGGGCGCGCTGCGCCTGCAGCTTGGGCAGTTCGTCGCTCATGCCGCGGCGTGCGCGCGCCGCGGCCAGTTCCAGCGTGGCGCGGGCGCTGGCTTCCCTCGCGGCCAGCGCTTGCTGGCGCTGGCGCGCGGCGGCGTAGGCGGACAGGGCATCGTCCATTTCATGCCAGGCTTTCAGGACGGTTTTCTGGAAATGGATGGCGGCTTCCTGTTCTTCCAGCTTGCGCAACTCGACTGTCGCGCGGCGTCGGCCATTGTCGAAGATCGGCAGTTGCAGGCTGGGGCCGAGCGACCATTGGCGGCTGCCCCAGTCGCCGAATTTGCCGGCATCGAGCGATTCGGTGCCGAGCGAAAGGCCGAGCGTGATGCGCGGGTAAAGGTCCGCTACCGCGACGCCTATCCTTGCCGTGCCGCCTGCAGATGGGCTTCCGCAGCCTGGATATCCGGACGGTGGCGCATCACTTCGCCCGGCACGCCCAGTGCCAGGTCAGGTCCGCTTGGCAGCGCCGCGCCCTGCTGCGCTGTGAGTCGCTCCTGCAGCGCGCCGGGCGGCTTGGCCAGCAGCATGGTCAGCCTGTTGGTGGCGGCTGCCTCCTGCTCCAGCAATGCGGGGGCGCGGCCTTCCAGCTCGGCGAGGGCTGAGCGCTGCTGCTCGACTTCGAGGCCGGTGGCAAGTCCGCCGCGCTCGCGCGCAGCCGCCAATGCGGTCATGTCGCGCGCCGCGGCGAGGTCTGCCTGCAGCAATGCCTGCTGGCGCTGGGATGCACGCAACTCGTAGTAGTTGCGCGCCACCTCGAGTTGCACCGCCAGTTGCACGTCGCGCAGGATAGAGCTGGCTTCCGCCATGCCTGCGTCGGCCGCTTCCACGCTGCGCCGCACGCGTCCCCACAGGTCCAGCTCCCAGGAAGCATCAAAGCCGGCCTGGTACAGCGCGAATGGATCGCTGAGCTTTTCGATCAGTACCTCGCGATTGGCAGGACCGATCGCATCCACCATCCGTGTACCTGCGCCGGACTCGGACTGGCGCTGCCGCGTGGCGCCGGCATGGGCATTGATTTGGGGNCCTTGTGCGCCGGCCGCTACATTGCGCNCCATCCTGCTCTGGGCGAAGCGCAATGCCGCNGACTTCAGGTCGTGGTTAGCGGCCAGGGCCTGTTGCTGCAGGTCGATNAACACCGGATCGTCNAAGCGGGCAAATGATTGCGCCGTGCCGTCTGCCAGGCCTGTCTCGCGCAACGCTGGCGAGCCGCCGTGCCAATCGCCGTAGGCGGCCGGCGCCTGCACGGCGGGCTCGCGATAGTCCGGCCCAACCGCGCAAGCGGCCAGCGACAGGCAAAGCAGGGAGAGTATGTGATGTCTCATAATCGTTCCAGTTCAGGCAAGGCGATGGCGGAACAGCCATGCGGCAAGCGGCAGCGTAATCAGGGCAATCAGCAGCAGCGGTACCATGTTCGGCCACAAAGTGGCAAGGCCAACGCCTTCGAGATAAACACGCTGGATCATGTCGATGGCAAAGCGCAGCGGATTCGCCATGGTCACGATCTGCAGCACTTCCGGCATATTCCGTACTGGCGTGGTGAGCCCGGACAGCAGCATCATGGGCATCACCAGCACGAAGGTGTACAGCATGGCCTGTTGCATGTTCAGGGACACGGCCGATATCGACAGGCCCACGCCGACGCTGGCAATCGTGAACAGGGTCAGGCCCGCATAAATGGACAACAGCGATCCCGCCATCGGCACGCCGAACCACAACCGCGTGACCAGCAGGATCAGCGTGGACTGCAGCAGTCCGATCATGATGGGTGGCAGGGCCTTGCCGATCATGATGTCGATGGGCGTCAGCGGCGTGACCAGCAACTGGTCGAAGGTGCCTTGCTCACGCTCGCGCGCCACCGAGAGGGCGGTCAGCAGCAGGGTTTGCAGCATGCTCAGGGCCGCGATCATGCCGGGCATCAGGTACCAGCGAGTTTCCAGGTTGGGATTGAACCACGCGCGCGATTCGATGCGCAGCGCGGGCTGCGCGCCGCCATGCTTTTCGCGCCACTGGCGGTTGAAGTCCGCCACTACAGCGCCGACATAGGCTGCCGCCGAACCAGCCGTGTTGGAGTTGCGCCCATCCAGCACCAGTTGCAGGGGTGCCGCATCGCCGGCATACAGGCGCTTTTCAAAGTCGACCGGAATGCTGATGGCGAGCAGCGCCTTTTCGCTGTCGATGGCCTCGCGCAGCGCTTCCTGCGTCTCAAAGGTGAGCGTGCGGCGGAAAGTGCCGCTGGCATCGAGCTTGGCCAGCAGTTCGGCAGACGCGGCGCTATGGCTCGCGTCATTCAGCGCATAGGGTACATACGTCAGGTCATAGGTTGCCGCGTAGCCGAACAGCAGGCTTTGCACGATGGCCGGCACCACCAGGATGAAGCGGCTCTTGGGATCCTTGAGCACCGCCAGGAATTCCTTGCGGACGATGACGGCAATGCGGCGGAAAAATGCGATCATGGCTAGTCCAGTCGTTTGCGGGTGACGGCGCGGGCGATGCCCAGTAGCAGCACGGCGTAGGCGGCGAGGATGGCGCAGTTGCGCAGTATCAGCGGCCAGACGTTACCGGCCAGGAACAGGGTCTTGACCAGTTCCATGAAGTAGGTGGCGGGCAGGATGCGGCCAACCACTTGAACCGCCACCGGCACATTGCGCAGGTCGAACAGGAAGCCGGACAGCATCAGCGACGGCATGAAGCTGCTGACAAGGGCGAGCTGGCTGGCCAGGAACTGGTTTTTTGTCGCGGATGAAATCAGCAGGCCCATGCCGACTGCAACAAGCAGGTACAGCATGGAGGCGAGCACGATGACCAGCAGCGATCCCTGCATCGGTACCTTGAACAGGAAGCGTGCGGCTGCCAGGCACAGGAAGAGGCCCATCATGCCGACGCAGAAGTAGGGGATCACCTTGGCGAGCAGGATTTCAACCGGCCGCACCGGCGTCACGAACAGCGCTTCCAGCGTGCCGCGCTCCCATTCGCGCGCCATCACCAGGGCCGTGAGGAAGGCGCCCACCAGTGTCATGATCAGCACGATCAGGCCGGGCACGAGGTACCAGGTACTGGTGTTGGCGCTGTTGTACCACATGCGCTGTTCGATGCGCACGGCGCCGTTGGCAGGCAGGGCTTCGGGGCGGGCCGCGCTGCCGATTCGTTCGGCGCGGCGGGCGTTCCATTGCTGCAGCGCGCCGCTGGCATAGTTCAGGATGATGCTGGCGCGGTTGGCTTCCGCACCGTGCACGATGATTTGCACGGCGGCGCCGCCTGCTGCGATATCGCGCGTGAAGGTGGCGGGGATGCGGATAATGGCATCCACCCGGCGGTCGCGCATCAGTGCTTCCGCGTCATGCACCGAGGCGACGGGCAGCGGTGCGAAAGAAGGCGAAAGGCTGAAGCCTGCCACTGCTTCCTGGGCGGTCGGGGAGCTGTCGTCCATCACGATGGCGACAGGTGCGTTTTTGACGTCCAGCGAAAGTCCGTAGCCGAAGATCAGGATCAGCACGATCGGCAGGGCGATGCCGATTGCGAGGTTTGATGCATCGCGCAGGAGCTGGCGGAATTCCTTGCGCACCAGCGCAGACAGGCGCAAACGGAATCCGCGGGTCATGGCGCCCCTCCGTTGCGGTTTTTCTCGACGATGGCGATGAAGGCGTCTTCCATATTGCCTGCATCGCCGGCCTGCGTGCGGACTTCGCGCGGCGTGCCGATGGCGAGCAGCTTGCCTGCATCCTGGATCACGATGCGGTCGCAGTACTCGGCTTCCTCCATGAAGTGCGTGGTTACCACGACGGTCACGCCTTGCTGCGACAGCGTGGTGATGCGGCGCCAGAATTCGCGCCGTGCCAGCGGGTCGGCGCCGCTGGTGGGTTCGTCAAGGAAGAGAACTTCCGGCTCGTGCAGCAGGCCGGTGGCCATGGCGAGGCGCTGCTTGAAGCCGCCCGGCAGTTGGCCGCTTGCCTTGTCTTCCTGCCCGCGCAGCTGGAATTCGTCGAGCACCTGGCCGGTGCGCTGTTTCAGGCGTTTGCCGTACAGGCCATAGGCGCCGCCGAAGAAGTCGAGGTTTTCCTGCACGGTCAGGTTGCCGTACAGGGCGAATTTCTGCGAAACGTAGCCGACCTTGGCGCGCGCCTGCGCGCGGGCGTGGCGCAGGTTGACGCCTGCCACTTGCAGGAAGCCGGAGCTGGCCGGCAGCAGTCCGCACAACATGCGGAAGGTAGTGGTTTTGCCGGCGCCGTTGGGGCCCAGCAGGCCGAATATCTCGCCGCGCGCGACGCTGAAACTGGTGCTTGCCACGGCCGTGAAGTCGCCGAACTTCCGCACCAGGTCGCGTACCTCGATCATCGCTTCACCGCCGTCCGCGCCGCGTTCGCCCGCCGCGCCTCTCGCCAACGCGCCAGTCGCCGCGCTGTCTGCGCCAGGAGATGCCGGAGCGGCACGCAGCAGCATCATGAACCCATCCTCCAGCCGCGCGGGCACCGGCTTGACTGGCAAGCCATCAAGCAGTTGCGCGACTGCAGCATCCGAAGCATCCGCCCGGCGAATGAACCGCACGTGCCCACCCTCCGGCACAGCGTCGACCACAGTCGCCCGCGCATCGATCAGGCGCGC
>JGI25161J50226_1000808_pt1 | contig 11786 bp, 13 predicted proteins | sample AraplaMF_Cvi_mMF_FD_50226 | JGI IMG/M metagenome (IMG submission 50226)
TTCCTGGTCTCCTTCATCTGTCTTGCTGTGGCAGGCTGGTGGGGGTACCAACAATCCGGCGTCAGTGGCGCCCTGGCGGCCCTGTGGATCGCCTTTATCCTTAGCGTGATGGAAGTCTCGCTCTCCTTCGACAACGCGGTCGTCAATGCCTCCGTCCTGAAAAACTGGGACGAATTCTGGCAAAAGCTGTTCCTTGGCGTCGGCATCATCATCGCGGTCTTCGGCATGCGCCTGGTATTCCCGCTGGTGATCGTGGCGGTGGCGGCTGACCTCAGCATTCCCGATGTGTGGAACCTGGCGCTGAACGACCCGAAAGCCTTCTCGACGCACCTGACCAACCATCATGCCGAGGTGGCGGCCTTCGGCGGCATTTTCCTGCTGATGGTGTTCCTGAACTTCATCTTCGACCATGAAAAGCAGATGCACTGGCTGGGCAATGTGGAACGCAAGCTGGGCGCGCTGGGCAAGGTATCTTCGATCGCCATCATGATCTCGATGGGCGTGCTGCTGGGCAGCCTCGGCATCGTCGAAGAATCGCAGAAGTTCATCGTGCTGGTTGCCGGCATGTGGGGCTTGCTGACCTACATCGGCGTGGACGCGCTGTCCACCTGGATGGAAAAGAGCGAAGAGGGCGGCGTGAATGCCGGTGAGCTGGTCAAGCGCGGCGGCGTGGGCGGCTTCCTGTACCTGGAAGTACTGGATGCGTCGTTCTCCTTCGACGGCGTGATCGGCGCGTTTGCGATCACCAGCGACGTCGTGATCATCATGCTGGGCCTCGCCATTGGCGCCATGTTCGTACGCTCGATGACGGTCTACCTGGTGCACAAGGGCACGCTCGAAGAATATGTCTACCTGGAGCACGGCGCGCACTACGCAATCGGCATCCTGGCAGTGATCATGTTGGCGAGCATGAAGTTCCATATTCCGGAAGTGATTACCGGCCTGATTGGCGTGGCATTCATCGTGGCATCGCTGTGGTCCTCGATCCGCCACAAGAAACTTGAATTGAAAGCTTAAGACTATGACGACTTTTAAAGTGACCGGGGATATCGATCCCTTCCTGCAGGTGTCGATGAAGCAGGGCGAGCGCATCTTCTGCGAGTCGAATGCGATGGTGATGATGGATTCCACGCTCGAGCTGAAGGGCAAGATGCGCGGCGGCCTGGGCGGCGCCCTGATGCGCTCCCTGGCGAACGGCGAATCCTTCTTCCAGCAGAACATCGAAGCCACCGGCGGCGACGGCAACTGCCTGCTGTCCCCGAACCTGCCCGGCGCAATGCGCGTGCTGGAAGTCGGCGAACGCCAGTACCTGATCAGCGACGGCGCCTTTGTCGCCGCCAGCAGCGGCATCGACCTGCGGGTGCGGACCCAGAACGTGGGCAACGCACTGTTCGGCCAGAGCGGCGGCTTCTTCATCACCGAATCGAGCGGCTCCGGCCAACTGGTGGTGTCCGGCTTTGGCGCGCTGCACGAAGTCGACGTGGAACCGGGCAAGGAAGTCGTGATCGACAACGCCCACGTGGTGGCCTGGGACAGCGCCCTGCGCTACGAACTGGCCGTGGCGACGCGTTCCGGCGGCGGCCTGTTCGGCAACCTGGTCAACTCCGTGACCAGCGGCGAAGGCATGGTGCTGCGCTTCGCCGGCCGCGGCAAGGTGCTGATCTGCTCGCGCAACCGCGAAGCTTTCGTGGCCTGGATGATGTCGCACCAGTCCCGCTAAGACGATTTACCTCCGTTAGACGCCCCCATGGCGTTCTTCCTTGCGGTGGTCCTGGAAACAGGCCACCGCTTTTTTTATTGGAGCGCCAGCATGCCGGCGTTGTACAGTGCGTGCGCCAGCATGGGGGCCAGCAGCGATTTGCTGCGTTCCGCAGCGATCGCAGTACAAAGCCCGAGTACGAAGACGGGCGCCATTGCCAGCGGCGGATGGATGACCGCGAACAGCGCGGCGCTGGCCAACATAGCCTGCCAGGCAGGCAGCGAACGTCTCAGGCCGCCGAAGACCTGGCCTCGGAAAATGAACTCTTCAAACAGTGGCGCAGCCAGCACGGCGAGCGGCGCCAGCCACGCCAGTGCAACCGGTTGCGGGGGAGCAGGCACGGCACCGAAGTGGCGCAGGATGGCCAGCCACAGGAAGCCGCCTGCCAGCGCCGGCAGCGCCATCAGCAGACCCCATCCGAAAGCGCTGCGCCAGGCGGCGCTCCATGCTCCGTTCCACAGGCGGGGTACGCCTGCGGTCCCGCTGCGCCAGTAGAGCAGCCGCGCCAGCCCATAAACCAGGGCGCCTGCCAGGGCAAATGAGAAGGTCGCGGTGGGCATGGTCAGCGGCTTGCCGGCCAAATACAGGGCGCCGGCGACCAGCAATTGCAGCAGGAAGAAAAGAATGGCCCCGATGATGCCGTCCGATGCGGATACGCGCGGTGGTGGCGAGGCCGTGGGGTCAAGCAGGTAGGGCAGCGAGTCGCGGGCGCGCTGCCACAGCGACAGCGCAAGGGCTGCCAGCAGCACGATGGCGGCCAGGCGGACGTGCCATGCGTGGGTGTTGAGGGCGTAGGTATACAGCGACGACAGGATCAGGTAAGCGTAGGCGAAGGTGGGGCGCACGCGCGCGCGCATGTCCTGCGCCAGCGGATCGCAAGCCCATACGCCCAGCGCTACGGCTATCGTTGCAAAAATCGGAATGCCGGCCATGACCAGCACTAGCTGCGACAGCAGGCGCCCATCGGCCGGCACGCCAAACCACAGTCCCATCGCGAATACGGACAGTGGATAGATCAACGCCAGTACCGACCAGAGCTGCGCTTTTTCGGCCAGCATGCTGCCGATGCTCTGCGGGTAGGTATACAGCAGCCACAGGGCGTGGCCTTCGGTATTGATGGTCTGGAAGGCCGAGAGCATCAGTACATAGGCGCCCAGGCCGAACGCGACCGACGACAGCAGCGCCGGATCGGCGATGAACTGGTCCAGGTTCTTCACCTGGCCGTTCAGCACCAGCTGGCTGCCGAAAATGATCAAAGGGATCAGCAGGCTTTGCACCAGGAAGTTGCGGTCGCGGCTTAGCAGGCGCAGCTCGCGCCGTTGCAGCGGCGTGCCAACTGCCCAGCCGGAGGCAGCGGGGCGCGTGGCGCTGCTTCGGCCAGTCTCGCGAGAACCGGTGGCGACCACGCCGTCCGCCAGCAAGCGATTCAACAGGCGCAGGCCAGCCCATAGCACGAGTCCAGTCTGCGCTACCAGCAAGGCGCCATAACCCAGGCCATGCAGCGCGTCGCGCGCATTCAGCGCCTGCAGCGCCAGGCCGGGCGGCGTCCACAAGGCCCATGTCGGGAACTGCGCGGCCCAGCCGAGGGTCAGGGTGGCGGCCGGCATCGCCAGCGACATGGCGAGGTACATCAGGGGCATGCTGGCGACGGAGGCGATGGCCTGCAGGTTGCGAAGCTGCGATGGCGCGAGGCGCAGGCGCAGGCCCGTATCGGCCACCGTGCGCAGCGTTGCGGCGCACGCCAGCAAGGGCAGCGTGCATGCGGCGGCAAGCAATGGTGCTCCATCGGTAGCCGGAGTGCCAGGCTACAGCCATGCACATCGGCCACAGCGCGAGGATGCCTGAAGGGTTGGCCAGCGTGCGTTCGGCGATGCGCGCCAGCAGCAGGGTGCGGCGCTCCATGGGCAGCGTGACCAGCCACTCCAGGTCCCAGTCGGGCTGCGCCAGTTCCTTGCTTCCCAACGGCAGGAGGAAGGCGATGCCGAACAGGAGGCTGGCCTGCATCACGGCTGCCTGCATCAGCACGGGATGGAAGGGGGCCGCCTGCAGTTCCTTGCGCGCCTTGCGCATGGCCACGCGCGACGCTGGGTCCGATTCGACGGCGACGCACTGGCTGCCGGTGGGCAGCCGGCACTGCATGTTCAGCAGCGAAGTGCTGGCGGTATTCAGGAAGGCGGCCAGCATGAAGGCCGACAGGACAAAAGTGACCAGCCAGCGCGCATTCTTCTTGCTTCGCGTAGGCGCACGGCTTGGNCCAAGCCAGCCCTTGCGAAAGCGCAGGGCATTGCCGATGTTCAGTAGCCGCAGCAGCCGCAGGCGNGCAAGCAGCCAGAATGCACGCGGAGCGCTGNGCAGGTCCATCATGCCGNCAGGCTGTCTTCGTCGGTGAATTTGAGGAACAGCTCTTCCAGCGTGCTGTCGGCGCTGCTGGCGCCGCGCAATTCTTCCAGCGAGCCGGTGGCGACCAGGGCGCCGCGGTTGATGATGCCGACCCGGTTGCACATGCGCTGTGCCATGTCGAGCAGGTGGGTGGAAACGAAGATGGTCTTGCCGGCGGCCGCACTGGCAATCAGGCGATCCTGCACTTCGCGCGCGGCGCGCGGATCGAGGCCGTTGATCGGTTCGTCCAGGATCAGCACAGCGGGATCGTGCACCAGGGCGCACGCCAGGCCGAGCTTCTTCTTCATGCCCATCGAGTAGTTGACGGCGAATTCCTCGCTGACGTCCTGCAGGCCGAATTCCTGCAGCAATTGCGCTGCGCGTTCGATGGCGGCCTTGCGCGGCATGCCGTGCATCTCCGCCACGAATTGCAGGATTTCCCGCCCACGCAGGAAGTCGTAGAAGATCGGGTTGTCGGGCAGGTAGCCAACGTGGTGCTTCACTTGCGCTGCATCGGCCTGGCAATCAAGGCCGTTGACCAGCACGCGGCCGGCGCTGGGCACCAGGATGCCCATCATCATGCGGATGGTGGTGGTCTTGCCCGCGCCATTCGGTCCAAGGAAGCCAAACACTTCGCCGCGCCGCACGGTCAGCGTCAGCGGCTGCACGGCGGGAAAGTCGCCGTAATGCTTGGCCAGTCCCTGGAATTCGATCATGGCCGCAAGCTCATGCCGATACGTTCCGTGCGCGGAGCCCAGTTGCCGAGGATGTCGGCGGAAACCAGCACGCGTTCGGCGCGGCCGATCAGCAGCTTGCGCGGCACGAAGCCGATGAAGCGCGAATCGCGGCTGTTGTTGCGGTTATCGCCCAGCATCAGGTAGCTGTCGGCCGGCACGGTGACCGGTCCGAAGTCGCGCTTTGCATCGACTTGCGGCAGGACCTGGATGCTGTAGCTGGCGTTGGCATTGTGCTCCTGCAGCTGCAATGCCTGCAGGTCGCCGACCTTGTCGATATGCTCGGTAGCATTGCCCAGCACCGCGTAGTCGGAAGTCCTGCCGTTGATGATCAGGTGCTCGCCGCGGATTTCGACACGGTCGCCCGGCAGTGCGGCGATGCGCTTGATCAGGCGGGTGCGGTCTTCCGGCGAGAAGAAGGTGACNACGTCGCCGCGCTGCGGTTCGCCGAGGTGGCTGACGGAGATGTCGGTCAGCGGCACTTTCAGGTCGTAGGCGATGCGGTTGACGAAGACCACGTCGCCTTCCAGCAGGTTGGGATGCATGGAGGCGGACGGTATCGGATTCCAGTCGGCGATGGCGGTGCGGAATACGCCCAGGGTNAGCAGGAAGACGATGAAGCCTTTGTTTTCACGAATGAGTTTTTTCACGACCGGAGTCTCCGTCTGGGTTCAGGAAACTGCATCATCTTATCAAAACCTTAAGCGCCGCTTAGACCGAAGGCCGCCAGCATCTGGCGCTGTCCTTNCGGCGGCACCTGCAGCGCACGGCTGTCGAGATCCTGTTCGACCCAGCCGCGTTTCAGGGCCAGTTGCAGCAAGGCGGCACCGAGTGCGCCGCCAAGGTGCGGCTTGCGTTCGCTCCAGTCCAGGCAGGGGCAGGCGAAGCGGCGCCGCAGCTTGCGCAGCGCAGGCAAATCCATGCCAAGTTGCGCGAACTGCTGTTCTCCGGCTGCGCTCAAGTCGTAGCCGTCGCTGGCTTCGGCCAGCCAGCCTTGCGCGGCGAAATGGTCGTGCAGCCTGACAGCGACCGTACCTGCCATGTGATCGTAGCAGGTGCGCGCGTTGCGCAGGCGGTCGGGCGTATTGGGCTTGAACTCATNGCGCGGCTGGCCTGCGACCACCAGCAGGGCCTCCAGCGCGCTGGCAACCTCCTGGCTGGCGAGCTGGTAGTAGCGGTGNTTGCCTTGCGCAAGCTGCACCAGCAGTTGCTCATCCTTCAGGCGCGCCANGTGGGCGCTCGCAGTGGACGGGCTGACTTCAGCCACTACCGACAGCTCGGTAGCGGTGCGNGCATGGCCGTCCAGCAGTGAGCACAGCATGCGTGCACGGGCGGGTTCGGCGATGGCGCCGGCAATGTTGGCAAGCTTGGAATCCATATTTCGGTATCGGACGAATTGTCGTTGTGCTTTTTTCAGCATACTGCAATTTCTTGAACGTTGCCGGAGGAGTGAAATGCAAAAACTGGAATGGGATGCCGGTCGGGGTTTGTGGGTCGCGGCTGGCACCGCGTTGGTGGAAGAAGTGCTGAGCCACCCCGCGCTGCTCGTGCGGCCGCTGGCCGAGCCGGTGCCGGCCGCCATTGCCGGCGGCAGCGCCGGAGAGGTGTTCGGCGCCCTGGTGCGCATGAATGACGGCGAGCGCCACGCCGCGCCCAAGCTGGCCTTGCAGCGCGCGCTGGCGTTGGCAGCCAGCGGCAACCTGGCACAGCAGCGCGCTCAGGCCGTGGGCGAACGCTTGCTGGCCGAAGGCCGGCCGATCGGCGCCTGGGCTTTCGAGGCGCCTGTCAGCACCGTCGCCAGCCTGCTCGGCTTCAGCGACGCCCAGTTGCCCGCCGTTGCGCGCTGGATGGGCGATTTCGTGGCCTGCCTGTCGCCGTTGAGCAGCGCGGAGCAGATCGGCCGGGCGCACGCCGCCAGCCTGCGCCTGCTGGCCGCGATGCGTGAGCTGTTGCAGGCAGTTCCGGCAGGATCGCTCGCCGCAACCGTCGCACAGGAGGCTGCGGCTGTGGGCTGGCAGAACGACCATGCCATCGTGGCCAACCTGGTCGGGCTGCTGTCGCAAACCTATGAGGCCACCGCCGGCCTGCTTGGCAACAGCCTGGTCGCCATCCAGCAAGGCGCGGCCAGTAGCGACGCCAACGCCCTGGTAGCGCAGGTGATGGAAACCGACCCGCCGATCGTCAATACCCGCCGCTTCGCCGCCGAGCGCTGCGTGGTCGCGGGCGTGACAGTCGAAGCAGGGCAGGCGATACTGGTCATGCTCGGCGAAGCAAAGCGTGGTTTTGGCCACGGCCGCCACGCCTGCCCAGGCCAACAGCTTGCGCAGCAGATCGCGGCAGGTTGCATCGAAGCGCTGCGCGGCAAGCCGCTGCCGCAGCTAAGCTGGACTTACCGCGCGTCGGTGAACGCGCGCATACCGGAGTTCCACCAATGATTGCAGTGATTTTTGAAGTCACCCCGGCCGAAGGCCGCAAGGACGCCTACCTGGACATCGCCGCGCGGCTCAAGCCGACGCTGGAGCAGATCGATGGCTTCATCAGCGTCGAACGCTTCCAGAGCCTGAGCAATCCGGAAAAGATGCTGTCGCTCTCGTTCTTCCGCGACGAAGCGGCGGTGCAGGAATGGCGCCGGGTGGAAGCGCATCGCGCCGCCCAGCAGGCCGGACGCGAGCGCCTGTTTGCGGATTACCGCCTGCGCATTGCCAGCGTGGTACGCGACTACGGCCTCAACGAGCGCGCGGAAGCGCCGGCCGATAGCCGCGAACGGCACGGATGATCAATGCGGGCGCTTCTGCACCAGCGCGCTGCCCACGCCATGGCGCTTGCCTTCGCTGACCGCCGTCACGGTGCCGTCGGGATTGAAGACGATGGCGTTGGCAGCACCGATCTCCTCGACTGAGGCATCCCAGCGCTGGCCGAAGCGTTCCAGTGCTTTGGCCTGTGCGCTGTCGGCAAAGCCCGGCTCGATGGAAGTGGCCTGGCCATTGCGCTCGGAAATGCGCGGTGCATTCAAGGCCGCCGGCATGTCCATGCCCAGGTCGATATGGTTGAAAATGGTTTGCAGCACCGTGGTCACGATGGTACTGCCGCCAGGGCTGCCGATGGTGAAGGCCGGCTTGCCGTTGCGGAAAGCGATGGTCGGCGACATGCTGCTGCGCGGACGCTTGCCCGCTTCCGGCACGTTAGGATGCGGGCCGGTGAAATCGAAGTCCGTCATCTCGTTGTTCAGGATGAAGCCATAGCCCGGCACCGTGATGCCGCTGCCGCCCCACGATTCGATGGTGAAGGTATAGGCCACGATATTGCCGTCCTTGTCGGAGACGGCAAGGTGGGTGGTGTGCGCGCTCTCCGACAGCAGCCGGGCTTTGGCGGCGGCGGCAGGGCGCAGCGGCACGCTCGGGTCTTGCTGGAACAGGTAAGGATCGCCAGGCTGCGCGTGGTGATGGGCCTGCGTAGGATCGATCAGTTCACGGCGCCGTGCGGCGTAGTCCTTGCTGACCAGGCCTGCCACGGGCGCGTCGACGTATTCCGGATCGGCCAGGTAGGCATTGCGGTCGGCGAAGGCCAGGCGCGCTGCTTCCATGTACAGGTGCTCGGCCTTTTCGCGCGGCATCGATTTCAGGTCGAAGCCTTCCAGGATATTGAGCGCTTCCGCAATCGTCACGCCGCCGCTGCTGGGCAGGGGCATGCCGACCAGCTCATAGCCGCGGTAGGTGCTGCGCACCGGCTGGCGCCAGCGCGCCTCGTAGTTGGCCAGGTCGGCCAGCGACATCTGGCCCGCCCGCACCGAAACGCCNGCTGCGACAGGAGGCCGGTTGACCGCGTCGACGATCGCCTGCGCCAGCTTGCCCGAATAGAAGGCTTTCACGCCCCCGGTGGACAGCAGCCGGTAAGTCTTCGCCAGGTCGGGGTTGCGCAGCACCGTGCCGGCAGGCAGCGCCTTGCCATCCCGCATATAGCGCGCCGCAGTTTCCGGGAACAGCGCGAACTTTTTCTCGTTTTCCTTGACCAGCGCGACGAAGTTGTCGTTCACCCTGAANCCATCCTGCGCCACCTTGATGGCCGGCGCCAGCACCTGCTTGAACGACATGGTGCCGTAGCGGTCGAGCGCATCATGCCAGCCGCGCACCGTGCCCGGCACGCCGACGGCCATGCCGCTGGCACGGCGGTGTCGAAATCCATCGCCTTGCCGTCCGCTGTGAAAGCATTGGACCGGAACGATGCCGGCGCCACTTCGCGATGATCGAGCGTGATGACGCGGTTTTCCCTGGCCAGGTAGATGACCATGAAACCGCCGCCCCCCACGCCGCAGCTGAAGGGATCGGTCACGCCCAGCGTAGCGGCAGCCGCCACCGCTGCATCGACTGCGTTGCCGCCCTTGTTCAGGATCGCCAGTGCGGCTTGCGAGGCCGGTTCGCTGATCGTGGCCACGGCGCCGCCGGTGCCGCTGGCAACCGGGCTCTTGGCCCAGGCCGGGGCGCCGCATGCCAGCGCAATGATGATGGTGGAAGTCAGTCGTCGGGGCAGGGCGGTTGGCGTCATGGGCAGCTATGTTGGCTGGGAAATATTTACCCGCAAGCTTACCCGATAATCCGGCGCCGGTGCCTTCAGTGCCGGTGCTTCGGCCGGCTCGATCCCAAGCAGGGTGAAGGTCAGGCCGTTGCGCGTCACCGTTTTGCTGGCGCCCGGCATATTGTCGGCCAGCAAGAAGCTGGTATTGCCCTGGCGGTCGGTCAGCACAAAGCTGTAGCTGATATAGCCGGCCCATACGCACACTGCGCCTTTTTTGCAACGGCTGTCATTGACGCGCTCGAGTTTGAGCGTGACGGCAGGGGCCAGCGTGACAATTTCCCCTTGTGCCAGGACGTAGCTGGCGCTGGTGCGTGGTGCCGGACGGCTGGCTGCGTCGTCGGCAGGACTGCGGGTTGAGCCGCAGGCGGCGGCAATGGCGAGGACCAGGCCCGCCATGCCCAGACAGATCAGTCTAGCTTGCATGATGTTCTCCTCTGGCCTGAGAACAGCTTAGCAAATCGCAAACTATCGTGTTGCACTGTTGAGTCCACTCAACAGTAAGCGTGGCACTTTCCAACAAAAAAAGCGCCCCGAGGGGCGCCAGTTTTTATAGTTGGATTTCACAACTTATTTTGTGCGGCGCCGGCGGGCTACCCCCAAGCCCATCAGCCCGGCGCCAAGCAGTGCCAACGAAGCAGGTTCTGGAATTGCCTGTGGGGTAGGCGTTACATCGGTTGGAACAGTCGGAGTGTTATTGGTATTGGCCAGGACTTTGAATTCGACATTGGTGTTGTTGTCATGCGCATTCAGCGAATTCAGCTTGAAGGTGTGGACCACACCACCGGTCAGGAGAATGTCATTCCAGTAAGCAGAGTAGCCGCTGGGTTTGGGGATGACCTTGTTCACGGATGAATTGTCGAGGAAGAAGTCGAAATTGAAATCCTGGACGCTGCCTCCGTTGGGAGGCGTGATGCCAAAGTCGAAGGTCGTATCGACATTGACTTTAACGTATAGCACTTCCTGATCCTTGATGTGGAGCCAGTCAGCAAAAGTCCAGACTGATTCGCCGTCTGGATTCCAGCTTGCGCTAATCGCAGCGCCAACAGTCAACATCAGGGGTTGGCCGTTGGTCTGGCCATCTTTAATCTGGCCAGCAAGTGCGGAACCGGTTGCCAGGGCGAGAACTGCGGTCAGTGCAAGCTTCTTAAACATGGGTAACTCCTCAGTTAATGTGCTCAGCAGTTACAAAAGCAATCACCATGCCAGTAACCGAAACTCAGACATATCAAGGACTTACTGATAGTTGCATTATGGAATGTAAAAATTCCCGACATTAAGAAGCTTGTTCGAGGGTAAAAAAAAGCACCGATCCTTGCGGAATCGGTGCTTTCTTTTGAGCAGTGCAGGCTTACATATAAGCAGCCAGCGCGCCCTTCATTTTCTTCAATGCAGCCGCTTCGATCTGGCGGATGCGTTCGGCCGACACGCCGAATTCTTCAGCCAGGTGTGCAGCGTGGCGCCCGAGCCATCGTCGTTGGCCAGCCAGCGTGCTTCCACGATGCGGCGCGAACGGGCATCAGCTTGGACAGGGCGGTTTCCAGGCCTTCGGATTGCAGGCGCACCACCTGTTCCGCTTCCAGTACCTTGGTCGGCTCCATATTATCGGAGGACAGGTAGGCGATCGGCGAGAACTTGTCATCCTCGTCGTCGGACGGCGCTTCCAGGGCGATGTCACGGCCGCTCAGGCGGGTTTCCATCTCGATCACATCTTCGCGCTTGACGTCCAGGGTCTTGGCCAGTTCGTCGATCTGAGCCGGCGACATGGCATCCAGGCCCTGCTTGTGGCTGCGCAGGNTGAAGAACAGNTTGCGCTGNGCCTTGGTGGTGGCCACTTTGACCAGGCGCCAGTTCTTCAGGATGTATTCGTGGATTTCAGCCTTGATCCAGTGCATGGCGTACGACACCAGGCGCACGCCCTGGTCAGGGTCGAAGCGTTTGACTGCCTTCATCAGGCCGATATTGCCTTCCTGGATCAGGTCGCCGTGTGGCAAGCCATAGCCCAGGTAGCCGCGCGCGATCGACACCACCAGGCGCAGGTGGGAGGTCACCAGCGTTTCCGCGGCCTTGATATCGTTCTTTTCCTTCAGGCTCTTGCCGAGCGCCACTTCTTCCTCGTGGGTCAGCATAGGCAGGCGATTGACGGCCGAGATATAAGCGTCCAGATTGCCCAGGCTCCCGCTGAAGCCAAGGGTCAGCGCGTTGCTGCCGGCAGGTACCAGTGCGTTTGTTGCGGTCATCTTGTCTATCCTCGCTTGAAGGGAATGCTTTTCAGAGTTACCAGCATGCACGACAGAACTTAAATGATTCTTAACCTCTATCATGCCGTTCTGAACATATATTAG
>JGI25161J50226_1000819_pt1 | contig 11667 bp, 9 predicted proteins | sample AraplaMF_Cvi_mMF_FD_50226 | JGI IMG/M metagenome (IMG submission 50226)
GAAGCTGCCGAAAAGGCAATGTCCTCCTTCAAGAAGGTCTAAGCCGACCGACTGTGCTGCCTGGCGGGTAGCGACAGACCTTGTCGCCACCGGATCTGCCGGGCGCGCCGAAATCCAAAAAGACCGGATGGGTTGCCATCCGGTCTTTTTGCAGGATAATCTCAAGTTAAGGCTTGCAAAGCGACGGAAGTCTCCGTATGTGAGCCGCCAAGCGACACACATGTCGCGAGCAGTGCGGTTGTAGCTCAGTTGGTTAGAGCGCAGGTTTGTGGCACCTGAGGTCGTAGGTTCGATTCCCACCAACCGTACCATTTCCTTCTTATCTCATTGATATTGAAGCGCTTGCGTAGCAGCCATCGCCGCAAACATCGCGCGCTCAGAACAGCTTGGCCATCGCTCTCAGCGCCACCACGTCATCGACGCCATTCTGGTAAAGCTCGAACAGCCGGACTGCCAGCTCCTTAGCCTCCGATGAGCGGCGCGGAAGATTTCTCTCTCTAATCGCATCCCTGAAGACGTCTTCGATCTTGATGAATTCACCCGGCAGGATTGGCCGGCCCGTAACAGCGACAAGCATCGTTCCATCCTCCTTCCTCAATTCGGTATGCGAACCGCTTCTGGGGCGGGCCGCCTGTTCATCGCGGTCGCCCTGAGCCATCGCACAGGGTTTTTCCGATGGAGCAGAAACGCAGGAAGACAACTCCCTGTTCCTGCCGCTGCGCTACCCAAATCGGGCTAATCGGCTGCATGGCTGCCGCCCGAGGTGGATGAGAGACGGTCCAGTTGGGCCAACTGCCTATGGCGGGTCTCAGGCGTGAACAGGCAAGCCGCAGACCGACCGCAGACTGAATAGACATTGGGGCCATCCGCCGGTAAAATTTTGAGAAAGGATTCTCGGAAGGCGCCGCAATCCATGGCCAACGAATCCATCAAGCGCAGACTCGCCGCCATCCTGGCTGCTGACGTCGTCGGCTACAGCCGGCTGATGGAGCGTGACGAGACGAGCACCTACACGCGGCTCATGGCGCGGTGGAAAGAGGTGCTGGAGCCGCTCGTCGCCACCCACCAGGGCCGGGTCTTCAAGACGACAGGGGACGGCGTGCTCGTCGAATTCTCCAGCGCCGTCAATGCCGTCGAATGCGCCGCAGCACTTCAGCGGGAAATGATGGCCGCAAACAGGGATGTCCCGGCGGACCAGGCGATCGTGCTTCGCGTCGGCGTCAATATGGGCGACATCATGGTCGCCGACAGCGATCTCTATGGTGATGGCGTGAATGTCGCGGCCCGGATCGAGGCGCTCGCCAGACCCGGCGGCGTCGCCATCTCGGATGGTGTTCATGAATATATGCACGGCCGCATCGACCTCCGCTTCACCGACAGCGGTCACCACGAGGTCAAGAACATCGAACGCCCGGTGCACATCTGGAGCTGGTCGCCGGACGAATACGCGGGCGCTTCTGTCGAGGTCGTCGCCGAAACTCCGCCGCAGCTACCGGCTCGGCCCTCGATCGCCGTGCTGCCGTTCGACAACATGTCCGGCGATCCGGAGCAGGGTTATTTCGCCGACGGCATCACCGAGGACATCATCACCGATCTCTCGAAGGTTTCCGGCCTCTTCGTCATCGCCCGCAATTCCTCCTTTGCCTACAAGGGCAAGTCGCCGGATATCCGCAAGGTGAGCCAGGAACTTGGTGTGCGCTATGTTCTTGAAGGCAGCGTGCGCCGCGCCGCCAACCGCATCCGCATCAACGCCCAGATGATCGACGGCACGACGGGCGGTCATCTCTGGGCCGAGCGCTACGACCGCGGCATCGAAGACATTTTCGAGGTTCAGGACGAAGTGACCCGCACCATCGTCACGGCGCTCAAGGTGAAGCTGACGGCCGGCGAGGAAGAGCGACGCGAAAGCCGCGGTAAGGTCGATCCGGAATCCTATGATCTGCTCGTCCGGTCCCGTCAGGCCATTCTGCGGTTCGATGCCGTGTCGTCAGCGGAGGCGCGCAGCATGCTCGAGCGCGCTATCGCCATCGATCCGGGTTTGGCAGCCGCCTACGCGTCCCTCTCGATCATCGCCTTGACCGATTTCATCAACCGATGGAACGGCGGGACGGTGGACAATCTGGAGCGTGCCTTGGAACTGGCGCAGAAGGCTGTTGATACCGACGACAACGAGCCGCATGGCTATCACGCGCTGTCAATCGCGCTCTGCTGGATGCGGCGTTTCGATGAGGCCGAAAGCGCCGCCCAACGGATGATCAAGCTCGATCCCAATTCCGCCGGTGGCCATACCGCCCTCGGCACGATCCGGGATTTTCAGAGCCAGTTCGAAGACGCGCTGCCGTTCTATACGCGGGCGCATCGGCTCGATCCGCAGTTCGACCTGTCGCTGCATTTCCTTGGGCGGACCTTGCTGAACCTCGGCCGTTTCGACGAGGCCGAGATCGCCTTCATACGCCGGCTGGCGCTGGCGCCGCGATCCGACATGACGCGCTTCTATCTCGCCTGCCTCTACGGTCGCACCGGGCGTCACGAGGAGGCGCGGCGCTATTGGCACGAGGTGTTCGAGGTCAACCCGAACTTCTCCATCGACCACCTCAAACGGGCCTTGCCCTATCGGGACCCTGCCGTGCTCGGCCGCCTCGTGGATGGACTACGGGAAGCCGGCATTTCCCTTTAGATGCGACACCGGACAGCATGCGTTCTGAGACGCTCTGATCCATCGCTTCTGGACCATCGCTCGTCAACGAGGGGAGGGGCGCGTGTCAGGAAGTCCATGCGGCTTCGCCGGGGTAGCGTCCCGTGGCACGATTCACCGTTTACTGCTTGCTCGCGAGCCAATGTGGGACCATTCTCAGGTTGATCCTGGCTATACGCTAAGACGAGAGGTCAGGCCGTGCGCCGCTGTGCGGCCTCTTCTTTATTGGTCCTTCGGGCGAGGAGGTTGACCATGTCTCCACAATATCAGGACCATCCGCTACGACTGGGCGACCAGGCTCCGAACTTTGTGCTGGATGCGATCTCACGCGAGGGCAAGATCGCCCTTGATGATTTTCGCGGCCGTCGTCCATTGTTGGTCGGGTTGTATCGGGGCCTGTTATGTCCCTTCTGCCGTCGCCATGTCGCGGCAATGGCACAGTTAAACCCGGCTTTGCGCGAAAAAGGCGTGGACTCTCTGGCGGTGGTGAACACCCCGGTCGAACGCGCGCGGCTCTATTTCCGCTATCATCCGATCCCCGGCCTTCTTGCTGCATCCGACCCGGAGCGGGCGTCACACCGCGCCTTCGGCTTACCCCTCCTCGAGTTCACGGAGGATGAAACCGACTGGCCACACAAGGTCGGAATGGACCTGGTCAAGACGATGCGGGTCGATCGGCCGGGGGAATTGCCTGAACCGATGGACCCGGCAACCGCCGGCGATCTTCTGAGCGAAAAGGATGGGTACGAAATCACAGACGCCGATCAGCAGGTGAGGACACCCGGTCATATGCAGCTTGTCGGCCATTTTCTGCTCGATCGAGAAGGTGTGGTGCGCTGGAGCTTTACAGAAGTTGAGGACCAGGGTCAAAATATGTGCCAGGCGCTCAATCCCAAGGAACTGATGGCGGCCGCTTCACAAGTCGCACATTGATAGCGAAAATTCGCTCGACGAGGCCGCCGGGTTGCCGACGCGCGATTGTGGCGGATTTCTCCGTTTCAGGCGTGTCAGACGAAGATCTGATGTTCCGCCGTCACCAGTTCCTACAGGAAAGCCACGACTGTGCGCACGCGCACGAGCTCGTGGGCGCTTTCGTGATAGGTGGTCCAGTAGGCGCGGCGGATGGGCGTCAGCCAAGCGGCGCGATGAGCGGTGGACTCGTTCGTGACGAGCTTTCACCAGAAAACTCCATAGAATGTGATATAGATTATGACCCCAAGGGAAATCGCAAGCGATGACCGGATCATGAAGTCAACGAATCTGAATTGATATCCGAAGCTTCCAATGTACGATCTCATGGTTTTCTTCCTTTCTTATTTTGTTTGTGATCGACTATAGCCGTGCTCTGGCCATGTTCGGCAGTTTGTACTTCTCCTCCGAGGGGTGGGCCCAAGGTGTTATTTGATTAATTGGAAACAAGCGCCTTCCCGCGAAATAGGCGACATTATTCCGAGCTGCCGGGCTTACGTTTCTGTTTGCAATAGAATGCCCGTGCGGCTGTCAGCAGCGCCTCTTCGTCCAGTGGGTAGAGGCGGAACTCGGTCATGAGAAATTGCGCCAGCCGCTGAATTTGTTGGCCCTGCCGCGATATTCCGCACTCAGCACAAGCCGCGTCAAATACGCGCCGGAGCACGCCAATTTCGGTCTCACTCAATGCCGGGACGATATCATCGGAGTACCCGTGCATAGAGCCTCTCTTTCAATTGTTGAACATCTGCGGGTGCCCCGGGGCGCGTCGCGTTTAAACGGCCTCGTGCAACGCGCTTCGACAGTTTGATTTCACGCGTGTCGCTATCGCCAAACCGCTGCGCACTTTTTGCGCGACATGCTTTAGGGCGTGTTGAGAGTACGCAGAGCCCGCGCCGCATTCTTTTGGCTGAGCCCCGTCATCGTCCATGAACCGATCTTTGCCGGCACGCCCGTGAACACATGGTAGATGGTGTACGACCTGTCGCATTCGACGCGGCGTCCGTATTGATAGAGCCTCATGGATCTGTTGGGCGCCCCGCCTTCCGATTCCCATACACTAATGGCGAGTGCGTGTTCTTCGTCGCTATTTTTCATATCGCGTCCCTAACCTCGGTTTCGGTGTGTGTTCCAATGTTCAAAGCCGTCTGTCTCTCTGGATGGCTTCCTGAAGAAAATCGTCTGAACAGCACCGATGCATCCTTACTTCTGTGATGAGGGCGATAGGTTTCGGTCGCATAGGCCGACATCTTCGTTCGACTTTTGGGGCTAACTGACGAGCCAAGCGGCAAACGCCGTTACCCATCGAATTGCTGTCTCTCCGATTTGGGCGAGAGGGAGATTGCGTGCCTGTCGCGGTCCACTGCGATGAGGCCTTCAAGCTCCTCAGGATCGATGGCAACAAGTCGCATTTGGTATTTGTTCTCGACCGTCGCCGGCAGCTTGATGAGGGTCGCCACGCGGCGATAAGCCAGCCAGGAGATGCCTTCAATCAACTCCTCGTCCTCATCAACTTCGTAGTCGCCCGGGGCCACCATCTCGCAGAGGCCTGGCATCCAGAACGGTTCATCGAAATGGACGGTTCGGTATTTCGTACGGGTAAACATACTGCCCCCTTTCTTATGGCGAACGCCGTTCGCAAGGTTTAGCCAAATCGGGCTGGTCTGGCGCCAATGCAGCGCGAACAACTGCCGTCAAGGATCGATGATTGGTGAGTTTGGCGGTCTGGAGCCTCTGACGAAGCAAAAAGCCAAGCTGGCCTAAGAACGACGTTTAATCTGTATCCGATGATTGAGGCTTTACCAAGATATTTTGGGAGTATTAGACGGACTCATGAAAAAATTCTGGAGAATTCGACGTCAGTTGATATATATAAATCCAGAGAAAGATCAAGAATTATGTATTTCTATAAATATTAGTATCAATAATTAAATATCGAATATTTCACATTAACATCGATTCTTGATTGTTTACATTGACGTTTTTAAAGCGCAAACTGGAAAATCTGGATTGCCATTGGCTCATGGTCCGAGCGCGGGCCTGTAACGATCCCGATAATCACCTGATTAGAGGGAGCAAAGTCATGACACTCGATCGAATTTTTGAATGGACAAGACCCTACGCCATTGGTTTAGGCATTGGGCTTTTCGCGGCGCCGATTGTCGGTTTCAATGCTGGATGGCTTACGACCACGACTGCCAGCACGCGGGCGGCGGAAACCGCTCAGGTGGATGCATTTGCGGGCATCTGTTCAAGCGCAGCAGGACGAATGGCTACTGCCAGAAGCACGGACCTCGCTGCAATCAAAGGCTTCGACAATCGTGCGAAACGCGATGAATTCGTAGCCGCAATCATGACCGATATCCAAGTTCCGGCAGGTCTCGTAGGCAAGGTCGGTACGAATTGCAGTCGCTCATTGTCCTGAGTTGCTGTGGACGCCGTGCACTGGCATCGCAACCAAAATGAAAATTAGGAGGTCGCCGTGAGGAACTTTACTCTCGCTCGATTCTATACGTACGATTTCACCCGACTGTTCGTCGCGCTTGGGTTTACGCTCGCGATAGCCGTGATTGTCTATTCCGCGCTGTTTGGAAGCATCTTTTAGTCGTGTGGATGGCACATGGGCCTTGGTTCCGTATGGAGCCCTGACTGGCACTTCTGGTCGTCTCGTCGCTCATGTGCTACGTACGGTTTGCCTGTCGCCGCGAGGACGCCATCCTCGAGCTAAGCTGGTGCGCGCCGAGGTCTCGGCGAGCGCTAGCTGTCAGCGCAGGTGCGTGCGGTCGGCGAGCAGCGTGCGAATGATCGCGTCAGCATCGCCTTGGAGTGTTCTCATCGGCGGGCGGAGGGGGTGAGATTTTGCATAGTAGTTTGCACCGCAGATGATGCCGATGCAGCTGATAAGCGTTTGAAATCTAAAGAACCTATCGCAGTGTCGTCCCCACGCAACGTTATGCGTTTCCCTCAGATTGTCCCACGCTGACACCCAGTCCGCAGGGCATGCGAACCGGCTTCGTAACTGTTACAACCTTGCCTAATTTTAGCATTCTGTAATTCTCTTTTTTTCACCGGAGGAGAAGCGACATGCTAAGACTAGGTACGCTCTTTCTTGCCACCTTGAGTTTGACGGCAGCTTCGAATTTCAATGCCAATGCGCAGGAAACCACGGGTGAATTGGGTTCGCCCAGCGCAACAACGACGATCGACGGTCGATATCTACCGAACCCGCCGGCGGCGTTCGGTGGAGAAATCGGCCTCGACGCGAAAGCCTCAAAACCCTATTGGCCACCGCAGATCGTCCCCCGAAAGGGCGCCCCGAACATCCTTCTGATCATGACCGATGACGCTGGATACGGCGTTGCGGGCACTTTCGGAGGCGTGATCCCCACGCCGGCACTCGACCGTGTCGCAAACGCGGGGTTGCGCTTTACGCAGTTCCATTCCACCGCGCTCTGCTCGCCGTCGCGCGCCGCGCTTATCACCGGCCGCAATCACCATTCAGCGGGTTTCGGCGTCATCTCCGAGCAGGCAACCGGCTATCCCGGCTATGACTCGATCATCGGCATAGAGAACGCTACGATCGGCGAGATCCTGAAGCAGAACGGCTACGCCACGTCCTGGTTCGGAAAGAACCACAACACGCCCGCTTTTCAGTACAGCGCCGCTGGTCCGTTCGATCAATGGCCGACGGGTATGGGCTTCGACTACTTCTATGGGTTCATGGGTGGCGACACCAATCAATGGGAGCCGTACCTGTTCCAGAACACCACCCAGATTTTCCCCTGGACCGGTAAGCCCGACTACAACCTCATAACGGACACGGCCGACAACGCCATTGATCATATAAAGCAGCTAAATGCGGCAGCACCCGACAAGCCGTTCCTCGTTTACTACGTGCCCGGTGCCACTCATGCCCCCCACCATCCAACCAAGGAATGGATCGACAAGTTCAAGGGCAAGTTTGACATGGGGTGGAACGAGTTGCGCGAGCAGATTTTCGCCAATCAGAAAAAGCTCGGCGTCATTCCCGCCAACACGCAGCTAACCGAATGGCCAGAGAGCCTCCCGAAATGGGATTCTCTCGACGAAGAGAGCAAGAAGCTGTTCGCGCACCAGGCTGAGGTGTTTGCTGCCTACGTGGCCTACTCGGACCATGAGATCGGGCGGGTTATCCAGGCCGTCGATGATCTGGGTAAGCTCGACAACACCCTCGTCATCTACATTGAAGGTGACAACGGCACCAGCGCCGAAGGAAGCGTGCTCGGAACCCCGAACGAACTGATCACGATCGAAGGCATGCAGATGCCGGTCGCAGAGCAGATGGCGTTCTATGATAAATGGGGCTCCAACCAAACCTATCCGCATATGTCGGTTGCCTGGTCATGGGCGTTTGACACGCCGTTCAAATGGACGAAGCAGGTTGCTTCGCACTTCGGCGGCACGCGTCAGGGCATGGCGATGTCCTGGCCCGCACGGATCAAGGAAGCCGGTGGAGTTCGCACTCAGTTCCACCACATGATCGATATCGTTCCTACGATCCTCGAAGCAACAGGCATAACCGCCCCGGTTATGGTCGATGGCGTTGCGCAGAAACCGATCGAAGGCGTGAGCATGGCCTATACATGGGACAATGCCCAAGCCTCATCTGCCCGCAAAACGCAATACTTTGAAATGTTCGGCAATCGCGGCATCTACAGCGATGGCTGGTATGCCTGCACGACACCACCAGCAGCGCCGTGGTTGATGGGCACGACGGCGATGCCGGACGTCGTCGATGGCTATAAATGGGAACTGTACAACCTCACTGAGGACTATTCCCAGAACAACGACCTTGCTGCAAAAATGCCGGAAAAATTGCACCAGATGCAGGAACTGTTTCTGATGGAAGCGGCGAAGTACGACGTCTTCCCATTGGACAACTCGATCCTGGAACGCCTTGAGACGCCACGGCCGAGCGCCACCGCCGGACGGAAGGAGTTCAGCTACGCCGGCGTGATGCCAGGTATTCCGACAAGCAATGCACCCAACGTCATCAACAAATCCTACACGATCACCGCAGAGGTAACCGTTCCCGAAAACGGCGGCGAAGGTATGCTCGTCACCACGGGGGGGCGCTTCGGTGGATACGGGTTCTATCTCCTCAAGGGCAAACCCGTATTTCTGTACAACTTCGTCAATATGGAGCGCTTCCGTTGGGAGGGGCAGGACACCCTTTCATCCGGCAAGCACACGCTGGTGTTCGATTTCAAATCTGACGGACCCGGCATGGGCAAGGGCGGCACTGGCGTCCTGAAGGTGGACGGCAAGGAGGTCGCGAACACGAAAATACCACACACGATCCCGGCGCTCATGCCTTGGGATGAGACTTTCGATGTGGGCGTCGATACTCGCACAGGTGTAGATGAAACTGATTATCAGGTCCCGTTCGCCTTTAACGGTGAAATCGCAAAGCTTACCGTCAATCTGCAGCCGTAAGCCTTAATTTGCGGGCTTTGGGGATTTGCGTCCCAGAGCCCGCAGTTTCAGACTTCAGAGTTTACGATGCGATGTGACGCATGGTGGGCCCGCAGGAATTCTGAAAAGCAAGCAAACTCAGGCACTTCGAAAAATGTGGGACAAAAAAACGGCTTCTGGAAACCGTACCATTCTCCTTATTTCTTCTCTTTCTCGTTTGAAGCGCCTCGGTGCGCCGCTCCCGTTGATCGTGCTCGTGCGCCCCGCGGACGCGCCGTCTCTCGTGCATCCTGGCCCGGTCCGGTCTCAGACGAAGATCTGATGTTCCGCCGTTACCAATTCCTGCAGGAAGGTGACCACCGTGCGCACGCGCACGAGGTCCCGGGCGCTTTCGTGATAGGTGGTCCAATAGGCGCGGCGGATCGTCGTTTCCGGCAGGATGCGTTTGAGCTCCGGCGTGTGGCGGGCGATATAGTTGTGCAGGATGCCGATGCCGGCGCTGGAGCGCACGGCTTCCGTCTGGCCGGTGGCGCTGGAGATCTCGAACGAGGCGTCCCAGCTTCGCATGATCTCGGCGGAGAAATTCAGAGATGGCGTGAAGATCAGGTCCTCGACATAGCCGATGCGGCGATGTTCCCTCAGATCGTCAATCGTCTGCGGCGTCCCGTGTTTTTCCAGGTAGTCCGATGAGGCGTAAAGACCGAGCGTGTAATCCGTAAGCTTCGAGGAGACGAGGCGCCCCTGTTCCGGTCGCTCGATGGTGATTGCAATATCGGCCTCGCGCTGCGACAGCGAAAAGGAACGCGGCACCGGCACCAGCTGCAGCTTCAGCTCCGGATAGCGGGCCGTCAGCCGCCCAAGGCGCGGCGCCAGGAACGAGACGCCGAAGCCGTCGGGCGCGCCGATGCGCACCGTGCCGGCGATCGCCGTGTCGATCCGGCCGATCTGCGATTGCGCCGCCAGCATCTCCGTCTCCATCCGCTCGGCTGCCGTCAGGAAGATTTCCCCTTCGGCGGTCAGCTCGCAGCCATTCGGCCGGCGCACGAGAAGCCGGGTCTTCAAGGTTTCCTCGAGCGCCGTCACCCGGCGGCTGAGCGTGGCATGGTTGACGCCGAGCCGCTTCGATGCCGCCAGGATCTGCCCGGTGCGCGCCACGGCTAGAAACATTCTCACATCGTCCCAATTCATAGGCAGATACCTCGTCTCAACATCATGGACTTTAGTTTTTGCACAACGGTTGCTGAATATCGGAAATTGCTTTGTTGAAATCGTAGTGCGATCATGCCGCCACAATCAAGGTCTGGAGGAACCAACCATGTACGAACTCGGTCATTTCATCGATGGCAAGCGCGTCGCCGGCAAGAGCGGTCGCGTCAGCAACATCTTCAACCCGGCAACCGGCGAAGTGCAGGGCACCGTTGCGCTCGCAAGCGAGGCGGAGCTTGCGGCAGCGGTCGAAAGCGCCAAGGCGGCGCAGCCGAAATGGGCGGCCACCAACCCGCAGCGCCGTGCCCGCGTCTTCATGAAGTTCGTCGAGCTCCTGAACACGCATATGAACGAACTCGCCGAGATCCTCTCGCGCGAACACGGCAAGACCGTCGAAGACGCCAAAGGTGACCTCGTCCGCGGCCTCGAAGTCTGCGAATTCGTCATCGGCATTCCGCATCTGCAGAAGAGCGAATTTACCGAAGGTGCAGGCCCCGGCATCGACATGTACTCGATCCGCCAGGCCGTCGGCATCGGCGCCGGCATCACGCCGTTCAACTTCCCGGCGATGATCCCGATGTGGATGTTCGCCCCGGCGATCGCCTGCGGCAACGCCTTCATCCTGAAGCCGTCCGAGCGTGACCCGTCCGTTCCGATGCGCCTCGCAGAACTGATGATTGAAGCCGGCCTGCCGGCAGGTATCCTCAACGTCGTCAACGGCGACAAGGGCGCCGTCGACGCGATCTTGACCCATCCGGATATTGCCGCCGTTACCTTCGTCGGCTCGACCCCGATTGCCCGCTACGTCTATGGCACGGCAGCGATGAACGGCAAGCGCGCCCAGTGCTTCGGCGGCGCCAAGAACCACATGATCATCATGCCCGACGCCGATCTCGACCAGGCCGCCAATGCGCTGATGGGCGCCGGCTACGGCTCGGCCGGCGAGCGCTGCATGGCGATCTCGGTTGCCGTCCCGGTCGGTGAAGAAACCGCCAACCGCCTGATTCAGAAGCTGACCCCGATGGTCGAAAGCCTGCGCATCGGTCCCTACACCGACGAAAAGGCCGACATGGGTCCGGTCGTCACCAAGGAAGCCGAACAGCGCATCAGAAGCCTGATCGACAGCGGTGTCGAGCAGGGTGCTGAGCTCGTGGTCGACGGCCGCGACTTCAAGCTGCAGGGCTATGAAAACGGCCACTTCATCGGCGGCTGCCTGTTCGACCATGTCACCCCGGACATGGACATCTACAAGACGGAAATCTTCGGACCGGTTCTCTCGGTCGTTCGCGCCAAGAACTACGAGGAAGCCCTCGACCTGCCGATGAAGCACGAATATGGCAACGGCG
>JGI25161J50226_1000822_pt1 | contig 11627 bp, 10 predicted proteins | sample AraplaMF_Cvi_mMF_FD_50226 | JGI IMG/M metagenome (IMG submission 50226)
CTCAATGCGGCAGTGGAAGCGGCCCGCGCCGGCGAGCAGGGACGCGGTTTCGCGGTGGTGGCAAGCGAGGTGCGCAGCCTGGCCCAGCGCAGCGCCGCGGCGTCGCAGGAAATCCGCCAGCTGATCGGCGACTCGGTCAGCAAGGCCGAACACGGCAACCAACTGGCGGGCGCTACCGGGCAAGTGATGGAAAAACTGGTGGGGTCGGTGCAGCAGGTGGCCGGCCTGATGCAGGGCATCACGGCCGGCAGCCGGGCCCAGTCGGCCGGCATCGAGCAGGTCACCAGCGCCGTCAGCGGCATGGACCAGGTGACCCAGCAGAACGCCGCCCTGGTGCAGCAGGCGGCCAGCGCCTCGGCCAGCATGCTCGAGCATGCCCGCCGCCTGGCTCAGCTCATGGGCGGCCAGACCGCTGGGGAAGCGCAGCGCGCACTGGCGCTGCCTTAGTTGGAACCGAGTTAGGACTGAGCTGGAACCGGGTCAGAACTGCTCGACCCAGGCCGCCAGCTGCGACGGCGTCAGGGCGGCGTCGGCCTGCACCAGGCGGCATTCCACGCCCTGCGCGCCGCTGGCCATCTGCAGCGAGGCGCCGCGCTTGCCCATCCACAGCAGGCAGGCCAGCCAGAACGCATGCTGCGACGACACCGGCGCACTGGTCGGCGTTTCCAGGAATTCGGTCAGCTGCGACGCTTGCAGGAACAGCGCGTGGCCGGCATCGACCGCGCGGAAGGTCGGACCGAACGCTTCGGCCAGCAGGGCCAGGGCATGCGCCGGATCGGCATCGGGATAGCGCTGCTCCAGGTCCAGCAGGTGGTCGCGCACGGCGCAGCCGAAGGCGGCGCTGCGGAATGCTTCCGAGCTGATCAGGTCGGAGTGGTCCAGCATCAGCCAGTCCGGTTCCGGCGGCGTCATGCCGGCGCTGAGGGCGCCGGCCAGGTAGCTTTCCACCGGCACGAAGGAAGGGCCGGCCGACAGGCTCGCCGCCAGCGTGTACAGGGTGCCGATACGGCTGGCCACGGCCTGCTTCTGGCGCACCAGCAGCTTTTCGCGCAGCAGCTGCGAATGCTCCTTTTGCAGCTTGGCCAGGGCCAGCGCCTGCTTCAGCTCCATGCGCAGCGCGGCAATATCCCACGGCTTCTGGATATAGCGGTGGATCTGGCCCTGGTTGACCGCGTCCACCGTGTGCTCCAGTTCGGAATAGGCGGTAGTCAGGATGCGCACGATGTGCGGGTAGCGGTCCCATGCGTAGAACAGCAGCTCGTTGCCATAGGCGCCGGGCATGCGCTGGTCGGACACCAGCACGGCGATCTCGTCGGCGTGCTCGTCGAGCATGCGCTTGCCCTCCTCCACCGACTCGGCCACGTACACGGGCGCCAGCGAGCCGAGNGCGCGCTGGAAGTATTTGAGGGCGGTCGCCTCGTCGTCGACGTACAGGATCGCCGGGGCTTGCTTGGTCGGTTGTTGTTCTGTCATGCTCGTTCCTTCTCTAACTCCGGGAAATTCATGGTGACGGTGGTGGAGCAACCTTGCTCGGACTGCACCCGCAGGTGGCCGCCGAACGATTGCATCACGCGGTTGCAGAAGATCAGGCCCCAGCCGCTGCCGCCTTCGTTGCCGTGCATGGACACCGGGTCCAGCAGCAGGCGGTTCAGCAGCGCCGGCGCGATGCCNGGGCCGTTGTCTTCCACGATGATGAAGGGGCGCTCGGCGACGCCCACGGTGATCCTGATCCGGGGACCAGGGTGGTCCTGCAGCGCGCGCAGCGCGTTGCTCAGCAAGGACGACAGCACCAGCGCCACGCAGTTGGGCGAGGCGCGCACGGTGAANTCGGCTTGCACTTCTACTTCGATCATGTCGCGCTGGCCTTCCGCCAGCGGGTATACCCCCAGCAGGGCNGCGATCATCTGCTGCGCGCTGCCGTTGGCCAGGCGCGCGGTCGGCACCACGCTGGCGCGCTTGACCGAGTCGACAAACGAGGCCAGCACCGACAGGCAGTAGCGCGCATTGTCGTTCATGTGCGCGGCGGCATTGCCGATATCGGCCCGCAGCGGCAGTCCATTGTCTTCCGCCTGGCCGTTGATGCGGCGCTGGATATTGCGCGCGAAATTGGCAATCGTGGCCAGCGGCGTGTTCAGCTCGTGCGCCAGGAAGGCCACCGTCTCTTCGATGGCCAGCAGGCTCTGGCGGCGCATGGCGCGCTCGCGCGCATTCTCGCTGGCCAGGCGCAGGGCGTCGCGCACGGTATTGGTGTCNAGCGGCTTTTCCAGGATGCGGAAGATGTCGCCGCCGTTGATGGTTTCCAGCAGCACTTCCTTGTCGGCGTAGGCCGTCACCAGGATGCGCACCAGGTGCGGGTAATCGCGTTCGACCTGGCGCAGCAGTTCGCCGCCGACCCGGCCCGGCATGCGGTAATCGGTCACCAGCACGTCGACGTCGCTGTCGGGCTTGGCCAGGATTTCCAGCGCCTCGTCCACGCCGGGCGCGGTCAGCACCGTGAAATCGTTCTCCACCGCGCGCGCAAAATACTTGCGCNCCATTTCCTCGTCATCCACATACAGCACGGTCGCTGGCTGGCTGCGCTCGTTCATTTCTCGCCCCCGGTCACGCGCGGCAAGTCAAAGGTAAATTTGGTCCATTCNCCCGGCACGCTTTCGGCCGCCAGCAGCCCGCCGTGGCGCTGGATCACGCTGTAGCAGATCGACAGGCCCAGGCCCAGGCCCTGGCCCACTTCGCGCGTGGTGAAGAAGGGCTCGAATACGCGACCGATATTTTCCGGCGCGATGCCGGGTCCATTGTCGCGCACCGTGATCTTCAGGCGGTCGCCGCGCGCTTCCGCATAAATATCGATAGCTGGCCCTTGCGTGGCGCCCTTGCGCATGGCCAGCGCCGCATTGCTCAACAGGTTGATCAGCACGCCGATGATGGCCGCTTCGTCGCCGCGCACCAGGGTGTCGGGCTGCAGGTGGCGGTTGACCTTGATGCCCTTGATTTCATGGCCGACCAGGCGCACCGACGATTCCAGCGCGCGTTCGAACAGGAATTGCGCGCTTTCGTGGTCGGTGCCGGACTTGCGGTAAGCGAAGGTTTTCAGGTCGGACACGATGTACTGCACGCGCTGCATGCCCTGCTTGGCATCGGTCAGCACTCCAGCAGCACTTCGCTGCTCTTGGCGCCCGGCTCCTCCATCGCGATGTCGATGGCCATCATGCAGAAGTTGACCGGGTTGTTCACCTCGTGCAGCAGGCCCGCCGCCAGGGTGCCCAGCGCCGCCATTTTTTCCTGCTGCAGCATCTGGCCCTTGATTTCGGCCAGGCTGCGGTTGTTGGCTTCCAGCTGGGCGTTCTTGTCGGCCAGTTCGGCCTTCAGCTGGAACAGGTTGAAGCGCGCCTGTTCATTGTAATAAGTGCAGACCGCGCTGGCCACGGCGCTGAAGGCCAGCAGCAGCGAATTGACGGCAAACGCGCCGCCCACCGGCGGCCGTCCGTCATGCACCCAGCAGGCCGCCGCGTACAGCAGGTAGGTCAGCAGGCCGAGCGTCAGGTTCTGCCACATGCGGAAGGCAAACGCGATGGCCGACGCAAACACGCCCAGGTTCAGGCCAGCGTAGTAAATCGACGAAGCGCCTTCGGTCACGGCAATCATCCACGCGATCATGATCTGCGGCAGCATCAGCCAGGCGAAGCTCATCGCTTCCACGTGGCGCGCGCCCCAGGGCTGGCGCATCAGACCGATAATGCCGAGGATGCCAATGACACCAGCACGCGTGCCAGCGTGAATGCGCCCAGGTGGTCCGGGTACAGGCTGAAATCGAGGCCGATTCCCAGCAGCACCAGGCCGATCGCGGTCCACGCGCCGCCCCGGCTGAAGCGCAGGCGGTAGGCGCGCAAATCGGATTCATAGGCCGAATGCAGCTGAACGTTCACGTAGGGCGCCGGTCCTGTCATGGCAGCGACGCTTCGGCAAACACATTGACGCCGGTCGCATCGACATAGGTGCTGCGTTCCCGCACTTGCGGCGGCAGCAGTTGCTCCATCTTGGCTTCGTCGCGGTAAATCAGGTACCACTCGAGCAAATGTTCCATGCCCGGCCGTTCCGGATTGCTGCTATGGACATTGGTGACCAGCAAGCGCCCGCCNCTCTTCATGCACGAGGCGAAATAGCTGAGCAGGCGGCTGCACACCTTGTCCGACAGGTAGTCGAACAGGCCGGCGCAGTACACCACGTCGAAATCGGCGCCCACCTGCGGCCCGTCGGCGCGGCGCTTCAGCAGGTTGTGCACGGAATCCTGCACGAAGCGGATGTCGGGCTGGCGCGCCAGGCCGGCGCTGATGCCGCCCAGCTGGCCGCGCGTCCAGGCCAGCGTTTCTTCGCTGAAGTCGACCAGTTCGAACGACAGCCAGTGCGGCTCGTCGTATTCGCGCAGGAAGCGCTGGATCTCCTGCGCCGGGCCGCAGCCCACATTGAGCACGCGGAACGGGCGTCCCAGGCGGCGCGCGGCGTCGGCATGGCGCTTCAGGAAGTCCACCAGGATATCGATGCGGTTGCGGTGCGCCACCGCCACGGCCGTCTGCAGGAAGGCGGCGTTGACAATCTGGAAGTACGTGCTCGGGCCCTGGCGCGGATCGCCCAGGATCTGGTTCACCATTTCATAGTCGCCGGCATAGCCGAGCGGCTTGCTGAAGGTGCGGAACACGAACGGCGCGCGCAGGATCAGTGGATGCAGCGCGCCCTGGGCAAAGGCGCGGTGGGCGGCGGCCGCTTCCTGCTCGACCATGCCCGCTTCCTTGTTGAGGTCGTCAAAATAGCGGCGCACGCGCAGGATCAGCGGTTCGGCCAGTTCGGCAAACACGTCCGCGCGCAGGCGCCCGCCTTCCTTCGGCAGCGAGTCGGACAGGTCGACCTGCTCGACCCAGCGCGCCACTTCGGCCAGGTAGGCGCGCGACTCGTTGACAGCGATCTGGTAATCGCGCCGGATGCGGAAGCGCTCGTCCCAGTCGAGCACGAACTTGCTCGCCTCCCGCCCCACCGCGCCGGGCAGCATCACCACCTCGGTCAGCTCGCGCCATTCGTCAATCAGGGTCACCGACACCACGGCGGTCAGGCCGGTGTTGACCATGCTGATCACTACAGCCTTGCCGATATAGGCGCTGGCGGTGCCCATGCGTACCGTCAGCTCGCTTAATACCTCGCTGACCTGCACGATGGAGTATGGGTTATAGACTTCCATCACCAGCGATTTGCGCTGGAGTGTCACGATGGTGCCGCGGACCGCTTCACCTTGCGTGTTCAGGAAACTGACGACCGGATCGATTTGCGCCTGTGAATACACTTTATTCGGAACTTAAATGGTTGCCGTGAATTAAATTGAGTGTACTGACTTGTAGCCCAAATCGCAACATTTCCCTATGAAGAATTGGCAGACAATTCGCAGGGCTTATTCAAAAGACAAGCAAGGCCAGCCACCAAAAGTACGCTGCCGCACAGACGCGACCATTGCCCGATGCCAAACTGGCGGCGAGTCTTGGAGATCACGATGAAGCAGGTACGCAAGCAAACTCCCGCCGAACTGGAACGGGCCGAATTCCATGAACGCTTTGCGCGCAGTTTCACCGATGCGCGTTTCGACGGGCTGCGCGACGCGGTGGACGCCCTGGAGGAACTGGCCTGGCGCCAGTACTGCGAACAACGCCAGCCACCCTCCCCGCACTAGGCGCTCGCGGCCAGCAGCTCCAGGCGGGCGGCCAGCCGGTCGGCCATCTGCGCCGGCGTAAAGCCGGCGTAGCGGTTGGCAATGCCGCGCGCCGCCATCAGGGTGCGGCCATCCATCAGCAGGCTGCGCACCACGCTGCGCCAGTCCACCGTGCCCGGCAGGCGACCGCCGTTGACCGCCACCCCGGCCTGTTCGAGGCGTGCCGCCAGCAGGTAGCGTTCGAGCTGGGTCGGCAGCAGCAGCATCGGCACCCCGGCCAGCAAGGCGTGCGTGATGGTGCCTTCGCCGGCCTGGCTGACGCAGATGCGCGACTCGGCCAGCGCCGCCGCCAGGTCGACCGGGCCGCGCGCATAGGCCAGGCTGCTGGCATGCACCGGCGGCACCGCCCCGGCCGCCACTTCGGGCTGGTAGCAGAGTACCCGGCAGCCTTCCATCACCAGCGCGTGCAGCACCGCGATGTGGGCCGGATGCTCCTGGCGCAAATAGACGAACACCTTGTGCCCGTGGCCCGGCGGCCATTGCGGCGCTTCGCCGGGCGGCGCCACGAAGGCCGGGCCGAACCACTGTTCGCGCTCGGGCGGCCGGCCGTAATGGTCCAGCTCAGGCCAGGCGCACAGGAAATGCTGGCGCCCCAGCAGTGCATCGGCCGCGCACATACGGCACGCCGCCATGGTGCACCAGCACCGTATTCATCACTTTCAGGGTGTGCACCTCGGCCGCGGCCAGGCGCTGCAAGTCCATCGGCTCCCAAGGGCGGAAATTGGGCAGCGGCTGGCCGGGCGGCGGCAGGGTAAAGCCGGCCCCGATCGCTGCCGACGGAATATCCAGGGTGCGCGCCGCCAGCAAGGCGGTGGGGGCGAACTCGGCCACCACCACGTCCGGCTTCAGCAACTGCAGCGCCGAGCGCCAGCCGCGCACCAGCGCGTCCAGCGTTTGCGCTTCGCGGTAGCCGGCGGCCAGCATGACTTCGGCNAGGCTGGCCGCATGCTGGCCGGCGCCGTGCAGCCACAGCGGCGCCTGCAGCATNGTCACGTCCAGCGCTCCCAGCAGCCGGCGCGCCNGCCCCAGGTCGCGCACCGACAGGCTGACCGCATGGCCACGTGCCAGCAGGGCTTGCGCAATGACCCGCAAACGCCCTGCNTGGGCGGCATCGCCGCCTAATTCCCAAGCGAGGTGGAAGTGCGCCATCGTCAATCCACCCAGCCAAGTGTCATTGCTTTTTTCACATTATTTCCAATAAAGGGCGTGCCTTGGATTTTAGAACACACCGGCAAACAGGTGTGCAATACTAAGCCATGGCCCTATCCCGACTGCTACCACAGAGCTTGCGNGCGCGCATGACCTGCGTGGTCATCTTGTTCGTGCTTGCGGCCACCACCATCGTCACCTGGCTNGCGCTGTCGATGTCGGAACGGGACATGAAAAGCGTGATCGGCCAGCAACAGTTCAGCCTGCTTTCCCTGGCCGCGGCCCACATCGATGAACAGTTGGCCACCAAGCGCTTGCTGCTGGCCTCGATTGCCGAAGCGGTACCGCCNGCCCAGCGCACGCCGGCCACCATCCGCGCCGCCATCGANCGCCACGCCTCCGCTTCCGCCGAATTCGCCAACGTGGCAGCCTTTGACGGCAGCGGCAAATACCTGACCAGCCTGCGCGCGCCGCAGCAAGACAATCCCAGCGTGGCCGACCGTCCCTACTTCGAGCAGACCCTGGCGCAAAAGCGGGCCATCATATCACCGCCCTTGCGCGGGCGCGTGTCCAGTTTGCCGGTGGTGGTGCTAACCCATCCCATCATCGACAGCGGCGGCGACGTGCAGGTGGTCTTGGTGGGCAGCATCGACCTGCTCAATTCCGACTTCTTCCATCATTTCAATACCATGAAGCCGGGCAAGACCGGCTTCATGTTCATCATGACCACCGAAGGCCTGCTGGTCAATCATCCCAACAAGGCGCGCCTGCTCGAACATATCAACGCCCGGCCCGGCCTGAATCTCGGTACCCAGCGTGCGCTGGACGGCTTCGAGGGCTGGATGGAAGCCACCAACAAGGATGGCGTGGACGGCATCTATTCCTATAAGCGGCTGAATGCCACCAACTGGATCGTCGCCGCGCGCTACCCGACCGCCGAAGCCTTCGCGCCCATGATCCGCATGCGTCAGCAAGCGGTGCTCGCCACCCTGTTTGCCGCGGCGGCAGGCGTGCTCAGCTGGCTGATGATCAATGTGCTGCTGGCGCCGCTGCAAAAGCTGCGCGCCAACCTGCACGCCATCCGCAACCGCGGCGGCGACATCAGCCTGCTGCGCAGCGGCGGCAAGGATGAAATCGGCGAGCTCAGCGAAGCGCTCTACGAGTTGACGGCAGAGCGCCAGGCGGCGCAGGAGCGGCTGGCCGAAAGCGAAAAGCGGGCGCGCGTGATTGCCGACAATATCCCGGCCCTGGTGGCCTACATCGACCGCGAGCTGCGCTTCCGCTTCACCAACGAGCACTACCAGTTCCTGCTGGGCATCGACCCGCGCGCCATGGTGGGCAAGCGCTTCGACGAAGTGTTCGGCGCCGCCGCCCTGGAGCGCTGGAACGATTGCTTCGACATCGTGCTGGCCGGGCGCCGTATTCACGTCGAGCGTCCGGGCGAAGAACTGGAGCGCCACCTGCACCTGATGGCCGAGCTGGTGCCGGACCTGGCCCCCGATGGCAGCGTGCCCGGCTTTTACCTGATGTGCACCGACATCACCGAGCGCAAGACCGCCGAACTGGCCCAGGCCGCCAGTGAAAAGCGCCTGCGCCTGATCGCCGACCACTTGCCGGTGATGATCAGCGCCATCGACCGCGAACACGTCCTGCAATTTGGCAACGCCACCTACCGCCGCTGGCTCGACACCGATCCCGACNCCCTGCCCGGCCGCCCGATGGCCAGCGTCGCGGGCGAGGCCGCCTACCAGGAAGCCCGCCCATGGCTCGACCGCGCCTTCCGCGGCGAGGTCACCGAGTACGAATCGACTGCGCGCCTGCACGGCGAACCGCGCGTGCTGGAAACCACCTTCGTGCCCGAAGTGCGCAAGGATGGCAGCGTGCCCTTTGTCTACGCCCTGACCACCGACGTCACCCGCAGCCGCGAGGTGGAAGCCGAATTGCTGCGCCAGGCGCGGCGCGACGCGCTGACCGGCATTCCCAACCGGCGCCACTTCGAAGACGTGCTGGACCAGGCCATCGAACGCGTGCGCCGCCAGGACAGCCAGATGGCGCTGGCCTACCTCGACATCGACAACTTCAAGCACATCAACGACAGCCTGGGCCACGCCGGCGGCGACGAAGTGCTGAAAGAGTTTGCGCTGCGCCTGTCGGGCAGCGTACGCACCACCGATACCGTGGCGCGCCTGGCCGGTGACGAGTTCGTTATCGTGTTCGAAAACATCCGCCATCCCGATGAAGTGCAACTGCTGGCGGAAAAAGTCATGGCCGCGGTGGCGCCCGATTTCACCGTGCTCGGCGCCCCGCTGCGGGTCACCACCAGCATCGGCATCGCGCTGTACGCGGGCGGCACCGAAACGGCGGGCGGCCTGATCGGGCGGGCCGACATGGCGCTGTACGACACCAAGCGCCGCGGCCGCAACGGCTTTACCATCGACAATGGCCGCGGCCTGCCGGAAGCCGCCGTGGCGCCGCCTTAAACCTCGCGCAGCAGCTCGATGAAGCGCCGTCCGGCCGGCCCCGGCGGCGCATCCTTGCGCCAGCTGGCATACATCGACAGCGCCTGGCCCAGCACCGGGCTCGCCTCCAGCTTCAGTTCGACCAGGGTGCCGCGCGCCAGTTCGTCTTCCACCATATGGCGCGGCATGCCGCCCCAGCCCAGGCCGGCGCGCAGGAAGGCGTGCTTGGCGCCGAGGTCGGCCAGGCGCCAGCCCTGCTGACTGACGACGCCGAACTGCCGTCCCTCGGTCAGNCTCGAGCGGTCGGTCAGGATCAGTTGCACGTGGCGCGCCGCTTCGCTGCGTGCGATCGGCGCCGGCAGGGCCGCCAGCGGGTGGCTGGCGGCGGCGACCGCCACCAGCGGCACNTCGAACAGGAAGCCGGTCTCGCATTCGGGCGGCACGTCGGGATAGGAGCCCACCACCGCCAGCCGGCAACGCCGCTCCAGCAAGGGCTGCACCACGGCGCCCAGGGCTTCCACATCGAGCCGCAGCGGCGTGCCGGGAAACTCGTGGTGGAAGGCGCGCACCGCCTCGGTCAGGCGCGCGATCGGGAACATGACGTCGACCGCCACCGCCAGCTCCGCTTCCAGCCCTTCGGCCAGGGTGCGCGCCTTGGCCTTGAAGCCGTCCATGCTGCTGGCGGCGGCGCGTGCCGCATCAAGCAGGGCGCGTCCTTGCTCGGTCAGGCGCGGATACCTGCCGCTGCGGTCGAACAGGGCGAAACCGACTTGCAATTCGAGGTTCGCCAGGGTCTGGCTGACCACCGATTGCGCCCGCCGCAGCTTGCGCCCCGCTGCCGAAAAACTGCCCTCTTCCGCTGCGGCGATGAAAGTGCGCAGCTGGTCCATCGACATTGCGTCAAGCATGTGCGATCCTGTGTAAACCCGATGGCGGCCGATTCTACACGACCATGTAAGACTGCTCTTACATGGCTGTGCGCTTCGCTCTGCTAGGAAGTACCGCCTTGCAATTGGATACTGGTTGACATGATGACCACACTTCCACTCAGCCGCAGCACCCAGGCCGCAGCAGGCGGTCCTTCGCAACAGCTCTACCTGCTGCTGCGTGAAGCGCCCGACCGCGCGGCGGCCACGGCCTACCTGCAACGGCGCCTGGCCGAAGCTGCCGCCCTGCCGGCGGCCTGGAGCGGCGGCCTGCCGGAACTGGAAAACTGGCTTGAACTGCGCGGCCGCAACCGTGCCGAAGAATTCCGCCACTACCAGCAGGGACGCCAGGAAGGCGCGCCGCGCCGCCATTTCGCCACGCTGGCACAGGCACGCCGCTTCCTCTGCGTGCAGGCGCCGGGCCTGCTGGCCGAGGGCGCCTGGCTGCACAGTGCGCTCGACCATTGGCGCCAGCCCCCCTATATGCCGCTGGTCAAGCTCTACCTTGACTACCTCGGCAAGGGGGTGCCCGCAGCTAACCATGTTGCGCAAGTGCGACAGGTGCTTGCGGTCCAAGCTTGTGCAACCTGGCAGGACCTTGAAGACAGTGGCTTCGTGCAAGGGGCGATCCGCCTCGCCCTGGCCAGCACCGGCGAGCGCTACCTGCCCGAGCTCCTGGGCTACCAGTTGGCCACGCCCGACCAGCCTGCGGCACAGCCGTCGATCCTGCTCGAACTGGCCGAACTGGGCATCGCGCTGCCCCCGCCGCCGCCTTCCGACGCCATCGTGCTGAACGTGCTGCGCGCCCTGCACGGCGCCGCCCCCGAAGACGCCAGCCAGCTCATGCAGCGCCTCGAGCTGGGCTACGGCCTGGGCCGCATTGGCCTGCAAACCCTCCCGGCCACGCCGGAAGACGGCGCTCCCCAGGATCCGCCGGTGGCCAACGGCAGCGCCACGCCAGCCATGTCCGCGCCTCCCGCCGGCGATGCCGCCGCGCCGGCACAGGATGATCCGCGCCCTATCCTGCGCCACCGTTTCGACGGCGACGAACACGCCTGGGAAACCATCACCAGCGACCTTGGCCTGCTGGAAGCCCAGATTGCCGCCTGCAGCGGCAAAGGCGAAGCCATGACCATGCTGGCCCGCCACATGGGACCCGCCGTGCACCACCAGCCCCTCGGGCTGATGGCGGCGCGCGTCTACGCGCAATTGTTCGCGCTCGCCTAGCCCGCCAGCGAAGCCCGCAGCGAGGCCGGGGTCAGCCCGGTCCAGCGCTTGAAGGAACGCCGGAAATTGGCGGCATCGTGAAAGCCCAGGTAATCCGCCACGGCCTCGTTGCCGGCG
>JGI25161J50226_1000844_pt1 | contig 11413 bp, 10 predicted proteins | sample AraplaMF_Cvi_mMF_FD_50226 | JGI IMG/M metagenome (IMG submission 50226)
ACGTCGACGGATCTGGTTGGCGAAGGTGCGTCCGAATTTTTCCGCCCACAGCCTGACCGTTTGATGCGAAACGGTGATCCCTCGCGCCGCCAGCATGTCCTCGACCATCCGCAGGCTGAGCGGAAAGCGAAAATAGAGCCATACGGCGTGGCCGATGATTTCGGCGGGAAAACGATGGCGGCGGTAAAGAGGATCTCGGTCAGTCATGGCCGAGCATCCCACATTGAAATCCATGCTTCGTTAAGTTGACGATGCCGGCATGGCTAGCACGGGCGAGGATGTGGTTTTCAACCAGACCGGCTGGTCGTCCATGCGCAAGTCGAGAAGGTAGGAAAACCCGGCCTGCGGCAGCAGGTCCAGCGTATTGTCGGTATGGGCGAGCCAGGGGCTCGACCAGCCCTTGGCCGGAAAACCCTGTTCTGATGTGATGCGCTCCTGGACTGATTTGAGATAGGGGCTCCGTGGGAATCTCTGCAATAATACCCGCTAAGAGATTTGTCGTGCGACGGAAAACAGATGGTTTCCGCACAGCGCCGTCGCAGCGCGAAACTGCAGAGGCGAACCGGCGATTTTTTGCGCGACAAGCCCTGTCGGAATGTGGCACTGTACGGCAATTCTTGATTTAAGGTTTGTCGCACATGCTGATTGGTTACATGCGGGTGTCGAGCAACGACGAGCGACAGTCCGTAGCCTTGCAGCGTGATGCCCTTCTTGCCGCTGGCGTGGACCAACGTCACCTGCACCAGGACCGCGCTTCCGGCGCGCGTGACGATCGGCCGGGTCTGAAGTCGTGCCTTGCCGAATTGTGCAAGGGCGACGTGCTGGTTGTCTGGAAGCTGGATCGGCTGGGCCGATCGCTGTCTCACCTGATCCGGATCGTCGAGGATTTAAAGGTGCGTGGTGTCGCCTTCCGATCACTGACGGAAGCGATCGACACGACGAATTCGCACGGTGCGTTTCTGTTCAATCTGTTCGGCACGCTCGCCGAATATGAAAGAGCGCTGATCACGGAGCGGGTAAATGCGGGTCTGGCGGCGGCCCGCCGGCGTGGTCGCAAGGGCGGCAGGCCTCCGACAATCGACACCGAAAAGGTCGAGCAGATTCTCGCCGCATTGGAGGCTGGCGCCAGCAAGGCGTCGGTGTGCCGGACATTCAAGGTGCCGCGCTCGACGTTGATCGATACGTTGCGGCGATCTGGATGGACGGGGGCGGGCAAAGGGGAAGCGGTCACTCCTGTGATCTGAGGGCAGGCTTGATTGATGTCCTTCCTCGATGATCAGTCGCGCACCGCTCTGTTCGAACCGCCTGACGTTTATGAAGAGGCACTTGCACGGTACGCGCTGTCTTCCGAGGATATCGCGTTCGCCAAAGCACATCGCCGCTCCCACAATCGTCTGGGTTTTGCCGTTCAGCTTGCACTGGTGCGGGATCTCGGCCGGCCCCTTCGCTCAGGAGAGATCCCTCCCGAGGCGGTCATTTCCGTCGTGGCCGACCAGCTGGACATAGACCCAGCTGTGTTTGCGCTTTACGCCCAACGCGAGGAAACCCGTCGCGAACATGCCCGCGAGATTGTAGCGGCACTGGACCTCAGACCGGTTCAAACAAGGGATTACCGAACCCTGATTACAGCGGCCGCCCGCGAGGCGGCCGCGACCGAGCAAGGCAAACGAATCACCAAGGCCGTGATTGAAGCCCTGAAGGACAGAAAGCTGCTCGTCCCCATGCCGGAATTGCTGGTCCGTCTGGCGATGGTGGGTCGGGCCGCAGCACGGCGGCAAGCCTATAGCGGTCTGATTAGGGATCTTGGGCAACCATCGCTGTCAGCGCTTGATCAGTTGCTCGTCGATCGATCGGGTGATCGAAGCCATCTCGGCTGGATTGCCGAAGCGCCGGAAGGCGCCAAACTGAAGAACCTAAAGGCTCTGATCGCCCGTCTTGAGGTTCTGCGGTCGGTCGCCATTTCCGATGATCGGCGCAAGACGATCCATGCCAACCGTTATGGCATCATCGCCCGCGATGCCCGTATCCTGCATGCGCGGGAGATACGGCGTCTGACCGTCGAGCGGCGTTATGCGACTCTGACGGCTTTCGTCATCGAGCGCCAGGCAGCCATCACCGATCTTGCCATCGATATGTTTTGCAAACTGATCGGCAGCACCCGCCGCAAGGCCGAAATCAGCCGAAAGGATCGCCGCCTGAAAGAGGCGGATGTTCTTGAAGCGGTGGCGCTCGACCATCTCAAGCTTGGCGAGGCGCTTCTGGCAGCTCGCAAGAGCGGCAGCGATCTCTCATCAGCAATTGCGACCTCGCTCGGCTGGGACGGACTGATCGCCAGCATGACGGCCGCCAGTTCTGTTGTCCGGCCTGACAGCAGCGACGAGTTCGACGAACTGATCGAACGGCACAAATCGCTGCGAAAATTCGGGAAGCTTGTCTTTCACACATTCTCCTTCCGATCGTTTCGCCCCGACGATCCGGTACTTCGGGCCGTCGAGCATCTGCGAGCGCTCTATAACGGCCGGAAACTGCCCGCCCAGGTACCGATCGCGTTCATGACCCGCAAATGGCGGCGGCGTGTCCGCTCGGATGGCATAACCATAGACCTGAAGGCCTGGGAAGTCGCCGTGCTCGTTCATCTACGCGAGCGTCTTCGCGCCGGCGACATCTGGGTTGACGGCAGCCGTGCGTGGCGCAGCTTCGAGGATTATCTCCTGCCGCGTCCCCTCTTCGACCAGATGCGCGCCGAAGGGCGGCTCGGTCTCTCCATCCCCGACAGCTTTGCCGAATGGCACGCGGAACGAGCCGCCACGCTCGATGCGAAGCTGAAAGAGCTGGCCAAGGCGGCGGCAGCCAACGCTATTCCGGATGCGATGCTTTCCGATAAGGGCTTGTCGATCTCACCTGTCCGGGAGGAGGAACGCGACAGGATCGTCGCGCTCAGCCGCAGGCTTTACGTTCTCGTGCCACGGGTCAGGATCACTAGCCTGCTCGCCGAAGTCCATAGCTGGACCAGGTTCCTCGACAGCTTCACCCACTACCGCACCGGCGAGACAGCAAACGACGAGCCGGCGTTGATGGCTGCCATCCTTGCCGACGCCACCAATGCCGGCGCTGAACGCATGGCGGAAAGTTCGCGTGGCGTCACAATCCACCAGATGATGCTGATGGTCGATCGGCATTTGCGGTCGGAGACTTATGCGACGGCGACCGCCGTGCTGGTCGATGCACAACAGGCCCATCCGTTCGCGGCGATCTGGGGCGATGGCCACATCTCGTCCTCCGACGGGCAGTTCTTTCCGGCTGGCGGGCGCGGCGAAGCCAGCCTCGACTATAATGCAAAATACGGAAAGCGGCCCGGCGCCTCGATCTACGGGTTTCTGTCGAACCGCTTCGCCTCCTTCTTCTCTCGTATGATCCAGGCCTCCGAAAGCGAGGCTCCCTACGTGCTCGACGGCCTTCTTCACAACGAAAGCTCCGTCGAAATCCACGAGCACGCCACAGATACTGCCGGTGCGACCGAGACCACATTCGCAATGTTCCATGCCTTCGGCTACAGGCTCATTCCCCGTATCCGCAACCTTGGCAATCGCAGACTCTTCGTCATCAAGCCTGATCCGGCCTACGAACCACTCGACGCGCTGATCGCTGGCAGTGTCAATATGGATGTCGTCGAACAGCACTGGGACGAAATCCTGCGGCTGAAAGCATCGATCGGGACAGGCCTGGCGCCGCCTTCCATCATTCTGAAGAAGCTGGCGGCTTCACCCAAGCAAAACCGGCTCAATCAGGCCCTCCGCGAGATGGGGCGCATCGAGCGCTCGATTTTTATCTGCGACTGGCTGCTCGATACCAAACTTCGACGCCGGTCCCACGCCATCCTAAATAAGGGAGAAAGCCGCCATGCCCTCGCACGCGCCATCTTCCTTCACCAGCTCGGCGAACTGCGCAACCGGGTCGCTGAAACCATGGCCTACCGGGCGTCCGGCCTCAACCTCGTCGTCAACGCCATCGTCCTATGGAATACTGTCTATCTCAGCCGAGCCGTAGACTATGTTCGCGGCCAGGGCATCGTCATTCCCGATGAACTCCTCTCCCAGGTCGCACCGCTCCCATGGGCTCATATCGCCCTGACCGGCGACTATCTCTGGAACGAAATTGACCGACCCCTCGAACGATACAGGCCAATCCGGACTAACCGCTTCAATCCAAACAACTTCGATTTCCCTTAGCGGGTATTAATGCAGAAATGCCCACGGAGCCCCTAGCTCGCAGATTTCGCCCGATTCAACATCCCTGATACGATGTGTTGTGGAAGTGTTCGGAATCCCTGCGGCGCCATCTGTTTCACGTTATCAAGCACGGCGGATACACCGGCAGTTTCTTCAATCTTGAACGCCTACATGAGACCGATCAGGATGAGCGTTCCGGAACATGAAGAAAGAAAAAGAATGAGGTCATCCCCATGCGGGGCTTCGGGGTTGATAGTAGCCGTCTCAATCTGTATATATCAACCTTGACTATCAACCTGCGGAGCGGGCGTGCTCGTGCGCATGCCCGGTGAGTACCTCGATGAGTGATTATGCCACGATAGCAAATGATCTTCATCCTGTCGTGCGCGCGGCCGCAGAGCTGCGCGCACGACAGGCGGGACAAAGCCTGTCCGATTATCTCGCAGCTCTGATACTGAGTTCGTCTTCGGTCGGCTCGCACGACGCCATCCTGGGCGCCTTGACCGCTGCCGGAATCCCAACGGAGGGGATGGAAGGTCGGCACGGAGGGTACAGGCTGCTCCTCCCACACCACAGCACCGATTGGCACGTCCGATCCAATGATGAGCTCTGGGGCGTCCCGATCGGTGGCCCCTCACACAATGTTTTTTCGGAATTGACCGCGAGCCCCGCGCTTGATCTGGTCTGCTCGTTCAATGCTCGCATTCACAATGCGGCCGTCTTGATGAGCGCTGCGTTTCATGAGGCAGCGGTTTCGGACTTCGAAGTCCCGAAATTCCGACAGCCACAGGTTCGCGGCTCGAAGGCGAAACAGTCCTGGTACATACACATCGTCCACGATTGTTTGACGCGGTCGCGGGAAGTTCGCAACGCGCTTGTGCATCACTGGACGCCGACCCCACGTGCGGAGCGCCTCGCCATCGATGCGTTCGTCATCCTCAGCGACTTGACACCGGCCCGCACCGAGCTTCTGAGGCTCTGCCAGTACGATCGCCCTCGCGCGTTCATGGAGCTGGCGAAACATATCGATCTCGCAACCGATCAGTTTCGACTGTCCGCCGATCTTCTGGCAGAGGTCGAGGCGGCTTCGCAGCAGATCGAGCCGTCCGACGAACAGCGTTTCGCCGATATCAGCAACGCTCTGCTCGATCGTGCGGGAGGCGGCGTAAGCTTGACTGAAGGTGCAACACTGCTCAAGACGAGCAGGCAAGCGCTCCACAAGCGAGTCAAGCTTGGTTCAGCGCTCGGCATGATGCAGGGGACCGAGCTCACCTTGCCGCGCTTCCAGTTCGTGGCCGAGGGCGAAAAGACGGCCGTGGTCCCCGGACTGGCAAAGATCGTCAAGCTCTTCGACAGCAGTGGTGCTGGCCGGTGGTCGGCGCTTCAGTTCCTGGTCGACACCGACCCGAACCTCGCCGATGCCCCTCGACACGCGTTGGCCGAGGGACGCATCGACGATGTCGTGCATGCAGCCAGAGCGTATCTCGGCGCCGACGCCGATGAGGCCTGAGCGTGCCGATCCCGTCCGCGCCGACAGCACGATTTCCGTCCGGGTTGCGCTCTGTCACACTGGACACCGGCGACATCATCGTGCGTGTCCACCGCAAGTCGCACGGCCCGAAGTTTTTCGGGCCGCCTCCCGGCAGCCCGCCCGCTAGCAGGTTCGACGCGCCAGCGGGGCAGTTCCGGGCGCTATATGCGGCCCAACGCCTTGAGGGCGCATTTGTCGAAACGGTCCTTCATCGTCCGGCAAATCGTATCGTCCGGAGGGCATTTGTCGATGAGCGGATGTGGACCCCACTGCGCCTGAAACGCCCTCTCGTTCTGGCCAAGATCATGGACGAGGGGCTTCTCTTTCATGGTGTCGACGCGTCGATCACGGCCGTTGATGACTACGCCCCGTCGCGGGCGCTCGCCCTGGCGCTCTTCGAAGACTATCCGCGCCTCGATGGCCTTGCCTATCGTTCTCGTCATAACAACGGGGAGATTTGCTATGCTGTGTTCGACAGGGTGCTACCAACCGACCTCGTCGAGATGACGGGCCAGCGGTTCGAGGACCATCCCGACCGCGTCGATCAACTGATGCGGCTGCACGGCGCCGTATTCGACACGAGCGCTCCGATCCCTTGACGCGCGGGCTCAACGTGCATCACCTCTGCCTCAGCACAAATCCAGGGTAATCCCCTCGCAGTCTCGATCACGGAGGCTCTTGGTAAGGCATTCGGCCGAACCATCCGGTCGATCTTCTTGATCTATTCCGCCGTTTGCGCTGCGGCAGTAATCAGCCCCACTGGCAAATTGGTGGCATTTCGAGTTGAGAAGGCAAGTATCGCCGCCGCGCGGCGCAAAGTTTCATCGTCGCAGATTGGTCGATTCCTGGCCGCTAGTGGCGGGAATGATGCTTTGCGAGTTCTTCAGATCGAAATGCAGTCGCCGGTCCGGGGATTGAACGTCGTAAACCGGATTTCTGATATACCGTCGACAGCGGCGTGATCCAGAAGTTCGCGAGTGGGCGCCGCTGCGATGATCTCTTCCTCGGAATCGAACGCCACCCAGCATCTGATCCAGCCTGGATTGACTGGGTCGAGACCAGGAAAGGTCGCCGCGGCCATGTCCCAGCCCGCGAACGACGCCGCAGTTCCGATGTTCGCTCCGTCAAAGCCGGTGCTAACCACACCGATGACATGACCAGTCTCGTTGAAAACCGGCCCGCCGCTCATCCCCTTCGGCCAGTTGGCCTCGACGCGGAACACCGGCCATGGCCGGCTGCTGGCACCGTCCGGCGGCTGAACCTGCACGATCGTCGCCTCCGAGCCGTAGAGATACTGACTCATCGGGCGGTCGTCACTCTCGTGATCCTTGTTGACGTCGAGCTCGGCAAAGCCGAGGGCCATCACCCGCTCTCCGACCTTGGGGTGCCAACGCCGGATGTTGAGCGGAAGAAACGGCGTGTCCCCGTGAGCGGCGAGCGAGCGTTTGATGCTCAAGGCGGCCAGCTCCGTGACGTTTCCGATGACGGGCGGCCGCAAGGGCGGCGCGTCGATCGCGCAGAGGCTGAACATCCCCGAAAAAGGCCTCCAACTGTCCGGCGGGAGAGTGAACTGTCCTATGCCCAATCCCTCGAGCTCGAGGGCCGCGAGCCGGATGTCGCTTCGCAGCACAGCGCGGCCGCCGTCGACCGTCAGCAGATCCTCGATGACATGAAAGGCCGTCGCGCATCCGCCCCACGGATCGATACGAAACGTCGTCCCATGGCCGTTCGGGCGGTCGTCCGCCTTTCCTGGATCGAACGAAAACAGGGGGAGAATCCTTGAGCGGAGCTCAGGGTCTTGAACAAGGAAGAGACCGCGGTCGTCTTCGTGTTCTCGTTTGGCTGGAAAAGACATTTGCGCTTCTAGGGACGATTCTTGAGATAGGTTACGAACGCCTTGTAGGCGTGTTCCTCCGGGACCGTCAGGAACTTGGGACGTGTTTTCATGATCTCGGCGAGCGCCGGTGTTACATCGTTCAACAGCTCGCTCAGCAATGCCTCGCCGAGCTTTCTGGTTTCCAACTGGTCTTCGAACAATCCCGGGACTTCGCCGTGGGCGAGCTTATTGCGCCCTTCGGAATAGACCCGGTTGACGGCGTCGAGAATTCCTTGAGGATTGGGGCTTGAACCTTTCGGATTCAGAGCAGCGTCGGCAAACGCCTTCATGATCTTGATGTCGCCTCCGGCGCCGGACAGGCCGTCGGCGGCGCAACCATAATCGACAACTGCCATGAAATCGGATGCCTCACGACGCGCCTCGCCGAACCAGTAAAGGGCGTTAGCCCATCTTTCGACGAGGTGGGCCGCTTGGCCAGTATTGCGGGCAACCACATACGCCGTCAGAACCTCGCCAGCTGCGTCAAGGAAAGGCTGCTCGGCCACCATCTTGGCGGCGAGCGCCCCAGGGCGGCCACCGAGGCCAGGAAGCACGGCCCGCATGCCTTGCAGGAAGCGCCCATTCACGCCAGTGGCCTGTCTGACTTCTCCGAAGAGATGACGCCAGCCGACCTTCGTGAATCGACGGGCGTCGTCGACATGAAAGCGCAGGCCAATCAGATCAATGGCAAGCCCGACGATGACTGACGCCTTGTCGTGGGATTGGGTTGCGTCATGGTTCGTCATGCGGATCGTTCCGAACCAGCTATGTCCGTTGAGGAAGCTGAGGACCGAAAGGGCTTCTTGCAAATCGCCAGCTGCGCCGGCGGCATAGGCGCGTTTGCGTAGGTCCGCAATCGGCAGAATTCGCTGATCGACTTGCTGGACGTGGCCTAGAGCACGTCCGCTGAACGCGGAATCGGAAAGTGGATGACAGGCGCCGGTTGTCGTGATTCCCTGCCTTCGAATCAGGAGGCATTGATGGCACGAGCATTGAGCGATGATCTTCGCGGCCGGGTTCTGGCTGCATCGGGAGGCGGGATGTCAGCCAGATCGGCGGCTGCAAGGTTCGGGATCGGGATATCAACGGCGATAGCCTGGATCGCGAGCGCACGGCAGGGTCAGCTTACGGCGGCCAAACAGGGTCGGCGGGGNGGTTCGCGGTTGGATGCCCATGAGGCCGTCATCATCGGCATGATCGAGGCAGAGAAGGACATCACGCTCAATGAAATGGTCCTGCGCCTGCGTGAGGAGAAATCTGTCTCCATCGGCCGGAGCGCACTCGATGTCTGGCTCCACAGACGGGGTTGGACGTTCAAAAAAAGACCGCACATGCATTGGAGCAGGAACGGCCAGATCTCCTGAAACGGCGTCAGGATTGGTTCGACGGTCAGCCTGATCTCGATCCGGCCAGGCTTGTCTTCATTGACGAGACCGGACTTTCCACGAAAATGTCCCGCCTGCGCGGACGCTCTCCCCGAGGCGAGCGCTGCCGTTCGGGAGTTCCTCACGGTCACTGGAAAACAACGACCTTCACCGGGGCTCTCAGGCTTTCCGGCATGACCGCGCCGATGGTCCTCGATGGTGCCATGAACGGCGTCGCGTTCCGGGCCTATGTCGAGCAGGTTCTCGTGCCAACGCTTGCGCCCGGCGATATCGTGATCCTGGATAACCTCCCCGCCCACAAGGCAGAGGGTGTCCGGCAGGCTATCGAAGGCGCTGGATGCCGACTGCTCTATCTCCCGCCCTACAGTCCGGACTTCAATCCCATCGAAAACGCCTTCTCGAAACTCAAGGCGCTCCTGCGGGCAAAGGCAGAACGATCCGTCGACGCATTGTGGAACACAGTCGGCGAAATCGTCACACTCTTCGAGCCACAAGAATGTGCAAACTACTTTGCCGCAGCAGGATATGACCCCGATTAAAGTGGACGCGCTCTAGCAGGATTGCCATCCCGTAGCCCGACGGTGCAGCCCACAGTGCCGATATGCTAGGTAAGCAAGTGTTTTCGTTCCTTGGCATTATTCCTTGTGCGATGGCTGGCTTCGCACTTGTCTAGCGGGCGAGAAAGAATACCGTGATAGTCGTTGGAAAATATAGCGATCCGGGGTCAGAACAAGAGCAGTTCGAAATCGTACGCGGCTTTTATCAACCAAAGACAGCCACGGCAGATTTGATGGTGATGCCTCCGCTATGACTACGGCGCATTTGGCGGCCGGTAGCAGCACGGAACACTTGCATTAATTGCAGTGCAGGAGGTACTCGTGACCAAAGGATCTTCTTGCTTTCCTTGCCGCTTCGGCTTTTCCGCACTGCTTGGCCGGTAACAACGCGCTGGGACCATCTGAAGCCGATTTCATAGAAATACAGGTCGGCAAGTTCCGGGCTGATGTGGTGAAAGACGCCTGCAATGGTTCGCCGGACCCGTGCATTGAACCCCTCGGCTGAATTGACGTGGACGGCATCCCGGACATATTCGCGGCTGGAGTGGTTGACCGTCTCGTGTGCGGCAAAGCTTTCGCCTATGGCAACGAATGCCTTTGCTTCGTCACTCATCAAATGCGCTCGAAGTTCAACTTGTGTTGCAACTGCTCGAACGGCAGCACGCAACGAAAGGCCGGTGACGACAGCCGCACGGGCATCGCCGGCACTTGAACCCGGGGTGATGTCTGTCGGTCGCTGCACGATCGCCATGACCGGCGTCTTCTCCGTCTTTACCTGTCCCTTGCGGCCTCTTCCAGGCGGTGGATCATCGGGATGCTTTCTCGGTCTGCCACCAAGATAGAAATGGTCGACTTCCACCGTGCCGTCGAGCATGTGCTCGCGCGCCACCATGAGGCGCAACGCATGACCGATCCGCCAGGCCGTCGGTTGGCTAACCCCAAGGATCTCGGCAAGACGGACCGAGGATAAGCCTTTATCCGACTGCAGCAACAGCCACAGCGCCTTGAGCCAGGTGCGCAACGGAAGTTTCGTGGCGTGCAGGGGCGTATGTGTTGTCACGGTGAACTGGAAGCGGCAATCACCGCTGGAGCATTGGTAAAGACCCGGCCGCGGCGACGGACTCCGCCCGCATTTTTCGCATGGCCTGGCCGCGATGGACCTTCACGGTGATCTCACTCAGGCCGATCTCTGCAGCGATCTGCTTATTGAGGCGTCCGCGCGCGACGAGCGCCATTGCCTCGCGTTCGCGGGCCGTGAGCGTCGCCAGGCGCTGCTGGAGATCGGCGGCTGAGGCCTCCTGCTGGAGCCGGGCGCGATCCCTCCAAGTGCCTCCCGGACGGCGTCGAGAAGGTCCTGCTCCCGGAAGGGCTTGAGGAGGAACTCCACCGCGCCGGCCTTCATCGCCCTGACGGACATCGGTACGTCGCCGTGGCCAGTCAGGAACACGATCGGGATGAGATTGCCTGTCCCTGCCAACTCGCTCTGGAAGTCGAGACCGCACGCATCTGGCATCCTGACGTCGAGGACGAGGCAGGCTGCACCTTCCGACTTCGGATGGAACAGGAAGTCTCGCGCGGCGACGCGAATCCGCGGGTGTCGTAACCGACGGACCGCAGGAGGCTGCGGGCACGCGCCAGTTCGGTAACTGCGCTATGCCCCCGGCGATCATTTGAGAGAAAGACCATGTGTGACCTCATGTAAGACAGGGTGCGGTCATCGACATGTCCGTGGCGTTGGTGCATGGATCCAGAATTGAGCGGCAGCCGATCTTTGAAGGGGCATACTATGCCGTAGCTTCTTTGCGGCGGACGGATTTCGGGCGTGCGCAGGCAAG
>JGI25161J50226_1000863_pt1 | contig 11197 bp, 8 predicted proteins | sample AraplaMF_Cvi_mMF_FD_50226 | JGI IMG/M metagenome (IMG submission 50226)
GTAATAGCCCAGGCCGGGCGCATACAGCGCCAGCTCCATGAAGCGGGAGAACGGGATGGCGCCACCTTGCCGCGCAATGTCGTCGGCAATCAGGCGCTGCAGGGCTTGGGACGCGGCCAGCGCGTCGGGAGAAGGTGCTGGTAAAGACATGCCGGCATTGTAGCGGTTCAGCGCTGCCCGGCGCCATTTTGATCAATTTGACTATGACTACTTCAACTTCGACGCCCGAACAGCCGCGCGTGGCCCTGGTGACCGGCGCCGGCCGCCGCCTGGGGCGCGAAATCGCGCTGGGCCTGGCGCGCGCCGGCTGGGACATCGCCGTCCACTATCGCAACTCCCACGATGAAGCGCGCGAAGTGGCACAAGCCATTGCCGCCCTGGGCCGCCGTGCCATCACGCTGCAGTGCGACCTGTCCGATGAGGAGGCCGTGCGCGGCCTGCTGCCGGCGGCGGTAAAGGCGCTGGAGCGGGTCGACTGCGTGGTGAATAATGCTTCCCTGTTCGATTACGACAGCGACCTGAATTTCAGCCATGCCCGCCTGGACGCGCACATGCACGCCAACGTGGCGGCGCCGATCCAGCTGGCGCGCGCCCTGTACGACGCCACGCCGGAGGGCGGCCAGGCCGTGGTTGTGAACCTGCTGGACCAGAAGCTTTATAATCTCAACCCTGATTTCCTGTCCTACACCCTGTCCAAGGCGGCGCTGCAGGCGGCCAACACCATGCTGGCCCAGTCGCTGGCGCCCAAGGTCCGGGTGGTGGGCGTGGCGCCCGGCATCACCATCGTGTCGGGCGACCAGAGCGAGGAAGGCTTCGCCAAGGCGCACACCCAGACGCCGCTGGGCCGTTCCAGTACTCCCGAGGACATTGCAGCCGCCGTGGTCTATGCGGCAGGCGCGCGTGCGATGACCGGCACTACCCTGCTGGTCGATGGCGGCCAGCATTTGCTGCCATCGCCGCGCGATGTGATGTTCCTTACTAAATAACTTCATTGAAGGTTTAAGCACCATGCTGTCCGCCCTGATTCACCCGCAACTGCAAGACTGCCGCCGGCTGTTCCTGCGCAACTATGAAGTGCTGATCAACATCGGCGTGCACGATTTCGAAAAGAAAGGCGAGCAGCGCGTATTGATCAACGTCGACCTGTACATCCCGCTGGCCGTATCGACGCCGAAGGCCGACGAGCTGCACGAAGTGGTCGACTACGACTTCATGCGCGAGACCATTGCGCGCCGCATGGCCGAGGGCCACGTGCACCTGCAGGAAACCCTGGTGGACGACGTGGTGCAGGCAATGCTGGCCCACCCGAGCGTGCGCGCGGCCCGCGTGTCGACCATGAAGCCTGACGTGTACCCGGATTGCGAAGGCGTGGGCGTGGAAGTATTCAAGATCAAGGACGCAGCATGAACGCAGTAGTGGACACCAAGGCGGAAGACAAGATCGCCTACGAGAACAACAAGCTGCAAAAGCGCCTGTGCCGCCTGGTCGGCCAGGCCATCGGCGACTTCAACATGATTGAAGACGGCGACAAGGTGATGGTGTGCCTGTCCGGCGGCAAGGACTCCTACGCCCTGCTGGACATCCTGATGACGCTGCGCGAACGCGCGCCGATCAACTTCGAGATCGTGGCCGTCAACCTGGACCAGAAGCAGCCGAACTTCCCGGCCGACGTGCTGCCGGCCTACCTGGAAAAACTGGGCGTGCCGTTCCACATCGAGAACCAGGACACCTACTCGATCGTGAAGCGCCTGATCCCGGAAGGCAAAACCACCTGCTCGCTCTGTTCCAGGCTGCGGCGCGGCATCCTGTACCGCGTGGCCGATGAACTGGGCTGCAACAAGATCGCCCTGGGCCATCACCGCGACGACATCCTCGAGACCTTCTTCCTGAACATGTTCTTCGGCGGGAAGATCAAGGGCATGCCGGCCAAGCTGGTATCGGACGACGGCAAGCACATGGTGATCCGTCCGCTGGCCTACGTGAAGGAAGAAGACACCGAGCGTTACGCCGCGGTGAAAAATTTCCCGATCATTCCGTGCGACCTGTGCGGCTCGCAGGAAAACCTGCAGCGCAAGCAGATCAAGGCCATGCTGCGGGAATGGGAGAANAAGAATCCGGGCCGCGTGGAGAACACCTTCTCCGCCCTGTCCACCGTGGTTCCTTCGCACCTGATGGACCGCGAGCTGTTCGGCTTCAAGGATCTCAAGACCGACGGCATTGCCAACCCGCTGGGCGATATCGCTTTCGACGAGGAGCCATGCTCCACGCCTGCGACNGTGCCGGGCGTGATTCCGCTGCAGGCCGGCTAACGCTGCTGGCGAGAGGCGCGCCGCTTGCGCGCCTTTTCAAGCACATCGCGCAGNTTCATCCGCAGGTAGTCCAGGTTTCCGACATAGCCAGACATAGCTTGCAAGGCACGTGCCTCGATGTCCTCCTCCGATACATCGAGGCGTTCAATCAAGGCTTCGACATCCTCCGGATCGGGGCCGTTATAGCGCGCTATCTTGCTGACGATAAGATCTACCGGGCTGAGGACATAGACTTCGATGTGCTGTGTACCGAAGGGGACACGCAATGCATCTTTCAGGTAGTCTTCATGCATCAGTGCGAATGTGCTGTTGTACGTAGGATCGAGATAAAGCATATTGCCATCACGCGTCTCAACCAGAAGGTCGCGCGGCAACATAATTCGCTTTGAAAATTCCGCGTCAACGTCACTCGTCACGCGTCCCCCTGTATAAAGGTGGGTCGCCATGCCACCGGCAATGACCATCCTGATTGGCTCGCGCAAGCCGGCGCGTTCTTCCAACTGCCGCAATAGCTCTTTCAATCCGAGCGACAAGTCAGTATCGACGGCAAACTCAATGGAATTCACCATACCTTGATTCCTTCGAGGCGCTTTTCGAGCGAGTGACGAAAACGCGGCACGTCGGTAACCAGTCCATCGGACACCATCTGAGGGAATGAACGCGGCTTGACCCTGTTCCTGGAAAAGTAAGAACGCGCTGCACTGTCGAGCAACCTTGCCTGCACTGGATAGCGCGTTTTTAATAGCTGGGCAGTAAAACGAAACAGGTCTGCCTCGCCGTGCGACGATGGATCGCGCCTTGCCTTGATCGCATCGACCAGGGTACCAAGCGCTGCGGCTTCGGACTCGCGTGCCGGTGCAGCCTTGAAAGCATCCAAAACAGCATCGCGATTCAATACACCCCAGGCGTCAATCCGGAAAGACGATCCAATTTTTACCAGCTGCATGCCCAGCTGTTCACGCGCAACGTCGATTGCACGCAACACTTCCGCACGGGTGCATTCGAGCTCCAGTGAAAGGTAGTGCGCCGTAGCCCTCTCACCAAGGCGTTCAATGGCGAGCAGCACGGTAAAACAACGCCTTAAGTCGTGTTTGGGGAAGTCCTTGTACTTCATATATGCCTCCTGCAAACCCAGTTTAGTCCGTTATTTGATACATCGCAATTGCATTATTTGCAATATCGAGGGCGATCCCTATTCCCAGCAGATGATCGACACTATCGTTTCGGCGAAGTAGCCGCCGTTTCAGCACGCGAGAAGGAATACGGCGCGTCGGCGGGTGCGATGCCGCGCTGCTGGTTCGGTTGCGCCGACATCTCCACGTCGAAGATGGCGCCGCGCAGCAGCTCGTCGTGCCCCAGCCAGTTGCGCTGGATCGCGCGGCCATTCAGTTTGGCGGAGCGGATGTAGCGCTTTTCGGCGCCATTGCCCGGTGCGTTGATGCGAATCTGCTTGCCGTTTTCGAGATGCACGGTGGCGTGCTGGAACAGCGGCGCACCCACCACGTATTGGCCAACTGCCGGCGTCACGGGATAGAAGCCCAGCGCAGAGAACACATACCAGGCCGACGTCTGGCCGTTATCTTCGTCGCCGCAGTAGCCGTCCGGCGTCGGCTTGTACATGCGGTTCAACGTTTCGCGGACCCAGTACTGCGATTTCCACGGCGCGCCCGCATAGTTGTACAGGTAGAGCATGTGCTGGATTGGCTGGTTGCCATGCGCGTACTGGCCCATGTTCGCCACCTGCATTTCGCGGATCTCATGGATCACCGAGCCGTAATAGCTTTCGTCGAACACGGGCGGCATGCTCATCACGGTATCCAGCTTCTTGACGAAAGCGGCGCGCCCGCCCATCAGGTTCACCAGCCCGTCGATGTCGTGGAAGACCGACCAGGTGTAATGCCAGCTATTCCCTTCGGTGAAGGCATCGCCCCATTTGACCGGGTTGAATGGCGACTGGAAGCTGCCATCCTTGTTACGGCCGCGCATCAGGCCCGTCTCCGGATCGAACAGCTTCTTGTAATTCATGGCGCGCTGGGCGTAGATGCCGATTTCCGACTCGGCTTGCCGAGCGCCTTGCCCAACTGGTAGATCGCGAAATCGTCGTAGGCATATTCCAGCGTGCGTGCGGCGTTCTCGTTGATCTTGACGTCGTACGGAACGTAGCCAAGCTCGTTGTAGTACTCACGCCGGCGCGGCCCACGGCGCTAACCGGCCCTTCGTTGTCGGCGCCGTGCTTGAGCGCTTGCCACAGGATTTCGATGTCGGAGCTGCGGCTACCCTTGATCCAGGCATCCGCCACTACCGAGGCGGAGTTGTTGCCGACCATGATGTCGGCATAGCCCGGGCTCGACCACTCCGGCAGCCAGCCGCCTTCGCGGTAGGCGTTGGCCAGGCCGGCCTGCATCTCGCGGTTGATCGATGGGTAGACCAGGTTCAGGAATGGATACAAGGCGCGGAAGGTATCCCAGAACCCGGTGCCGGCGAACAGGTAGCCGGGCAGCACCTTGCCGTTGTAGGGGCTCCAGTGCACCGGCTGACCGGCAGCATCGATTTCATACATCTTGTTCGGGAACTGCACCATGCGGTACAGGCTTGAATAGAAGGTGCGCATCTGGTCGATGCTGCCGCCCTCCACTTCCACCTTCGACAGCACGCGATTCCAGGCTGCCTTGGCGCGGGCGCGCGTGGTGTCAAAATCGTCGTTCGCCAGTTCGCGCTGCAAATTCAACTCGGCCTGCTCGGGGCTGATGAAGGAAGACGCGACCTTCATGTGCACCTGCTCGCCGCGTTTGGTCCTGAAACCCACAATGGCGCCGCTATGCTGGCTTTCCATTTCGAGCGCGCCTTCCACCAGTTCCTTGCCGCGCCACACGTCGGTGGAGGCAAAGGGCTTGTCGAACACCATCACGAAATAGAGACGGAAATTGGAAGGCAGCGGGCCGCGCGCATAACGCGTGCTGTAGCCGATCACCTTGCGCTGATCGGGAAGGATCTTGACGTAGGACCCTTTGTCGAAAGCGTCCACCACCACATAGCTTTTGTCCGATTCAGGGAAAGTGAAGCGGAACTGGGCGGCCCGCTCGGTAGGAGTCAGTTCCGCGGTGACATTGGCGTCCGCCAGGTAGACGCTGTAGTAGTACGGCTTGGACGTTTCTGCCTTGTGCGAAAACGCGCTGGCGCGCTCGTCTTCCATGAAGCGCTTGGCCCCGACCACCGGCATGACGGAGAACTGGCCGTAGTCGTTCATCCAAGGCGACGGCTGGTGTGTCTGTTTCAGGCCCCGCAGCTTGTCGGCATCGTATTGGTAGGTCCAGCCGTTGCCCATCTTGCCGGTTTGCGGAGTCCACAGGTTCATGCCCCACGGGACGGCGATGGCGGGGTAGGTATTCCCGTTCGACATTTCCGGCTTGCTGGAAGTGCCCATCAACGGATTGACCCACTCGACCGGGTCGCTGATCGTACCGACGAATTGTGCTGCTGCAGGAGCCGTCGCGCATGCGAGGACCAGGGTCAATGCGAATGTCTTCATTGCAGGTATCCAGTCTGGCTGTATGGGCGGGCGCTGCGTTCGCGGCCCCAGTCTTTGTTCGGCNCCCCCTGCATGCGGAATACGAGCTCTCCGCCGGCAGTGATGTCCTCATGGCGCAAGAAGGTGCGCGACAGCGCCCTGCCGTTCAGGGTCACGCTGCCGACGTAGGCGTTGGCAGCGCTCAGGCCNTCGGCACGGATCGTGAAGCGCTTCCCGTTCGGCAGGTTCAGTACTGCTTTGTCCACGAACGGACGGCCGATCACGTATTCATTGCTGCCCGGCGCCACCGGGTAGAAGCCCAGCGCAGTGAACGTCAGCCAGGCCGACATCTGCCCCAGGTCGTCATTGCCGGCCAGGCCGTCCGGCTTGTTGTGGTACTGGCTGGCGACGATCTGCGTCAACCGCGCCTGGGTCTTCCAGGGAGCGCCCGCGAAGTTGTACAGGTAGGCCACGTGGTGCGACGGCTCGTTGCCGTGCGCGTAATGCCCGATCAGGCCGGAAATGTCTTCCATGTGGGCGTAGACGTTGTCGTCGACCTTGGCGTCGAACACCTGGTCAATCTTCGACTGCAGCCCGGCGTCGCCGCCCAGCATGCCGACCAGGCCCGCGTTATCGTGCGGCATATACCAGGAGTATTGCCAGGCGCTGCCCTCGGTGTAATCGCTGCCGAAATTCGATTGCACCGGATTGAATGGTTCCCGGAATTCGCCGGTCGACTTGCGGGCGCGGACAAAGCCTGTTTTGGTGTCGAACACATTGCGGTAGTTCTGCGCACGCTGGTAGAAACGCGCAGCCACGTCCTTCTTGCCCATCTTCTCGGCCATACGCGCGATGGTCCAGTCGTCGAAAGCGTATTCGACCGTTTTGGAGGCAGCTTCCGGTTCCAGGTCGATCGGCACGTAACCCAGCTTCTTGTAGTGCTCAAGGCCGCCGTAGGGGCCATAGTCGGCACTGGCGACCATGGCGGCCAGCGCTTCTTCGGCATTAATGCCCTTGATGCCCTTCATGTAGGCATCGGCAATTACCGGCACTGCGTGGTAGCCGATCATGCACCAGGTCTCCAGACCATGGAAAGCCCATACCGGCAGGATGCCGTGCGGACTATGCTGGCGCGATGCCACCAGCGAGTTCACGAAGTCGGCATTGCGCTGTTCCGGCTGCACCAGCGTGAGCAAGGGATGCAGGGCACGGTAGGTGTCCCACAGCGAGAACGTCGAGTGGTAGCGGAAGCCTTTGGCCTGGTGCACCTGGTTGTCCGGGCCGCGATACTTGCCGTCGCGGTCCATGAACAAGCCTGGCGCCAGCATGGCGCGATACAGGCTCGTATAGACCATGCTGCGCATCTCGGCCGGCGCTTCGATGGCGACGGCGGACAGCGCCTCGTTCCAGGCGGTGCTTGCACGCTGGCGCTCCGCATCGAAGTCCCAGCCCGGCATTTCCTCCAGGTTGGCCAGCGCTCCGTCTTCGCTGACGCCGGACAGCGCGACCTTCACCAGCAGCGTGCCGTCATCCGGCGCGCCGAAATCGAGGGCGGCCACCAGCGCCTTGCCTTCCACCTGCACCTTGTCGGCCGGGGTCTTGCCAGGGCCTGCAAAGCCCTTGTATTCAACGCCCTCCTCGCGGTTGATGAGGGTGTGGCCGGCGATGGGGTGCGATAGCTTCATGGCGAAGTAAACCTGGCGTCCCGGGGCCCAGCCGCGCGTAATGCGCATGCCGGTAATGGTGGTGCTGTCGCGCAGGCGCAGCGATGACCACAGGTTCTTGCCGGCGTAGTCGTAAATGCTCTGGCGCAGGTCGAGGATCAGCTTCGCCTGCGCGCCCTTGGCGTAGCGGTAGCGGTGCAGGCCGACCCGCTCGCTGGCGGTCAGTTCGACGTTGACGTCGTGATCCTGCAGGCGCACCGCATAGTAGCCTGGTTCCGCGCGCTCGTCTTCGTGGCGGAAGCGGGAACGGTAGCCGCTGAACGGGCGCTCCGGATAACCCGGTTCGAGCTTGGTGTCGCCGCTGTAGGGCATCAGCAGGATGTCGCCCAGGTCCGAGTGCCCGCTGCCCGAGAAATGGGTGTGGGAGAAGCCGAGGATGGAATTGTCCTCGTAGCGGTAGCCGGCCGCCCATGGATAGCTTTGGCGGAAATGCCGCACCTGGGTATCCGGACTCAGTTGCACCATGCCGAAGGGTCGGCTGGCGCCGGGGAAGGTGTGGCCGTCGCCGCCTGTGCCGATAAACACGTTGACGGCGGCAGCCGGACTGCCCGCCGGCGCCGCTTGGGCAGCAGCGGCCAGCAGTGTTGCAGTAAACAGCGCCACGAAAGGTCGGATACCCATGGTGTCTCCTTTTATGATGCTGCTTTTATACCTTTACCCGATCTTTCCTCGCAATCGAAAGTGACAGAAACGGCGAAGTTTCAGGAAGTTTAGTAAACAAGGCCCGTGCGGTACACCGGATACAGATTGTGGCGCTCATCCCAGGTGGCGTGGCGGCGGGCGAAGAAGTCCAGGCGGGCACGCGGGTTCTTGGCGAAGGCCGGGTCGCTTTCCAGTTTTGACTTGAAGGCGGCTGCCAGCACCGGATCGGCCGCCAGCATCTCGCGCGCCGCTTCTTCCGCCACGTACTCCTCCATGTACTCCTTGCGCTCCAGGTAATTGTTGAAGAAGCCCCAGGCCGCCAGCGAGTCGGCGCCGGCCGGCTCCAGCATGGTCATTACCAGGCGAGATTTCGGCTGGGCGATCGGCACGAACAGGGCGCCCTTGCCCACTTCTCGCTGCTCGGTTTTCCAGGCGCCCTTCCAGCTTGCGAGCTGGTGGCCTTCGAAGGAGCTGGCTGTCAGCTTGGCTTCGTCGGCGCGGAAAGCTTCAACCGGCACATTGCCCGGCGCCTGCTGCAGGCGCTTGTAGCTGATGCCATGCACTTTCAGCTTGGCTTCCACCAGCGCAGCCTGCGCGGCAGGCACCAGGTAGCCGCCAGCCGGAGCCTTGGCCACTACATCCGGCACCACTTCGTCGCGCAGCGGCACGGTCCATTTTTGCGGCCTGGATTCATCATATTTCGTCCAGATGCCACCCGAGACGTCGGACGGCGTGCGGGTGTACTCGTAGCCGGGGAAGTCGATCATCTCGGTACGTTCGGTGGTCTTGTAGCTGAGCGGCATGTCGGCCAGCCTGGCGGCGCGCACATCGGCTTCCGCAGCGGCTTTGGCCCAGGCCGCGCCATGCTGGGCGAACTGCTCCATCAGGGCGACGATCGTGTTGCGGGTGACCTTCACGCGGTGCGGGTAGTCGCGCCACGAATGCGTTTCCACCAGCATGGCAAAACGGTTACGCAGCGGGAAGTAGCCGGTCGAGAAGCGCGGCGTGGACATGCTGTCGACAAAGCCCGAATCCGGCTGGTCGGTCTTGTCGAAGGAGATGTAGAAATGGCGCGGATCGGAACCTTGCTTGCGCAGGTCGGCCATGACGTTGTCGCGCAGCTCCTTGCCCAGCGGGAGCAGCGCCGCATCGCCGCCGTGCACCGGCTCGACCTGGATCGATACGTCCGGCTGGAACTTGGCGCCATCGGTCACGTGCAGGTCGACGTAGGCCAGCGGGTCCCATTCGTTGACCAGCTTGAGCATGGCCTGCATTTCAGGCGCGTCGGCCTTCACGTAATCGCGATTGAGGTTGTAGTTCTGGGCGGTGACGCGCCAGCCCATTTCCACCGGGCCGCGCTGGTTGGGACGGTTGTTCTTGCCGAAGCGCTCGTGGCCATCGACGTTGAAGACGGGGATGAACAGGACCACCTGCTTGTCCAGCGCACCGGCGGCAGCCTTGCCGTCCAGCGCTTCGCGCAGGGCCCAGAAACCGGCATCCTTGCCGTCGATCTCGCCGGCGTGAATGCCGCCCTGCACCAGCAGTACCGGCAGCTTGCTCTGCCTTGCCGCAGCGGCGGTCAGGGCGCCGCTGCGCGACACGGCCAGCGCCAGCATCGGACGGCCTTCCGGCGTCTCGCCGAATGAAAAGCAGCGCACCTCTTTCGGATAGGCCTTCTGGTAGCCGGCGCACAGGCGCTGCACTTCGTCATAGCGACCGGTGGCCTGGTAGCCGGAGCGTTCGGCGACGGTGCTGAGGTCGGGCGCGGCATGCGCCAGCGGGAATGCGGCAAACAGGGAAAGCAGTACGGCTGGACGAATCATCAAAATGCTCCGGCGGTTGTTGGAAAACGCCGGAGCATTATAGTGCGCTTCAGGAACGCAGGTATGGGCGCTCGGGCGCGAACAGCACCAGGCGCGCGGTCTTGCGCCAGCGGGCCGGTGCGCCGTCGCCCGCCGCCACAACGCCAGCAGCAAAGGCCAGCGCCCGGGCTTCCATCCGCATGGTTCCCAACTCCAGTTCGGCCTCCTGGTACTTGCCAGCCTTGGCTGCCTCGATGAAGCGGCGCAGGCGCGGCGCATACTCACGCATCGAACTCGCCTGGGCCCAGTACGCCTCCGTATCGCGGCCATGCCGCAGCGCTAACGCAGCCCCGACCAGCAAGGTCACCTGGTCGATACCGCTGGTCATCGGCTCCTCCAGCGCGGCCTGCACCTGGGCCGCGCTGGCGCCGTCCGAAGCACCGACCAGCCGGCGCATGCGCGCTGCTTGTGCCGGATCGCCCTTTGACGCCTCCAGCGCCTTGCCAAGGTCACCGCGCGCGAGGGCGCCATATGGTTCGTCCCGGGAACGTTCGGCCTGCGCCATGGCGGCGGCGCGCGAGCCCTCTCGCAAGGGCCGCTGCTTGGCCTCGCCGTCCAGCAGCCGCTGCAACCGCTCCAATTGCAGCTCCAGCTCGGCGTTCTCGTATGGCAGCTTCCCCTGCACCTGACGCAGCGGCTCCAGCGCTTCGTTCCACACCCCGCGATCGAGCAAGCTGCGCGCATGCAGGTAAGTCAGCCAGGCGTTGCCGGGGAAGCGTGCGCGTGCTGCCGCGATCTCCTCCGGGCTGGCAGAATGGCCGCAACGTAAGGCCAGGTAGAACCGGTCGCTGTCGTCCGGGCGCGCCTTCGAGCGCTCGCGCGCGGCGGCGCAGATCTCAGGTGATTCGTTGGCAACGTCCTGTTCCGCACGGCGAAGCTGGACGTTTTCCGGATCTTCCTTCAGGCGCTGTACCAGCACGTCGCCCGCACCGCCTTCATGCGCCATGGTCAACCACGTGTAGGTTGATGGCGCCTTGATGTTATCCCAGCGTGCATGGGCCAGGACCATCGCCTTGCGCTGCGCGTCATCCTTCACCAGCCCCGATTGCGACTCCGGCTCCATGCCCGATGCTGCGAACAATACCGTGCGCCATTTCTTGCCCTTGCTGCTGACCGATTTTGGCGGTTCTTCGAACAGCACGTCGGCATCGG
>JGI25161J50226_1000864_pt1 | contig 11193 bp, 10 predicted proteins | sample AraplaMF_Cvi_mMF_FD_50226 | JGI IMG/M metagenome (IMG submission 50226)
ATGTCGAAGCGGCGTACGCCGTTGCGGCTGCCCACCCACAGGATGTTGCGGTCGCGCGGATCGTGCAGCAAGGCAGTGACCTGGAATTCCAGGCTGTCGCTGCCGCCACCGGTGCGGTACAGCACGGTCTTGCCGGTCACCGGATCGTAGTAATTCAGGCCATCGCTGTTGCCGACCCAGACCTTGCCGTCGCCGGCATCGAGCAAGGCNCGCACCTTGTTGTCGGTCAGCGTGAAGGGCTGGCCAGGGTCCTTGACCAGGCGCGCAAAGCCGCCGCTGCCCAGGTCGACCCGGCTGACGCCNCGGTACCAGGTACCCACCCACANGGTGCCGACGTTGTCGCGNAACAGCGAGAANACGTAGTTGTCGGCGATGCTGTGCGGGTCGCCCTGCTGGTGGCGGTATTGCACGAAGCGGTCGTCCGACTGGCGCCAGCGGAACAAGCCGCCGGTCTGGCTGCCGACCCAGAGCGTGCCGTCCTGGTCCTGGTAGATGCGCTTGACGGTGCTTTGCGGCAGCCCTTCCAGCGCGCCCAGCACGCGGCGCTGCGGATATTTGCCTTCCAGCGTCCAGCGCTCGATGCCGTTCTGGGTGCCGACCCACAGCACCTGGTCGCGGTCCACCAGCAAGGACTGGGCGCCGCGCGCGCCCGCCGCTTTCAGCGGATAGTGGATGAAGCTGCGCGCGCCGGGTTCGAGCATGTCGACGCCGGCCGAGGTGGCAATCCACAGCCTGCCCTGCTTGTCGCGCGCCAGCGCATTGACCTGGTCATGGCCAAGGCTTCCCGCGTCNGCGCGGTCATGGTGGTAGATGACGAACTTGCCCGAGACCGGATCGAAGTGCTGCAGGCCGTCGGCCGTGCCGATCCACAGGCCATCGACGCCATCGTCGATGATGGCCTTGATATGGCGATTGCCGCTGCCGCGCTTTTCCGGTTCGCGCGGCAGGTAGTGGCTGAAGGCCTGCGTCTTGGGATCGAACAGGTCCAGGCCNCCGTCNGTGCCCACCCACATGCGGCCGCGCGGATCGAGGTGCAGCACGCCGACCCAGTTCTCGGCCAGGCTGCGCTGGTCGCCGACGATATTGCGGTAGACCGTGACCTTGTAGCCGTCAAAGCGGCTCAGGCCAGCCTGGCTGCCGAACCACATGAAGCCCTGGCGGTCTTGCACAATCGATAATACCGACTCCTGGGCCAGGCCATCGTCCACGTCCAGCTGCTCGAAACGCAGGGTGCGCGGCGGCGCCGCCAGCGCCGGGAGGGCGAGCGTGCAAGCCAGGGCCAGTGCGGCCAGGCNCGGGATCAGTCGACGGAGTTTTCCAGCCACGAAGGTCAAGATTGGGCAAAAGCTGCCATTTTACTATTTGTCGCCATCAGGACCCGAAAAATGACAGCACGTCTGCGCGGCGTGCCNGGGTATCGCGCTGGCCGAGGCGGATCAGCTCCTGGGTGTAGCTGGCTTCGAACAGCAGGTAGGACGCCAGCGCCGAACCGCGTGCCTCGGTGGCGCCGATCCCGGANAGCATGGTGCGGATCGGCGCCGGCAGGCTGCCGATATGGCGTGCCGCCAGGTCGTCCAGCCGTTCCGACGGCGCAATCACCAGCAACTCCACCGGCCGCAGCGGGGTCTTGGCCAGCAAGTCCTCCGGCAGCACCGACAAGGTCTGGTTGACCCGGTTCAGGCGCTCGATATCGACCGCCAGGCCGTCCAGGAAGATGGAGGACATGGCATGGCCGGCGATCTGCGCCAGGCTCGGATAGCGCGGCGACTCCGTCATCTGGCGCGGCGGCTCGGTCAGGCGGCCGGCGCCGACCACCAGCACTTTCTGCGCGCCGAGGTGGATGGCCGGCGAGATCGGCGCCAGCTGGCGCATCGAGCCGTCGCCGCAATACTCCAGGTGGCCGCCCATGTACAAGGGCGTCGCCGGGAAGATAAAGGGAATCGCCGAGGACGCCAGCAAGTGCTCGACGCCGATCTGGTCCTGCATCGCCACCCGCTGCATGCGCACCCAGGGCGCGATTTCGGCGGCAGTCTGGTAGAAGGTGATGTGCTGGCCGCCGGTGTAGGACGAGGCAGTGACGGCCACCGCATGCAGCAAGCCCTCCTGCAGGCAGTTGTCCAGGCGCGGCAAATCCAGCATGCGGTGCAGCAGGTTCACCAGCGGGGTATTGTCGAGCAGCGACTGCGGCGGCGCGGCGCGCCATTTGCGCAGCAGCCAGCCGAAGGACAGCAGGGACAGCCAGCGCGCGCCGGAACGCAGCACGCCAAGCGAGTCGGCGCGATAGACCTGGTTTGCTTCGAAATTGCTCCACACATCGAGCAGCTTCTGCACGCCTTCGCCGAAATTGTCGGCGCGGCAGGCCAGGGCCGTGGCGTTGATGGCGCCGGCCGAAGTGCCGCAAATGATCTGGAATGGATTACGTGCCGGAGGCCATCCCTCTTCCCACAGGATTTCGGAGATCGCCTGCAAAACACCTATCTGGTAAGCCGCCCGGGCGCCACCGCCCGTCAGGATCAAGCCCGTTTTCTTTTTCATGCCCATTTATCAAGGGTAACATGCTGGCCGCGGGGCGGGAATCACCCTGCCCGCGGCCTGTCGCGCGCCCGTCACTCGCCGCGCACGATGCCTTCACGGCGCGGATCGGCGCCGCCAAACCAGCCGGCCGGCGTGCGCTGCAAGCCTTGCAGGCCGGAGTTCAGCTCCACCTGGCGCACCTCGTGGCCGCGCGCTTTCAGCTGGTCCACCACGTCGCTGGAGAACTTGCCCGCTTCCAGCTCGGTCGGGCCATTGCGGCTGCCGAAATTGGGCAGGCTGATGGCTTGCTGCACGTTCAGCTTCCAGTCCAGCGTGCCGACCAGCACCTTGGCCACGTAGTTGATGATGGTCGAGCCGCCCGGCGAACCGGCGGCCAGCACCAGTTTCCCGGTCTGCTTGTCGAACACCAGGGTCGGCGCCATTGAGCTGCGCGGACGCTTGCCCGGTTGCACGCGGTTGGCTATCGGGCCGTTTTCGTCCACCGAGTCCCAGGAGAAGTCGGTCAGCTGGTTATTCAGCAGGAATCCATCGACCATCTGGCGCGAGCCGAAGGCGTCTTCCACCGATGTCGTCATGGAGATGCCGTTGCCAAAGCCGTCCACCACCACCAGGTGCGAAGTGGATGGCTTGTCCAGCGCCGTATCGTCGCCCCAGGCCACTTTGACTTCGGCCGGCACGCCGGCGCGGGCGCGGCCCATCGACTTGTCGCCGATCAGGGTGGCGCGCTGGCGCAGGTAGGATTTGTCGAGCAGGCCGCTGGCGCCCTTGCCGGGCAGCGGCACGAAGTCGGTGTCGGCCACGTAGCGGTTGCGGTCGGCGTAGGCCAGGCGTTCGGCTTCCGTCATCAGGTGGATGGCGTCGGCGCTGATTACGCCATCGACTGGCGCATAGTCGCCGATCTTGCTGTTCTCCAGGATGCCCAGGATCTGCGCGATCGCCACGCCGCCCGATGACGGCGGCGGCATGCCGCACACCTTATAGGCGCGGTAGTCGGCGCACAGCGGCTCGCGTTCCCGGGCCTGGTAGCCTGCGATGTCGGCTGCCGTCAGGCCGCCGGGATTGGTCGGGTGGCCCTGCACTTTCGCAGCGATGTCGCGCGCGATGCGGCCACGGTAGAAGGCATCGGCACCTTCGGCAGCGATTTCACGCAGGGTCTTGGCCAGCGCCGGATTTTTCAGGACATGGCCGACGGGCCAGGGTTTCTTGTCCTTGTCGAAGAAATAGGCGGCAGCGACCGGGTCGCGCTGCAGGTAACGCTCGCTGGTCAGCAAGGCGTTCAGGCGCGGGCTGACGGCGAAGCCCTCCTCCGCCAGCTTGATGGCGGGCGCGAACAGTTTGGCCCAGGCCAGTTTGCCATACTCTTTATGCGCCAGTTCCAGCATGCGCAGCACGCCGGGGGCGCCGACCGAGCGGCCGCCGACCACGCCGTCCGCACGTGGCAAAGGCTTGCCGTTGGCGTCCTGGAACAGGGATTCGGTAGCAACGGCGGGCGCAGTTTCGCGGCCGTCGAAGGAGCGGACTTTCTTTCCGTCCCAGTGCATCATGAAGGCGCCGCCGCCAATGCCCGAAGATTGCGGCTCGACCAGGGTCAGTACCAGTTGGGTGGCGATGGCTGCGTCGACGGCGGAGCCGCCCTGCTTCAGCATCTGGTAGCCGGCTTCGGTGGCCAATGGGTTGGCTGCGGCAACCATGAATTTATGCGCGGACCAACCGGCTTTTTCCTGCCAGCCAGTGGCGATTTCAGGAGCGCGGTTGTCTTGGGCGTGGAGCGGGAGACTGGTGCAGCAGAGCGCTGCGAGGGCAAGGGCTATGGCTTTCATCCGGCCATGCTACACCAAAACCGGCAATTCAGTGCCAGACCCATAGGGTCTGGCACTCGGCATGCGGCGGCCGCGTATTCGTGTCTGCCCCTGCGGGTCGGACACGGGTTTACCGGTTTATTTAGGCTGCATGCGAATCGCCCCATCCAGGCGGATGGTTTCGCCATTCAGCATGGTATTTTCGATAATGGCCTTGGCCAGCGAAGCATATTCGAACGGCTTGCCCAGGCGTGGCGGGAACGGCACCATCTTGCCCAGCGCATCCTGCACTTCCTGCGGCATGCCCAGCAGCATCGGGGTCTCGAAGATGCCCGGCGCAATGGTCATCACACGAATGCCGGAACGCGACAGGTCACGCGCCATCGGCAGGGTCAAGCCGGCCACGCCGGCCTTGGAGGCACCGTAAGCCGCCTGGCCGATCTGGCCATCGAACGCCGCCACCGATGCAGTATTGATGATCACACCGCGCTCGCCCCACTCTGCCGCCTCGGTCTTGCCCATGGCGTCGGCCGCCAGGCGGCACATATTGAAGGTGCCGACCAGGTTGATATTGATGGTGCGTGCGAAAGATTCCAGCGGATGCGGGCCATCCTTGCCCACGGTCTTGATGGCAGGCGCCACGCCAGCGCAGTTGACCAGGCCACGCAGGGTGCCCATGGCGGTCGCCGCGGCCACCACGGCCAAGCCGTCCGCTTCCGACGTCACGTCGCATTTGACAAATTTGGCTGCGCCCAGTTCGGCCGCCAGCTTTTCGCCGGCTTCCACCTGCACATCCGCCAGCACCACCTTGCCGCCGTTGTCGACGATCATGCGCGCGGTCGCCGCGCCCAGGCCCGACGCGCCGCCGGTGATGATGAATACTTGGTCCTTGATTTGCATGCTTTTGTCTCCCCTATTCACTTTACGTTACGTAAACGTCAATCGAGGCGTATTGTAGCCGAAATCAGTAGCAAGTCATCCATCCCCCGCTTTGCGAACACACTTTTCCGCTCGGGCTGATGACCTGCCCTGGCGGCCCGTGGTAATAGGTGCCGCTGGCGTCGCGGCAGCCGCCCGCGTCGCACTGGACCGGGATCGGCGCGCTGGGGCCGGGCAGCGGCGTGGCTGGCGGCAGGATGCCCCCCGGCGGCAGCGCCGGTTGCCCCGCGCGCGGCAGTTGCGCAATCGCCGTCGGCGCGGCATGCGGATCGCGTTTGGTGAGCACGGGCGCCCAGGTCAGCGAAGNATCGGGTGCCGGCGCGATGCGCGGCGTTGGGGTGANGTTCAGCGGAACCGGCCGGCGCGGCATGTTCTTGCGGGCAGGCGCGGTGCGGCAAGGTTCCTGCAGCAGGTGCTTGCCATCGGCGCTGAGCCGGCATTCCGGCAACCGCCGGTACTCTTCAAGGGATTCGGCGCCAGCGGCCGGGCCGGACAGCCCGGCGGCCAGCGCCAGCAGGAGTGGATAGTTCATNNTGCCCTCCGCAGCGTACAGCCATCATACGCCGCAGAGGGTGGAAGCGGCGCGGCTTACTTCGCCGCAGGGACCTCGCTCGCGGCCTGGGCCGGCACCTCGGCGGTAGCCGTTGCCGCCACCGGTGCGGCAACGGGTGCCGCAACCTGCGGCGCCGCAGCCGACGCCGGAGCCACCACCTGTTGCTGCGCCTGCATCGGCGCCATCGTCACCGACAGGATGCCGGTCGCAGGCAGCAGCGGCACCAGCAACAGCGCCACGATGTTGATGATCTTGATCAGCGGGTTGACCGCCGGGCCGGCAGTATCCTTGTACGGGTCGCCCACGGTATCGCCGGTCACCGCCGCCTTGTGCGCGTCGGAACCTTTGCCGCCATGGTTGCCGTCCTCGATATACTTTTTCGCGTTATCCCAGGCGCCGCCGCCGGTGGTCATGGAGATCGCCACGAACAGGCCGGTGATGATGGTGCCCATCAGCAGGCCGCCCAGTGCACGCGGGCCAAGCAGCATGCCGACCAGGATCGGCACCAGCACCGGCAGCAGCGAAGGCGCAATCATTTCCTTGATGGCGGACGCGGTCAGCATGTCGACCGCCTTGTCGTACTGCGGCTTGCCGGTACCGTCCATGATGCCCTTGATGTCGCGGAACTGGCGGCGCACTTCGACCACCACGGCGCCGGCAGCACGGCCCACGGCCTCCATCGCCATCGCGCCGAACAGGTAAGGAATCAGGCCGCCGATGAACAGGCCCACGATCACCATCGGGTCGGACAGGTCGAACGACATCGACATGCTGCGCGACTCCAGCGCGTGCGTGTAGTCGGCAAACAGCACCAGCGCGGCCAGGCCGGCGGAACCGATCGCATAGCCCTTGGTCACGGCCTTGGTGGTGTTGCCCACCGCATCCAGCGGATCGGTAATGGCGCGCACGGAGTCCGGCATGCCCGACATCGGCGATGCCGCCGGCGTTGTCGGTGATCGGGCCGTAGGCGTCCAGCGCCACTACGATACCCGCCATCGACAGCATCGAAGTCGCCGCAATCGCAATGCCGTACAGGCCGGCGAGCTTGAACGACACCAGGATCGCCACGCATACGGCCAGTACCGGCCATGCGGTGGACTTCATCGACACGCCCAGGCCGGCGATGATATTGGTGCCGTGGCCGGTGGTGGAAGCTTCCGCGATATGGCGCACCGGCGTGAATTCGGTGCCGGTATAGAACTCGGTAATGTAGACCATCAGGCCTGTCAGAACGATGCCGACCACGGTCGCGCCGAGCATCTTGTAGCGCATCTCGTCGTCAGGCCAGACCATCCAGGTCACGACCACAAAGCCGATCAGCGACAGGCCGGCGGCCCACCACAAGCCGGTGTACAGCGCCGACATGATCTTCTTGCCCGGTTTCGCCTTGACCATCGAGCAGCCGATGATGGAACCGATGATGGACACCGCGCCCAGCAGCATCGGGTAAATGGCCGCTTGTGCCGGCGCGCTGGTGATCATCAGCGCACCAAGCAGCATGGTCGCGATCAGGGTCACCACATAGGTTTCGAACAGGTCGGCAGCCATGCCGGCGCAGTCGCCCACGTTGTCGCCCACGTTGTCGGCGATCACCGCAGGATTGCGCGGATCATCTTCTGGAATGCCCGCCTCCACCTTGCCCACCAGGTCGGCGCCAACGTCGGCGCCCTTGGTGAAGATGCCGCCACCGAGGCGGGCGAAGATCGAGATCAGGGAGGCGCCGAAGGCCAGGCCGATCATCGGCTTCAGCACTTCATGCACATTGGGCGCAGGATTGGGAGCGCCGGGAGCGCCCATCACCGTCAGCACCCAGTAGAAACCGGCTACGCCCAACAGGCCCAGGCCGACCACCAGCATGCCGGTGATGGCGCCGCCCTTGAACGCAACATTGAGCGCTTCGTTCATGCCCACCGACGCGGCCTGCGCGGTACGCACATTGGCCCGTACCGACACGTTCATGCCGATAAAGCCGCAAGCGCCGGACAGCACGGCGCCAAGAAGGAAGCCGATGGCGGTTTTCATGTCAATCGCCGCCCCGATGGCTACCAGCAGAACAACACCGACGATACCGATGGTGCGGTACTGGCGGGCCAGGTAGGCCGCTGCACCTTGCTGGATGGCTGTCGCGATTTCCTGCATGCGGGCGTTGCCCGCGTTTTGACCAAGAATCCAGCTGCGCGCCCACAGCCCGTACACAACCGCGAGCACGCCGCACGCAATCGCGAACCACAAACTTGCTGCCATAAATTGCCCCCTTACGTTATTAGAATCAAAGCTACAAAACGAACTCGGTACGACCGAACTACGTACTGCAAAACTTTGACACTTCACGGCCAGGGGGCCGCCAAACCGGTAGACCAGTGTCAGACCCGCAGGGTCTGACACTTGCGACGCGACTGTCGCGTACCGGTTAAAAAAAAAGCGGGCCAGGAGCCCGCTTTATATGTATTAGCTGTTCAGAGCCGCGAACGCACGGTCGCGAATCTCTTCGACTGGACCAACGCCTTCGATCTTGCGATATTTCGGCGCACCAGGCTGGCCCGATTTGGCCCACTCGCCGTAGTAGCCGAGCAGGACTTCGGTCTGGTTGTGGTAAACGTCCAGGCGTTTCTTGACGGTTTCTTCCTTGTCGTCGTCGCGCTGCACCAGGTCTTCGCCGGTGACATCGTCCTTGCCTTCGACTTTAGGAGGATTGAATTTGACGTGGTACACGCGGCCCGAAGCCGGGTGGCTGCGGCGGCCGCTCATGCGTTCGACGATCTGGTCGTCCGGCACGGCGATTTCGAGAACGTAGTCGATTTTGACGCCTGCGTCCTTCATCGCGTCGGCTTGCGCGGTGGTACGCGGGAAGCCGTCAAACAGGTAGCCATTGGCGCAATCGGGCGCCTTCAGGCGGTCTTTCACCAGCCCGATGATGATGTCGTCCGAAACCAGTTGGCCCGCGTCCATCACTTTTTTAGCGGCCAGGCCCAGTTCAGTACCTTCCTTGATTGCCGCGCGCAGCATGTCGCCGGTGGAAATCTGGGGGATGTTGTACTTTTCCTTGATGAAGTTGGCCTGGGTGCCCTTACCGGCTCCTGGTGCTCCTAACAGAATGAGACGCATGAATGTTCCTAAACGATTTAATAATAATTTTTGATGATGCCTTAGCCACCTTGCTAGAAACTTACCACAGAAGTTGGCTTATCCGCCACTTTTGTAGAGTGCTTGCACACGCGCCAGGTCTTCCGGAGTATCCACGCCGGCGGCCGGGGCGGAATCGGTCACGTGTACGGCAATCGGGTAGCCATGCCACAGGACGCGCAACTGCTCCAGGGCTTCAATCCCCTCCAGCGGCGACACTTCCAGCGCCGGGTAGGCTTGCAGGAAGTCGTTTCGATAGGCGTAAAGACCGATATGGCGCAAAGGGACGTAGCCGGCAGGCAGGGCCGACTTGTCCTTGGCGAAGGCATCGCGGTGCCACGGGATGGTGGCACGGCTGAAATAGAGTGCGCGGCCCTGCTTGTCCAGCGCCACCTTCACCACGTTCGGGTTGAAGGCGTCGGCGGCATCGTGCAGCGGGTGGGCGCAGGTGGACATCGGCACCTCGGCGCCGATGCGGGCGGCAGCAGCCTGTAGCAGTTGCGGGTCGATCAGGGGCTCGTCGCCCTGCAGGTTGACCACCACGGCGTCGGCCGGCAGGTTCATGGCGCGCGCCACTTCGGCAATGCGGTCGGTGCCGGACGGATGGTCGGCCCGGGTCATGAAGGCTTCGATGCCGTGCTGTTCGCAGGCTTCTTTAATGGAGGCGTGGTCGGTGGCGACAACGATGCGGGCGGCGCCGGCTTCTTGCGCCCGTTCGGCAACCCGCACCACCATCGGCTTGCCGCCCAGGTCGGCCAGGGGCTTGTTGGGCAGGCGGGTCGAGGCCAGGCGGGCCGGGATGATGACGATGAAGGACACCGCTTACTCCGTGGTGTCTGGCAGGGAGCGCGCTTCGTCGGCCCACATGATCGGGATGCCGTCGCGGATCGGGTATGCCAGGCGGTCGCCTTTGCAAATCATTTCCTGGGCTTTTTTGTCGTACTCCAGAGGGCCCTTGCACACAGGGCAGACCAGGATATCAAGCAGGCGTGCGTCCACGTAGTTTCTCCACAATTTGATCGGCCAGCGCCGCGTCGATGCGGGCGCTGACTGGAACGACCCAGATTCTTGGATCGTTGCGTAATTCTTCAATTTGCCAGCATTTTACTGCATCCTTCTCCGTCACCAGAATAAAGTCGGCCTCGATATTGGCGAAAGGACGGTCTTTAAAGTCGTGATGATCGGGCAGCGGCAGCTCTTGCGGCTGGATTCCCGCCGCGCGCAACATGCCGAAAAATCGGGCCGGATTGCCGATTCCCGCGGCAGCGGCCACTCGAAGCCCGCTCCCCTGCCCTGATGGCGCGGCGCGCTGCGCCAATTCGGCCAGCGACATGCACTCGCTGCGGTCGCCAAGGCGCTCTGCGACATCGCCCTCGAGGCGCATCTGCCAAGGCGCTCCCGCCTGGACGCCGGCCGGCGCCACGGCGGCAGACAGCGCAGCGGTCAGTTCGGCCGCATTGACCACGGTGAAGTCCCGCTGCCGGGATGGCGGTTCGCGCAGGGGCCCGGCGGGCAAGGTCCAGCCGTTGCCGACGCCCCGGCCGTCGAACAGCACGATTTCCACGTCGCGCGCCAGAGCGTAATGCTGCAAGCCGTCGTCCGTGACGATCACGTTGACTTCCGGATGGGCGGCCAGCAAAGCGCGCCCTGCGGCTGCACGTGCACGGCCGACGAACACCGGACAACCGGTGCGGGCGGCAATCAGTACCGGCTCATCCCCCACCTCGGCCGGCGTCGAACCAGCGCCGACTTCTCGCGGCGCGGCATCCTTGCTGCCAAATCCGCGCGAGACAACGCCCGGCCGAAAACCGGCCGCGCGCAGCGCGTCGACCAGCCAGATGGTGAGCGGCGTCTTGCCGGTACCGCCAATGAAAATATTCCCCACGACGACGACCGGCACCGGCAGGCGCTCGGCGTGCGAGACGCCAACCGCATACAAGCCCCGGCGCACGGCGGCCAGCCCCCGGAACAGCAGGGACAGCGGCCAGAGCGCGCATGCCAGCGCGCCCCGCCGCAACCACTCGCGCGAGAACGTCGTCTCGAGGGAAGAGGCCATTACTTGGCCTGGGCGGTCTGTGCCTCGAAGGTCACGCGCTCAAAGCCCGCCACGCGCGCCGCTTCCATCACATTGATCACCATCTGGTGCATCGCGAACTGGTCGGCGTTGATCTTGACGATCGGGTTGGCGTCCTTGGCGGCGGACTTCATCTGCTCGGCCAGGCCAGGCACGTCGTGGAAGGCCAC
>JGI25161J50226_1000867_pt1 | contig 11167 bp, 7 predicted proteins | sample AraplaMF_Cvi_mMF_FD_50226 | JGI IMG/M metagenome (IMG submission 50226)
GCCGGCAGGAATGAATCGTTTTTTATTAATTTTTTAGCATCCATGCAACAAGCTTCAACCATCTCGTTAATTATCACCACATACAATCGTCCGGACGCCCTGACAGCCGTGGTGGAGGCGTGCTTTGCGCAGGACGATCAAAACTTCGAGATCATTATCGCCGATGACGGATCGACCAACAACACGCGGGAAACCGTAGCGGCCCTGCAGGCACGCTCGCCGGTGCCGATGAAGCATGTGTGGCAGGAGGACATCGGTTTCCGCGCTGCGCGGGCACGCAACCTGGGCACGCTGGCGGCGCGGGGCGACTACATCATCTTCATCGATGGCGACTGCGTGCCGCAGAAGGATTTCATCGCCAACCACCGCCGACTGTCGAAGCGCGGCTACGTAGTGACCGGCAGCCGCGTGCTGCTTAGCGAAGACTATACGCGTCGCCTGCTCGAGCGGCACATCGACATCCAGGGCCTGGGCGCGCTGGAAAAGCTCAAGCTCTACCTGGCCGGCAGCGTCAACAAATTCCTGCAGACGACGCTGACCCTGCCGGACCTGGGCCGCGAAAGCAAGCGCTTTACCTGGCGCCGCATCAAGAGCTGCAATATGGCGGTCTGGCGCCGCGACCTGGACCTGGTGAACGGCTTCGACGAGAGCTTCACCGGCTGGGGCCATGAGGATTCCGACCTGGTGCTGCGCCTGTTCAACGCCGGCGTCATGCGCAAGAGCGGCGCCTTCGCCACGGAGGTGTACCACCTGTGGCACCGGGAAGCGAAACGCGACCAGGAATCGAGCAACCGCTCGGTGGTGCTGCAGCGNGCCAAGGACAAGACCACGCAAGCCGTCGCCGGCCTGCGCGAACTGGGCGCAAGCGCCGCTTAATCGCGCAGCGCGACGCGCACCAGGTCGGCCACGTTATCCACGCCCAGCTTGGCCATCAGGCGCGCCTTGTGGACTTCCACCGTGCGCACGCTGATATTCAATTGCGGTGCGATTTCCCGGTTGTGGCGTCCCATCACCACCAGTTCGAACACCTCGCGCTCGCGCGGGGTCAGCTCGGCCAGCANCTGGTCGCGCTGCTGGCGGCGGTCCTGGTCCTGGCGCTGGCGCAGCTGCATCGAGAACGCCTCCTCGATGGCCGCAATCAGCTTGTCGTCGTCGAACGGCTTTTCCAGGAAATCGACGGCGCGCGCCTTGAAGGCTTCGCGCGCCGAACTGACGTCGCCGTGNCCGGTCACGATAATCACCGGCAGCAGGCANTTCATTTCGCTCAGTTTGCGCTGCAAGGTCAGCCCGTCCATGCCGGACATGCGGATATCGGCCACCAGGCAGCCCGCCCATTCNGGCAGCCAGGCNTGCAGGAAAGCTTCGGCACTGGCGAAAACGGCNGTGCGGTAACCGCGCACGCCCAGCAGCAGGCCAAGGGCGTCGCGCAGCGAGGGATCATCGTCGACGATGAAAACGGTAAGATTTGACAAGGCTATTCTCCAGAATCCAGCGCCGGCAGTATAAATCGAAAGACGCCGTGATCGCCAACTTCCGCCCATAAAGTTCCGCCGTGGGCCTCCACGATAGCGCGGCTCAGCACCAGGCCCAGGCCCATGCCGCTGGCCTTGGTCGATACGAAGGGCTCGAACAGGCGGCTGGCCGCCTGCTGCGTCAGGCCATCTCCGCTGTCTTCCACCGTGAAGCGCAGCTTGCCGCCGATATTTTCCGCTGCAAGCTGGATACTGCGCTGGCCTGCGGGGCGCATGCGCACCGCATCCAGTGCATTGGCCAGCAGGTTGCGCAGCACCAGTTCCACCTGCAGGCGGTCGACCTGTACAGACAGGGATGGCGCTTCGGCGACCGTCACGTCCACCCCGTGTTCGGCAAATTGCGGGCGGAATTGCTGCACGATGCCGGCTTGCAGGGTTGCCGCGCCGACCGTCTCAAGCTGCATGGCGCCGGTGCGGAAAAAGTCGCGCAGGCGGCGCACCACTTCCGCCGCCCGCGCCGATTCATTGATCATCTGCCCGATTGCATTTTTCAGCAATTCGCCCGCCTCGCCGCGCGCCAGCAGGTGCTCGCAAGCCTTGCCGTACACGGCCAGCGCCGTCATCGGCTGGTTCAGTTCATGCGCCAGCGCGGCTGCCATTTCCCCCGCAGCCGCCAGGCGCAAGGTCTGCTTCAACTCCTCGGCCACCTGGCGCCGTTCGTCGACCACGATGCCGATGAAGAACCCCACCAGCGCCAGCACCGCGTCGAGCATCTGCAGCTCCGACACGGTGATGTTGTCGGCGCTATTGAGCCTGACCAGGGCCACGATGGCGAGCTGCAGCACGAATACCACCAGCGCGGCGCCGTGCACGCCCTGGCGCGAAGCGGCCCAGATCAGCGGCAGGAACAGGAAATAGAAGTGCTTGAATTCGGAGGTGACGATATAGCCGAATACCGCCCACAGCACAAAGATCGCCAGCGCCAGGTAGCCCAGCGTCTCGGGCTTCCAGGTGGCCTCGTGCAGGCGTGCCCTGTCTTGCGGGTTGGCCAGTTTCCACAGCAGCGGCATGCTGACGACCACCCCCACCATNTCGCCGAAGCCGAAACGCCACACGGCACGCATCCAGTCGTCCCATGGCACCAGCCCAAGCCAGGCCAGCAGGCTGATATGGCCGACCGCATTCAGCATGGTGCCGGCGGAAACGATGGCCAGCCAGCGGTAGAAGCTCGCGCGCGAACCGAAGATGTTGCCTGCGCCAAGCGTCCGGCGCAGGATTTCGCCCAGCACGCCATAACCGCAAGTAAGCCATGCAGCTGTCAGCATGGTGCCGGCCAGCCCGCCCGGCATGCCGCGCACCAGCACNTCGCCCGCCACCAGCGCAGCAAACCACGGCAGCGCCGCGCGCCGCCCATACACCAGCCAGAACACCAGGCCCAGGGCGGTATCCGGATTCCAGGGCGTGATGTTCAGGCCATGCAGCGGCTCGACATACGTGATCCAGTCGAACAGCAGGTAGGCAACAAGGAATCCGGTGGCCGGCAACAAATACGGGAAACGCATAAGAAGGAGTTCGCGGGCTTCACAGGAACGTCGGGGGGCTCACTATATCATTGAACCCTGGGCAAGCCTTTTGTTGATCCAGTTCAACTTTACTGCCTGGCGTGTGCCGGGCCGGCCATCTTTGCGTGGCCACAGCCATTCAAGCGGAGTAGAATCAAAGCGTTACGCCAGCCTGTGCGTAGGACTAGTTGAAGGGAGATGAAGATGCGCCTGGATATCTATCGCCGTGCCGAACATGACGGCATTTTTTCCTACCTCGCCGTGCCAGAGGGCAAACCCATCCCACAGGAAGCCATCAACACCGACTGGCTGCCAGCCGAGCAATCGCTGGAAGTCGATGATGATGTGCAAGTCCTGCCTGACTACCACATCGACCGGCTGACCCAGCAGATGGGCAGCAAAGGCTACGCCATCACCGGATTGAAAGACATGTAGGCGAACCGGCGGCGTCAATCGCCGAACAGTTCGTCGAGGCCGGCGGGACGCGTTCCCGCTTGCGGCTTGGCGCGTCCCTTGCGGCCGCTGTATTCTTCCTCGATGTTGTCGCGGTAGAAGCTCCACGCGCTGCCCGAGGTGGACAGGCGCTGCCAGACGTCGCGTCCGACGCCCTCGTAATCGATGGCGCTGCCGTCGTCGAACTCAACGCGCAGCATGCGTGCACGCTCGTCATAACCGATCGCGCGCAACTTGCCTGCATTGATACGTTTCATTTCCATGTCATTATCCCTTTCCCGGGCGGCGCGCGATGCGCGCCACCAAATCACGTGCTCCCGCAAACAGGGCCGGATACGCTGCGGCGCATCCGACACGCTCGGCCGCAATTCGCTGCCGGTCCTGCTCCAGGTTATGCGCGGTCAGCGCCATGCCAAAGCCGTTCTCCGGCGCACCCGACAGCATGCGACGCATCATCTCTTCACCCAGCGCCGGCTTCTGATGTCCAGCCTCCCAATACCAGTGCGTCGTGCCCTTGTCATTCGGGCCAGGAATCGCCTCGCAGTTGAATTCACCGAAACCGCTGAAGTCATGCACCACGATGTGCGCCAGCGGATAGCGGGTGCGCGCCACCTCTGCTTCTTCCAGCACGATGCGCTTCCATTCCTCGAAGCGGGGCCATAAGCCGCTCGCTTCATACAGCGCCAGCAACTGCGCGTGGTAAGCGTACACCATCAAGCGCAGGTCGACACGGGGATTATCGCCGGCCGCAGCGTCGACCAGGGCGCGCAATTCCGCCCGCAGCCCCTCGCGATCGAGGTCGCCAGCCGATTTCTTCACCAGCGAAGCCGCGTTTTCTTCAGCGCGCTGGCGAAAAATCTTGTGGTAGCCATCGTAGCGCACAAATTTGATGTATTGGTTCAAAGGGTTCAGCCCACGCTCGGTCATGGTCTCAGCCTCACGGTCGCCCTGCATGGCAAAGGTGGTTGCCGCATCGCGTAAGGCGGCCAGTGAAAACAGGCTTTCCAGGCGCCAGCCCAATTTGGCTGCGCCCGCCACCGGCGGCTGGCGAGCACCGCCGCGCTGTCCCGGCGCCAGCAAGGCATCATGGAAATCCACGCCCGCAATCACGCGTGAAGGCCTGATGCCAAGGCTGCGCAGATAGCGCANCTGTCCCACCGCCACCATGATGCCGGTTCCCGCCAGTCCCAGGTTGTATGCGTCCCCGCCCAGCACCGGGCTGTCCGGATCGAAACCGACTTCGACCCGCGAATTACCGACCAGGAACTGGATCGCGCCCAGGCGCTGCGCGCCTGCCANCTTGATCTCGTTGCGAAAGTGCTGCGGCACCGGTTTCTCGGCATTCAGGCCGGGCCTGCGCACCACGCCATACAGGCCATAGGGATCGGCCAGCACGACTACGCCGGCCACCAGCAGGAGGCCGGCCAGCACGGCCAGGCCCAGTTTGCGCAAATAGCGAAGGTGCGAATCGTTGGACATGGTCAGAACTGGAAATAAAGGAATTCGCTGGGCCGCGACAGGGCCAGCAGGCAAAACACGGCCAGCATGCCGGTCGCCAGCGCCTGCCGCGGCGCCGGCAGCCAGGCCAGGCGCGCCGGCGCGGCCGTGCCGTCATGGTCCAGCGCCGGTTCGAAGCGATGCATGATTTGCTGCGTGTTGGGTGCCCAGAAGGCGACCAGTGCGGCCACTGCCACCCAGCACCAGGTTTCGATGAACTGGGTGGCGCCGCCCAGCGTCCACTTGATTCCCAGCGAGGCCAGCGCCTCGTGCAGCCCGCCCAGGCGCGCACCGATGGCGTCCGGCAGCGCCACGCCATACTGGCCCGACATGCCGGCCACAATGCGCAGCGCGGACGGCAGGTCCGCCGCCCGGAAGAAGACCCAGGCATAGGCCACGGCGATGAAGGTCAGCGCCCAGGCCACGAACGCTCCCGCCCTGCTGCCGCCTTGCCAGCCCAGGCGCGCCTTGAGCACCTGCCACACATGCGCAAGGACCAGGTAGGCGCCGTGCAGCCCGCCCCACAGCACAAAATTCCANCTTGCGCCGTGCCACAGGCCGCCCAGCAGCATGGTCACCATCANGTTCACCTTGGCNCGTGCGGCGCCGTGGCGATTGCCGCCCAGCGGGATATACAGGTAGTCGCGCAGGAAGCGCGACAGCGTCATGTGCCAGCGCCGCCAGAATTCAACGATATTGCGCGACTTGTAGGGCGAGTTGAAGTTCAGCGGCAGGTGCACGCCGAACATGCGCGACAAGCCGATCGCCATATCCGAATAGCCCGAGAAATCGAAATAGAGCTGGAAAGCATAGGCCAGTACGCCACCCCATGCCACCAGCAGCGTCGGCTCGCCCGGCGCNGCGAACAGGNCGTTGGCGTAGGGCGCCAGGGTATCGGCCAGCAGCGTCTTCTTGCCCAGGCCAATGATGAAAATGGTGATGCCGACCGAAAAGTTGTCGGCGCGGGGCTGTGCATTCCGCGGGTCGGCGAACTGCGGCATCATTTCCTTATGGTGCAATACCGGCCCGGCCACCAGGTGCGGGAAATAGGTGACGAACAGCAGGTAGTGGATGAAACGCCCTTCCTGCACAAAGCCGCGCGCCGTATCGACCAGGAAGGCGATCTGGGTAAAGGTGAAGAACGATATGCCGATCGGCAGCACCACCTGCAGAACGTCTGCATGCTGGCCGGTCAGGCTGGTGTAGAAGAAGTTGGCGTACTTGTAGTAGCCGAGCAGCAGCAGGTTGGCTGCGACGGCGCCAGCCAGCAACCAGCTGCGCGCCTTGCCATGTGCGCGGCGGATCGCTTGTGCGCAGCCGTAATTGAAGACGATGGAGCCCAGCAGCAGTGGCACATAGCGCACATCCCACCAGCCGTAGAAGAACAGCGATGCCAGCGCCAGCCATGCCACGCCCCAAGCAGGATCGCGACGCGCCAGCACGAAGTAGCCGAGCAGGGTGATCGGCAAGAAACCCAGCAGGAAACTGAACGAATTGAACAGCATCGGTAGTCACCACTCCATGCGAAATGGTTGGGCGCTACCGAATTATGTTGGGATATTGCTAACGCTGGCGCACGATATGGCAGGGTTGACCGCGCCGTGGCGAAGCGGTTAATACTCGATTGCAACCTCTTGCGCACCCAGCCCCTGCTCCAGGGCAACCTTTAACGCGTCCGACGGCGCCACGCGCCAGTCATCACCAAGTTGCAGGACGCAGTCGATGCCTTGCGGCTTGACGCGCATCGACACCGGCAGGCCGTATTCGTCGCGGTGCGGGCCGAGGATCTCGGCCAGCTTGGCGGACGGCACGGCCTTCGGCAGCGACAAGCCGATCTGGCGGCCAAACTGGATGCGCGCGGCGGTGATGTTGTACACCTTTTCCGCCGAAATGCGCAGGCCGCCGGAGAANCGGTCTTCCGACACCTTGCCCGTCACGCACAGGAATTCGTCTTCCTTGAACATATGCTTGTTCGGCTCGAAGACCTCGTTGTAGACGGTGACTTCGACCACGGCGGTCTTGTCGTCCAGCGTGACGATCAGCAGCTTGCCGCGCTGGGTCATCTGGGTGCGGATGCCGGAAATCACGCCGCACATCATGCGCGGCTCGCGCGACGGCTCGAGTTCGGACAGCTTGGTGCGCGCAAAGCGGCGCGCNTCCTGCTGGTAGGAGTCGAACATNTGGCCGGACAGGTAGTAGCCCAGCGCGATNTTTTCTTCCGCCAGNTTTTCGCGGTCGGTCCACGGCGTGGCGGCTACGTAATCCGGCGGCGCCACCAGGTCGGAATCGTCGCCGCCGAACAGGCTGACCTGGTTGGCCGACTTGGCTTCCTGGTCTGCATATTCCATGGCGAAGCCCACGGAGGCAAACAGCACCGCGCGGTCGACGCCGAAGCAATCGAAGGCGCCGGAGCGGATCAGCGCTTCCACCGTGCGGCGGTTGATCTGCTTCTTGTCCACGCGCTTGCAGAAGTCGAACAGGCTGGTGAACGGGCCGCCCGCCTCGCGCGCGGCGATGATCGCCTCGATCGCGTTCTGGCCGGCGCCCTTCACGCCGCCCATGCCGTAGCGGATCTTGGTTGCCTTCTTGCCCGGCTCGCCGTCCGGGCGGAAGCGGTAGGAGGACTGGTTCACGTCCGGCGGCAGGATGGTCAGGCCGCACACGTCGATCGAGTCCTCGACCAGGATCTTGACCTTCTCCGTGTCGTCCATGGCCAGCGACATGTTGGCTGCCATNAACGCNGCGGTGTGGTGATGCTTGAGGTAGGCCGTGTGGTAGGACAGCAGCGCATAGGCAGCCGCGTGCGACTTGTTGAAGCCGTAGCCCGCGAACTTTTCCATCAAGTCGAAGATCTCGTCGGCTTTTTCNACGGTCAGCCCGCCCTCNTGCGCGCCCTTGCGGAAGATCTCGCGGTGCTCCGCCATCTCCTCGGCCTTTTTCTTGCCCATGGCACGGCGCAGCATGTCCGCGCCGCCCAGCGAGTAGCCGCCGATGATCTGCGCCATCTGCATCACCTGCTCCTGGTAAACCATGATGCCGTAGGTTTCGGACAGGATGCCCTCGGTGCGGGGGTCGGGGTAATCGAATTTTTCGCCGTGCTTGCGCTTGCAGAAGTCCGGGATCAGGTCCATCGGCCCCGGACGGTACAGCGCCACCAGCGCGATAATGTCCTCGAAGCGGTCGGGACGCGCGTCTTTCAGCATGCCCTGCATGCCGCGCGATTCAAGCTGGAACACGGCGACGGTTTTCGCCTTGGTCAGGAGCTCATAGGTCGGGCGGTCGTTCAGCGGCAGCTTGGCCAGGTCGAAGTCCTTGGTGCCTTCCGGATCGAGGTCCTTGATGTAGTTGACCGCGCGGTCGAGGATGGTCAGCGTGGTCAAGCCCAAAAAGTCGAACTTCACCAGGCCGACGGCTTCCACGTCGTCCTTGTCGTACTGCGACACCACGCCGGCATCGCCGCCCTGGGTGTACAGCGGGCAGAAGTCAGTCAACTTGCCCGGCGCGATCAGCACGCCACCGGCGTGCATGCCGATGTTGCGGGTAATGCCTTCCACCTGCTGCGCCAGGTCGAGCAGCTGGCGCACTTCTTCTTCGTTCTCCTGTCGCTCTTTCAGCAGCGGNTCTTCCTCGATCGCCTCGGCAATCGANACCGGCTTGCCTGGCTTGAACGGAATCAGCTTCGACACGCCGTCGCAGAACATATAGCCGAAGTCCATCACGCGGCCCACGTCGCGGATTGCGCCTTTCGCCGCCATGGTACCGAAGGTAGCGATCTGCGACACCGCCTCGCGTCCGTACAGGTCCTTTACGTGCTGGATCACCAGTTCGCGCTTTTCCTGGCAGAAGTCAATATCGAAGTCGGGCATCGATACCCGTTCCGGATTCAGGAAGCGCTCGAACAGCAGGTTGTACTTCAGCGGATCCAGGTCGGTAATCTTCAATGCATACGCCACCAGCGAGCCTGCGCCGGAGCCGCGGCCCGGGCCGATCGGCACGCCGTTGTTCTTGCCCCACTGGATAAACTCCGCAACGATCAGGAAGTAGCCCGGGAACTTCATCTTGATGATGGTGTCGTTCTCGAACTTCAGGCGCGCCTCGTAGCGCGGGCGCTCCTTCTCGCGCTTCTCGGGATCGGGGAACAGCTGGACCAGGCGCTCCTCCAGGCCCTTCTGCGTTTCAGCCACCAGGAATTCGTCGATCGACATGCCCGGCGTCGGGAAGTTCGGCAACTGCGGCTTGCCCAGGGTCAGCGTCACATTGCAGCGCTTGGCAATTTCCACCGAGTTTTGCAGCGCGGCCGGCAGGTCGTGGAACAGTTCAGCCATTTCGGCCTGCGTAAGGAAGCGCATCTGCTCGTTGAAACGCTTGACGCGCTTGGCATTGGCCAGCATCTCGCCTTCCGCGATACAGACGCGCGCTTCGTGGGCGATGAATTCATCTTTCGACAGGAACTGCACCGGATGCGTCGCCACGACGGGCAGGCCAAGCTTGGCCGCCAGCGCGACGGACTGGCGCACCTGCACNTCCTGGTTGGCCTGGCCTGCACGCTGGATCTCGACGTAGAAATGGCCGTTCGGGAAGATTTCCGCCCATTTGCGGGCATTGGCCTCGGCCAGGTCAAGGTTGCCGTTTTCGATGGCCTGGCCGATGTCGCCAAANTGNGCGCCGGACAGGGCGATCAGCGCATTGGCGCCNCTCTCGCCGGGCAGCAGCGGGTATTCCTTGTTGGCGCGGTCGCGCAGCCACTCGGTGCGGATCTCGGCGCGGCCCTTGTACTGGTTGTTCAGCCACGCTTCCGACAACAGTTCGCACAGCTGCAGGTAACCCATGCGGTTCTTCGCGAACAGCATGATGCGATGCGGCTTGTCGCGGTTCTCGTCGTTGGTGATCCAGGCGTCGACGCCGACAATCGGCTTGATGCCCTTGCCGCGCGCCGATTTGTAAAAGCGCACCATGGCGAACATGTTCGCCAGGTCGGTGATGGCCAGCGCGCCCTGCTTGTCCTTGACCGCCGCCTTGATCATGTCATCGATGCGCACCAGGCCATCGACAATCGAGTACTCGGTATGCACCCGCAGGTGGACGAAATCCGGGCCTTTGGGTGCTGGCGGTGCGTCCGCCGCTACGTCTTGTTCAATTGTCAGATTGCTCATTTAGCTGCTGGGTGCGAAAGTCGGTTCAAGTCCGCTATTTTAACGTCTGCGCGGCCGCCCGGGCTCCTCAATGCCAGGTGATGGCATCGCGCGACACCGGCGACCAGGTCTGGCCGCCATCGNCGCTCTCGTGGATCGCGGCTCCGTCGAACCCGAGCGCATAGATCCTGCCTTTGACGCTTCGCGTCAGCATTCCCTGGAAGGGGTCGATCCGCATTTCGTTCAGGCTTCCATCCACTCCTTTCCGGTACAGGGAGCGGAAAAGAGGTCCCTTTTGCGGAGCGCTGCGAATAAAGAAATACATCGCGTCGGGATCCGGGCCAAATGTTCTCAGGATAAAGGCGGCATCCGGCGGCAGACCGAAGCGCAGCTCTTCCCAATGGCGGCCNCCATCCTTGCTGGCGAATGCACGCTGGCTGACAGCGATGTTGCCCAAGGCGAGCAAAGTACCGTCAGGCGCCATTTTCAGGTCCGGCGACCTGCCGGCAATGCCAGTCAGGACCGGGCTTTCCTGGCCTGCCTGCTCGACCTGCTGCCAGTGCCTGCCCTCGTCTTTGCTATGAAACAGCGTTTTGCCGGAAACGACAAACAGCTCGCGGTCGTTGGCCGCGAGCGCCTGCTGGTACACATCGGCCGGTTCAGGCATCGACGCGAACTTGTTTTCGCTCCAGCTGATGCCGCCATCATTACTCGCGAAGACCGTGTCGCCATAAAGCAGGTAGGCACGTCCCTGCGCAGTGCGGGNCAGGTAGCGCTCATGCCCCGTTCCCAGTTTGCCGAACTCGAGGGGCGCGCTGGCGGCGCCCTCTTCGACCCAGCTCAAGCCACCGTCGCGCGAACGATATACCGCNCCAGAGATATGCGCGCTGAGGAGGAGTTCATTGCCGCCACGGGCGTAAATCTGCGTCCAGCNCCCCATTCCTGCGGACTCGATCAACTGCTTCCACGCGCCGCCTTCGGCACGTCGGTAAAGGCCCCTGGCATTGACCACCGCGAACAGGGCGCCGTCAGGCAGGGCCTGGATATTGGC